>Ga0181595_10004906_pt1 | contig 12074 bp, 11 predicted proteins | sample 041ome_7_FD_145604 | JGI IMG/M metagenome (GOLD analysis project Ga0181595, IMG submission 145604) | Coastal salt marsh microbial communities from the Groves Creek Marsh, Skidaway Island, Georgia - 041401AS metaG (spades assembly) | ecosystem: Environmental > Aquatic > Marine > Intertidal zone...
TGAGATATGGCGAGTAACCGTAATCTGATTGGAAAGTGGTAAAAAATGATAACTGCGGCAGCATAAAGATCACAGCCGTAAAAAAACAAACCCCAGTCTTAAAAACCGGGGTTTGTCATTAATCTGAAAAAACCCGCAAATTATTGCGGGTTTTTTCTGCTTAATGTACCGGGATAACGTCAGACTTCGCTGTATTTATTACTCTGACAAACCGATTAAAACGCAGTGAAAAAGCTATCCGCATCCAGCGGTGTGCGATTAGGCGCCTGGCCATTTGGCGTGCCGAGATATAAAAAGCCAACAATTTCATCATCTGACGCCAGCTCAAACGCCTGCTTAACATAATCATACTGAGTGTAAGCGCCGGTGCGCCAAATGCCACCATAACCTAAGGCAAAGGCCATTTGCTGCATTGCCATCACTGCACAGGCGGTGGACTGTACCTGCTCCGCTGCGGGAACCTTCGGATGGTCGGTAATCTTCGCAATACAGACAATCACCATCGGTGCCCGCAGTGGCAACTGCCGTGCCCGCTCCTGTAATTCCAGCGAAATGGTAGGATCTTCTTCAATGGCGGCTTCGGCAAAAATATCGCCTAAGCGAACCAGCGACTCCCGCCCTTGCACTACGACAAAACGCCATGGTCGTAAGGCACCATGATCCGGTACCTGCACCGCGGCACGTTTAATCAGTGCCATAGCTTCAGCTGAGGGAGCCGGCTCGGTTAGGCGCGGCGAAGAATAACGGCTGGTCAGAAGAGTTAATGCATCCATAAACTTACCTGTAAATAGCGAGTGCTGTTGCTGCGCAGGCTATCAAAAAAAACCGTCCGACTCACGGCAATTTTGCAGCACGCTGCGCAAGTGGCGATTAAGTCCGCGAAAACTGCTCGGTCAACGCCTGTTGGTAAAGCTGAATATAACTTTGCACCGAGCTTTGCCAGCTAAAGTTCTGTTGCATACCGCGTAATTGCACCGCCCGATAGGCTGGCTGTTGCAGATAAAGTTGCTCGGCTTGCTGTAACGCCGACAACAAAGCGGCGATACTGACGTCACTAAAACCAATGCCCGTTGCGGCCTGGTCTGGCCAAGGTATCACGGTATCCCGCAAACCGCCGGTTAACCGTACCACAGGCACAGCACCATATTTCAGACTATACAGCTGATTTAAGCCACAGGGTTCGAATAACGATGGCATTAAAAAGAAGTCACCGGCCGCTTCGGTCTGGTGTGCCAGAGCCTCATCAAAGCCCTCAAAAAAGCGGAACTGCGCCGGGAAATCTTCCTGCAACTGATAGAGTTGCCGGCAATAATGTTGCTCACCACTGCCAACAATAAACACCTGCACCTTACTTAGCACCAAAAACTGGCGCAGTGCCGGGATCAGATAGTCGTAGCCTTTCTGACCGGTGATCCGGCTTACCGCCACCATTAACGGCACGTCGGCCGCCGGTAAATGAAACCGGGCTTTTAGCTGTTGTTTACAGGCTACTTTGCCGCTTAGATCGGTGCTATCGAAATTTTTAATTAAGGTTAAATCGGTGGCCGGATCCCACTGCTGATAATCGCAGCCATTCAGAATACCGACAAAATCAGCTTGCCGCTGCTGATATAAGCGGGCCAAACCATTGGCCGCCGGCTCCGATAACAACTCGTCACGATAACCCTGGCTGACGGTATTCACTTTAGCCGCATAGCGAATGCCCTGCTCCAGCATATTTAAAAAGTGATCCTGCTGCTGTGCCAGTTCCAGCTTACCAAACCACTCTGCGCCGGCCGTTAACTGATAGGCGCCATTGTGGATAGTAAATACAAAGGGGACTCTGCCAAGTACCGGATCCTGCGCATAATGCTGTTTTAAATAGGCCGCTGTTACTGCGGTTTGCCAGTCATGGCCATGGATCAGGTCAACATCCGGCAAATACTGGCGGCACCATTCCAGCGCCGCTTTACAGAAAAACCCAAAGCGTAACGGATTGTCGGCATAACCCTGATCACCATCGTCATAGGGCCGCTCGCGATGGAAAAAGTCATGATGCTCGAGCAAACGAATATCCACCCCACCCTGGCTGGCTTGTGCCAACTGTCGTACCGCACAGCCCAGTGGCCGACCGCCTAAATGAAAATAAACCGAGTGCCATTCACCGGTTGGCCGGCTGTAAAGATTGGTATATTGCGGCAATAACACGGTAACCTGATGGCCGGCATCAACCAACCCCTGCGCTATGCCGCGACAAGCATCGGCAAGGCCACCGGTTTTGATCAGCCCTTCATATTCACTACACAACAACAAAATTCGCACCAGGCAGATCCTTTTCTAGCTTAAAGCAGCAACCTTAGTTGCTGCTCACGTCGTTATCAAAACCCACTTTGGCACCTTTGGGGATCACTACCACCCCACCAGGCGAGATATGAAAGCGCTTGCGATCCGCTTCAATATCTTCGCCAATCACCGTGCCTGGGGCTATCTTAACATCTTTATCGATAATGGCACGGCGGATCCGACAGCCACGGCCGATATCGTTATTGCCCATTAGCACACATTTCTCGATATAGCTGTGGCTATGCACATGCACGTTATAGCCCAGTATCGACTGATAAACGATAGAACCACTAACAATACAGCCGGCAGCAACCATTGAACTGATTGCCTGCCCGGTACGGTTAGCTTGGTCATGGACAAATTTCGCCGGTGGCATCGGTGGTGTATAACTACGTAGCGGCCAGTAACGGTTATAGACATCAAAAGGCGGGTCAATAGAAATCAAATCCATATTGGCTTCATAGTACGAGTCCAGTGTACCCACGTCGCGCCAGTAACCTGAGCTGGACTCGGATTCACCGCGAATTTTATTGGTGGAAAAGTCGTAGACAAACACCTCGCCGGTTGGCACCAGCTCAGGAATAATATTATGGCCAAAGTCATGTTTCGAGTCTGCCTTCTTGGCATCCTCGTTTAACACCCTAACCAGGCAATTCGCTTCAAAAATATAATTCCCCATCGACGCCAGCACCATATCCGGCCGGCCGGGGATGGTTTTAGGATTTTCTTTTGGTTTTTCCTGAAAGCCAATCATCCGCCCTTCGTGGTCAACCTCAATAATGCCGAATTCATGTGCCTGATCAATGGGCACCGGGATGGCCGCGACCGTAAGTTTGGCGGCTTTATTGCGATGAAAGTCCAGCATTTGCCGCACATCCATTTTATAAATATGGTCGCCACCGAACACACAAATATGCTCCGGATCCAGGCCTTCAATCAGGTGTAGATTTTGATAGATGGCATCGGCCGTACCCAGATACCAGTGCTTACCGGTTTGCATTTGCGCTGGGATAGGATCAATAAAGCGGTTAGTAATACCACCAAGTCGCCAGGCCCGGCTCAGGTGTTTCATCAGGGAATGCGATTTAAATTGGGTAATAACAAAGATTTGTAATAAATCAGAGTTCACAAAGTTGTTCAGTACAAAATCGATAATGCGGTAGTTACCACCAAAGGGTACTGCAGGTTTGGCCCTTACTGCGGTTAATGGTGCCAGGCGCGTACCTTCGCCGCCTGCCAGAATCATGGTTAATACACCTGACATATTTTCTCCCCTAGCGCTGTACTTTGGTACAACGCTTTGCCTGTGATGTGATGCGTCCTATATTAACCCCGGGGTTTATATTGTTTTACGGGGATGTCGTTGGCTATGCAATAGCAATACCAAGGCTTTCGATTGTTATACACGGCCCTGTTAACTAACGGTGAGGTATCAGTCAACGTTTTAAAGATAGCAGGTAATGGTGCCTAAACATAGGGCAAAGAAATGACAAAAATATGACCAGCTGCACCAGCATGGTGCAGCTGCCATCGAGAATACGCTTTAAATTTGTGCAGCTAACTCAGCGCCTTGGCGGATCGCGCGTTTGGCATCCAATTCTGCCGCGACATCCGCACCACCAATTAAATGCACTTTCTGACCCTGCTCAACTAAGCCTTGCTGTAACGCCCGCAGTGGCTCATGACCGGCGCAGATCACCACATTATCGACCGCCAGGCAGCGTTCTTCGTTATTAATGCTGATCCAAAGCCCGGCATCGTCTACTTTCAGATAGTTAACGCCGGATAGCATCTCCACCCCTTTTTTCTGCAGCGAAGCCCGATGCGCCCAGCCTGAGGTTTTGCCCAAACCCGAGCCGACCTTGCTGGTTTTACGCTGCAATAAAAAGATTTTGCGCTTAGCAGGCTCTGCTGGCTCCGCCTTAAGTAAGGCTCCGCGCGCCTGATAGGCCTTATCCACACCCCATTCTTTTAACCAGGCATCGGGTTGTAGCGTCAGTGAGTGCTCTTCAGTCAGGTATTCGGCAACATCAAAACCGATACCGCCGGCACCGATAATGGCCACATGTTTACCCACTGCTTTGTGGTCACGCAGTACATCGAGATAGCTCAGCACTTTCGGATGATCCTGGCCCGGCAAGCCAATATCCCGCGGCACTATGCCGCTGGCCAGAATAATTTCATCAAAACCACCGCTGCTTAATGACTCGACGGTTTGTTCAGCATTTAAGTGCAGCTTAATCGCATGCAGCTCCAGCATCCGGCCGTAATAACGCAGGGTTTCATGGAACTCTTCTTTACCCGGAATTTGCTTGGCGTAGTTAAACTGGCCACCGATTTGATGCGATTTATCAAATAAATGCACCTCATGGCCGCGCTGCGCGGCATAGACACTAAACGCCAAACCGGCTGGGCCGGCACCGACGACGGCCAGTTTTTTGCGCTGCGTTGCCGGCACAAAATTCAACTCGGTTTCATAGCAAGCGCGCGGATTGACCAGACAACTGGCGCGTTTTTGCTGGAAAATATGGTCCAGACAAGCCTGGTTGCAGGCAATACAGGTATTGATTAAATCGGCCTGATCGGCAGCAGCCTTATTCACAAAGTCGGCATCAGCTAAAAATGGTCGCGCCATACAGACTAAATCAGCCTGACCATTGGCCAGGATATCTTCCGCTACCTGCGGATCATTAATCCGGTTAGTGGCAATCACCGGCACTGATAACTCCTTACGCACCCGCTCCGTGATCCAGCTAAAGGCAGCCCGCGGTACCCGGGTAGTAATGGTAGGGATCCGTGCCTCATGCCAGCCAATGCCGGTGTTAATCATACTGGCGCCGGCTTTCGCCACACCTTTACCTAAGGCCACGACTTCCTCAAAGGTATTACCATCTTCTACCAAATCGAGCATAGACAGCCGGTAAATAATAATAAAGTCCTTACCACAGGCTTCACGCACCGCCCGCACCGTTTCCAGCGCAAAACGGCTGCGGTTATCAAAGCTTCCGCCCCATTCATCGGTGCGCTGGTTAGTGCGCTGACATAAAAACTGGTTAATCAGATAGCCTTCCGAGCCCATAATTTCCACACCATCGTAACCGGCTTTTTTCGCCAGTTTGGCGGCATTGGCAAAGTCTTTAATCGTAGCGCGGACCTGACGACCCGACATAGCTGAGGGTTTAAAGGGGGTAATAGGTGATTTAATTTTACTTGGCGCAACGTTAAACGGATGATAGCCATAACGGCCGGCATGCAGTAACTGCAAACAAATTTTCGCACCATGCTGGTGCACGGCGGCAGTCACTTCTTTATGTTTGCCAACCTGCCACCAAAAACTCAGCTGGCTGCCAAAGGGCACCAGGTTGCCGCGGAAGTTCGGGCTGATGCCGCCGGTAATAATCAGGCCGACGCCGCCTTTGGCGCGCTCGGCATAAAAGGCCGCTAATTTATGAAAGCCATTTTTTTCTTCTTCGAGGCCAGTATGCATCGACCCCATAATGACTCTGTTGCGTAATGTTGTGAAACCGAGATCGAGCGGTTGTAATAATTGTTGATAAGCCACATAAACCTCTCTGGTCGTACCTGTCGTAAAAGCCAGACTCTAGCGACTTTGCCGCCGTTTCGCAAGCGCTAAACATTTTCTTACAAATTCGGTTTCGTCTTTATTCGAAAAGCCGTTAGCATTAGCCTTGTGTAATTGCATTTTAATACGGGACATAGGACAACCTCATGGCTGAAAAAAAGAAAGGTTTAATCCGGCGCTTCTTTGGCGCGATCTGGGCGGTCTATAAAGGCTTTCGCTCTACAGTACTGAATATTATTTTTATTCTGTTCGTTATTCTGATTGGCAGCGCCATGTTTAGTGGCGGTGACAAGGTAGAAGTCGCGAAAACGTCAGCACTTTATCTGAATCTGCGCGGTGACTTAGTTGAAGAGAAACGCTTTGTTGATCCCTTCGCCGCCATTATGAATGAAAGCCTGGGCGGTCAGGAAGAAACGCCAGAGGTGTTAGTCCGCGACGTGGTGGCGGTAATCAACCATGCTGCCAAAGATAACCGTATTCAAGCCATGGTGATGGATCTGTCCGGTTTAGGCGGCGCCTCACTGGATAAAATGCTGGCGGTAGGTAAAGCCATCGAGAACTTTAAAGAGAGCGGCAAAAAAGTGTTTGCCTATGGCGCTTTCTTTGCTCAGAACCAGTATTTCCTGGCCAGCTATGCCGATCAAATCAGCCTGGAGCCAATGGGCGCAGTGATTTTAGAAGGTTACGGCAGCTACCCGATGTTTTATAAGAGCGCGTTAGAGAAGCTGAAGGTCAATACCCATGTATTCCGGGTCGGCACTTATAAATCAGCGGTGGAGCCCTTTACCCGTGACGATATGTCACCCGAGGCGAAAGAAGCTAATATCGCCTGGTTAAATGAGCTGTGGTTGCAGTATAAAGAGCAGGTTGCCGGCCGTCGTGGCTTTGCCCTGGATAACTTTGATGAAACCTTCGCCAGTCTGTATGCCAAAGTCGCTGCCGCTGAAGGCGACTTAAGTAAGTATGCCCTGGACAACAAACTGGTGGATAGCATCCAAACCCGCGAAGAATTCCGCCGCAGCCTGATTGCGGTAGTAGGTAAAAATGACAAAAACACCTACAACCATGTCACCTTTGGCGACTACAGCAAGCTGGTGTTACCGGCGAAGCAATTCGATAACCCGATGACCGAAAAAGTCGCCGTTGTCGTGGCGCGCGGTATGATTATCGATGGCACGGCTAAAGCCGGTACCATTGGTGGTGATTCTACTGCTGCGCTGCTGCGTCGCGCCCGTCATGACGATAAAGTAAAAGCCGTGGTACTGCGCATCGACAGTGGTGGCGGTAGTGCTTTCGCCTCGGAAGTGATCGGTCAGGAAATCACCTTATTACGTGAAGCTGGCAAGCCTGTTATCGCTTCTATGGGTGCCGTTGCGGCCTCTGGTGGTTACTGGATCGCTGCTCCAGCCAATGAAATTTGGGCTGCACCAACCACCATTACGGGTTCTATCGGCATCTTCGGTTTAATGCATACGCTGGAAGATGCAATGAAAACCCTGGGCCTGAATGTCGATGGCGTCGGTACTACTGAACTAGCTGGCGTTTCAGCAGGCTTACCGCTGTTTAAAGGCTTAAGCGACCCGATGAAAGACTTAATGCAGTTAATGATCGAACGTGGCTACACCGAGTTCCTGACTATGGTCGGTAAAAACCGCAATATGAGCATTGAAGCGGTAGATAAAGTCGCCCAGGGTCGTGTTTGGACCGGTCGCATGGCACAGGAATTTGGTTTAGTGGATAAACTGGGTACCTTTGACGACGCCGTGGCCCGCGCTGCTGAGATGGCTGGCTTAAGCCAGTACGATGTAAAAGTGATTCAGCAGGAGCTGAGCCCGACTGAGCAATTGATTGTGGATATGTTCGGTGCGGCCCAGGCCAAAGGCTGGGTACCAAGCTTCGGTCAGTCGATGCAAAACCGTGCGCTGCGTCAGTTCAGCCAGCAGGTGCAACAAGACTTTGTGTTAATGAACCAGTTTAACGATCCAAATGGTATCTACTCTTACTGTCTGAGCTGTCAGATCCACTGACAGCCCCGCCAATAACGATTACAATGCCCGGCAATGACCGGGCATTTTTTTAAGGTTCACATGCAGAGAAAACGTATCTATGTCGCTTATACCGGCGGTACCATCGGTATGCAGCAATCCACCCGAGGCTTTATTCCGGTGCCGGGCTTTTTAACCGACACGGTAAAACGGATGCCGGAATTTTACCGGCCGGAAATGCCGGAGTTTGACATTCATGAGTATCACCCGGTGATTGACTCGTCCGATATGACGCCCGCCCACTGGCTGGCGATCGCCAAGGATATCCAGTCGAACTACCAACAGTATGATGGCTTTGTGGTACTGCATGGCACCGATACCATGGCTTATACCGCCTCAGCGCTGTCTTTTATGCTGGAAAATCTGCAAAAACCGGTAATTATTACCGGCTCACAAATTCCACTGGCGCAGTTACGTTCGGACGGCCAGGTTAATCTGCTAAATGCGCTTTACCTGGCAGCGAATTATCCGATTGCAGAAGTCGCTTTGTTCTTTAACAACCAGTTATTCCGCGGCAATCGCGCCACCAAAGCCGATGCTGATGGCTTTAATGCCTTTGCCTCACCTAACTTTCCACCGCTGCTGGAAGCCGGTATCCATATCAAATTACAGGCCGGTAAACTGAGTAACCCAAATCAGCCATTGCCACTGCAAGTCGCCGATATTACGCCACAGCCGATTAGCGTCGTCACGCTTTATCCGGGCATTACTACTGATGTGATCAGTAATATGCTGGCCGCCCCGGTACGGGCGCTGATTATTAAATCTTTTGGGGTCGGTAATGCGCCACAGCGCCCGGAGTTATTACAGGTACTGGAAGATGCCACCGCACGCGGTCAGGTGTTAGTTAACTGCACTCAATGCTTTAAAGGTAAGGTGAATATGGATGGCTACGCCACCGGCAACGCCCTGCACCGGGTTGGCGTAATCAGCGGTTTTGATATGACGCTGGAAGCCAGCCTGACCAAGCTGCATTACTTATTAAGCAAACCGCTTAGCAGCGAACAAATTCGCAGCCAGATGCAGCAAGATCTGCGCGGTGAACTAACCCTGTAAGCGGAAAAACTGCAAAAGCTGCCCCGCTCTAAGACTCTGCTCCACGACTCCGGTACGCTCGTCGTACCGGAGTCGCAACCTGCGATATCAAACCAAGCAGCTACCTAAGCGCTACACCAAACCTCGACTCCGGTATGCTTGCGTACCGGAGTCGATTCTGCGATACCAAAAAAGAATCCCAAAGTTAAGTGCCGGTGCCCGACTCGACTATGGTTGCCGTAACAGCACTCAGCTTAACACGTCATGCTCGGTAAGCAACTGGCGACAGTTTCTTACCGTTAGAACGCGTATCTCATGACTCGTACGATAAATTATGCGGTAATGACCAAAAATAATTTCTCGGTAGTTGGTGTGAGGCAATTCTGGAACAATTCGCCCAATTTCCGGCGTTGATCCAAGCAAATCCGTTTTGTTAAAAACTTCATTTACCCATTTTTCAGCCGCCGACGGATTATCCAAAGCAATAAATTCTGCCGCATCACCCAATTTTTTTAATGCTAAAGGTGACCACAGTACTTTCATCTATTAAGGCGTTCCAATATTTGGGAACGAGCATCTTTATTTGATACACCTAAGCCTGCAGCTAACTGAGCTTCTGCGATACGCATTTCTTCAAGTAACTCAATTTTCTCTTGCATTGCTTCATATTCTGCAACGTCAAGAACAACTGCTACACCTTTACCACGCTGTGTAATAACCAATGGACGGCGAGTCTCATTGATTTGCTTAATAAATGACGCTACGCCAGCCCGAAATTCAGATAAGGGCTGAATATCTTTATCAAGGTGGATACGGCTCATATTTGACTCTTTACAGTACGCTTAGATGTACAAATAGTAGTGCAGTTAGCTTTTGTGAGCAAGGAATAACACTCATCACACTATCGTAGGTTGCGACTCGGGCTATTATTAATGATGATTATATACCTTTTGAGCGTAAACCTACCCCGCTCTACGACTCCGGTATGCTTGCGTACCGGAGTCGGTCCTGCGATAGTGGGTTAGAAACCTTGGGTGTGATATGTGGTCAATCCTGGTGCGAAGAAATGCAGCTTTGTGCCAATAGCCGACATCACATACTTTTGATGGCGAAACTGGTTGTAGAAGTTATACAAACAATCATTTATTGAAATGACAATTACTTAGGGTCCCCCCCTAAAGTCGCTTAGCATGTGGAACAATCAGAACAGCCACAAGAGTAGAGGAATACAAGAGCCATGACTCATAACAAAATCACCCTGACCATCGCCGCTGTGTTAGCCCTAAGCGCATGTGCCGACAAAAATCCGCCAGCACCGACCTTAACTATCAAAGTGACACCACCGGCTGATTACTCTGCTAATGACACTATTCATCTGGTCGGTAGTTTTAATGATTGGGAGCTGGACGGTGACAAGGCTTACTCACTTATAAAAAATAACGGGGAGCTGAGCGTTACCATTCCGATCACCGAGAAAAATGTATTTTTTACCATGGTCAAAGACAAAAATTGGCAATGGATGCCCGCCAACGAAATGGCAAAAAGCCAATGTACCTATCTACATAAAGCAACGGGTGGCAATGCGGAAATGGCAGTTCATATTCCGCTCTGGACTGGCGATAAGCCTTTAAAAGCAGCCGAGCCGAGTTTAAGCGGCAGCATCGTACAGCATAAAAATATTACACTGCCCCAATTTGGCCGCAGCAGTGATATCTCCGTTTATCTGCCTAAGTCCTACCAACACAACACTGACAAAACCTACCCGGTTTTATATATGTTGGATGGCCAAAATATTTTTAACGCTCAAACGGCACACAGCGACGAATGGCGCATTGATGAGCTATTGGAGGAGCTGACCAGTGCTGGCAATCTGGATGAAATGATTGTGGTGGCGGTGCCCAATAGCGCTGAGCGATGGGTTGAATACAACCCCTGGGCATTTAAAAACCGCGATGGCAAAGCCACACAAGGCCAAGGAGAATTAACGATTCGCTCGATTAAGGATACTCTAAAACCCTTTATCGACAGCCGCTACCGAACCGATCCGCAGCCAGCCAGCACCGGTTTAGCGGGCAGCTCGCTGGGCGGCTTAATGGCCATTTATGCCGCGCTGAAGCATAGCGACACTTTTGGTTTTACAGCCGCATTTTCACCGGCTTTAGCGATTGAAAATATGGACGGAATAAATGTGTTATTCGAAGCCATTAAACAGCAGCAAACTATTGGCAATAGCAAAATATATTTTGATATAGGGCAGATGGAATATGGCAATTACGAGCAGATCGAACAATTAAATAGCCTGCTGCTTAAACAGGGATTTAAACCGGAAAATCTTAAGTTGGTGAAAGATGATGTTGGGCGGCACTGCGAAGTGGACTGGTCGCGCCGATTCCCTGCGGCGATGGAATGGTTGCAAGCAGGCATTTAATACATTTCGAAATATTCGTTGAAAACCACTCTGATTGTATGGATGTCCAAAAAAGCTGTTTTCTTTTTGGGGTCCCCGTAAAGTGAGCCGGTATTTTGGCCGGTTGTGAGGTTTTAAAAATGCGCGTGTCTGAGCGGTTCGACGGTAGCGAACCACGAGTTTGCGCATTTGCCTCAAAATTGGCCAAAATACCGGGCTTTCGAACGATCCCGGGGTCGCCTTTTCTTTGGTTTCTTTCTTTTGACGAAGCAAAAGAAAGAGACTCGCCTTTAGGCGAAACCCGCGCAACGCCGTTGCTTAAAACAACTATCGCCTGAAGGCCAAGGGTCTATGCCGAATGACCGCAACTCGCTCATAGCTGACAGTCAATGAACTGGATGATTGCTCAAACTTGTGGTTATGTGAATATGCAACTGGCGGTAAGCAGCCAGTGAACTTGGTTGTAAAATGGCGCGTCGTTTTGCAGCTGCGGCATAACTGTCGGCAAGAATATCAGCCAGCGCTAAAGTACGGGGCTTAGCCTCTTGATGACGCTGATCTGTACCAGCAACAGTGGACACTTTACTAAGCACTGTTCTTTAATTCAAAATTCTCTGGGCTGAGATAGCCAAGAGCACTATGCCTTCTGGTCTTGTTATAATCAACCTCAATGTATGCAAAA
>Ga0181595_10004937_pt1 | contig 12019 bp, 10 predicted proteins | sample 041ome_7_FD_145604 | JGI IMG/M metagenome (GOLD analysis project Ga0181595, IMG submission 145604) | Coastal salt marsh microbial communities from the Groves Creek Marsh, Skidaway Island, Georgia - 041401AS metaG (spades assembly) | ecosystem: Environmental > Aquatic > Marine > Intertidal zone...
CGGCACACCGGGCACACCGCCCAGTAGCGTGCCATTACCCCCGTGATGGATTTCCATATGATGAGCGCCGGCCTGCACGGACAATCGCCCGGCAATCAGGCTCATCGGTGCCAGCAGGGGCAAGCCGCCCTGAGACGAGGTGATGGTCTCGTAAGCGATGCAGGTTGCGCCTGACTGGACCAACCACTCCGCTTGATGGGGATCAGCAGCGAGGTGCAAATACGTGAAAAGCAGCTGCCCGGGCCGAAGCTGTCGGCATTCGCTCTCCTGTGGCTCTTTGACCTTCACAACGAGGTCTGCAGTGGCAAATATTTCCTGAGCGGTGTCCACAACTGACCCGCCTGCGGCACGGTAAAGTGCGTCCCCCAGTCCTATCGCTTCACCGCAACCGGACTCAACAAGGACGCGATGCCCGGCGTCCACTAGCTCTCTGACCCCTGCAGGCGTCATGCCCACCCGAAACTCCTGAGCTTTGATCTCTTTGGGTACACCAATCAACATGGTGGTTACTCCTAGGTTAAGTGCCCGCAGTGTGGCTCGGCCGGTTTCAGCGGAAAAGGCTGGAAAAGCTTTTTACAAAGCATAAAAAAGGCAATAAATATATAATTAATTAATTAAAAAGATAAATTGCCTAATATTATGATAATTTAAAGACATATCATCGATTTCATTCGCGCGCGCTGAGTAGATTCTAGGGGGTCACCCACATGCCATCGCAGTCAAATCAACTGGATCGAATTGATCGCAAAATCGTGCGGTTATTGCAAAAAGAGGCGCGAATGCCGCACACGGAACTGGCCAAGCGGGTGGGTTTGAGCACCACGCCATGCAAGGAACGGGTCAAACGACTTGAACGGGACGGCGTGATTCAGCACTACCAAGCCGTGCTCAATCCCGCGGCGTTGGATAGGGGTCTGGTGGTGTTTGTTCAAATCAGATTGAACCGCACATCACAGGATATATTCGAAGAATTCACGGCGCGGGCAATGGATCTTGAGGAAGTGCAGGAGTGTTATCTGGTGAGCGGCAATTTCGATTATTTGCTCAAGGCCCGGGTCGCGAATATGAATGCATACCGGGTGCTGCTCGGCGAGACCCTGCTGACCCTGCCCGGCGTACAAGAGTCAACCAGCTATGTGGTGATGGAGCAGGTCAAGGAGTCGCTGACGTTACCGGTGCCGGCCTGATCAGGTCCTTGCTGCGCCATTTTGTGTGGGATGTTTAATGTGGCGGGCTGGATAAGAGGGCTAGTCGTTCCAAGCCAATGAACGCCATACAATGATCGCCGACGCGATTGCGGCTATCAGTCTCGTTTATGCAATAGGATCTTGCTGGCGACGCATGCCTGCGCTACTGTCCCAGCCCCCTTGCCGCGAGGGAAATTTTAACCGAAGCGGCGTCGTGTCATCCCGCAACAGCGATGTAATGGCATAAATCGTGCCATAATATTGCAGGCGCGGGCCATCAGCGACGATAAATAAAAAGGTGGTTGATCCCCGCGCTGAAGCCTTAGCGATCTGGCGAGACAAGCAGGAGCAGAAATGGATTTAGGTATCTCGAACAAAGTGGCACCTGTGCTTGAACAGGTCAGAGCGTTTATCAGCACTCATATCATTCCGGTTGAGGGCGAATACATTGCGGAAATTGAGGTGGGTGACCCTTTCGAGCTGACTGCCCGCCAATACGAGATTCTGGACCAGCTCAAAACCCGTGCAAAAGCCGCGGGGCTCTGGAACTTCTTTTTGACGGGTGACGAGGGCTCTGGCCTCAATACCGTCGAATATGCCTATCTCGCCGAGGAAATGGGTAAATCCCGGCTTGCCGCTGAGGTATTCAACTGCGCGGCACCCGACACCGGCAATATGGAAGTGCTGCACAAATACGGCAGCGAAGCGCAAAAGAAGCAGTGGCTGGAGCCACTGCTGGCGGGTGAAATCCGATCTTGCTTCGGCATGACTGAGCCCGCGGTGGCATCATCTGACGCCACCAATATCTGCACATTGGCGACGCTCGACGGCGACGAGTGGGTTATCAACGGCGAAAAACATTGGACCTCGGGCGCGGGTGACCCCCGCTGCAAAGTCATGATCTGCATGGTCAAAACTGACCCCGATGCCCCCAAGCATCTGCAGCAGTCGCAGATTCTGGTACCGATGGATACGCCCGGTGTGAATATTGTGAGACCGCTGAAGGTTTTCAATATGCTCGACGCGCCCCATGGCCATATGCGGGTAAAGCTCGACAATGTCCGCGTACCGAAAGACAATATTATTTTGGGTCCGGGTAGAGGCTTTGAGATTTCTCAAGGCAGATTGGGCCCGGGAAGAATCCACCATTGCATGCGCTCAATCGGTGCGGCGGAAAAAGCGCTGCAGTTGCTCTGCGAGCGAGCAACCACCAGAGAAGCGTTCGGCCGCCCCCTGTATAAGTTGGGTGGCAACATCGACATTATTGCCGACGCCCGCATGAACATTGAGCAAGCCAGGCTGCTGACGCTCAAAACCGCGTGGATGATGGATCACACGACGCCGAAGGAAGCCAGGATCTGGATCTCCATGATCAAGACCGTGGTGCCCAACATGGCCTTGAAAGTCATCGACGATGCGATCCAGATCCATGGGGGCATCGGTGTCTCTCAAGACACGCCGCTCGCCGAGATGTGGTCTGGCCAGCGCACTTTACGCTTGGCGGATGGCCCCGACGCCGTCCACCGCATGGTGGTGGGGCGCAATGAGATCAAACAGTACCTGAGCGAAACCACTGAGACGGCCGCGACCTTTCGCGATGGCTGATTCGCGATGCTTGATCGGTGGACGCCACAGGAGCGCGACCGCGATCATGACTCAATGACCGGTCGGTGCGAGCACCGACTGACGCCGAGACGCTCAATTGAGGGACGTCTGAGATCAAGACAAGAGGAGACCGTATAAATGGCACTGACGATGGTGAAGCCAGAAGAAATGGAGGCCCAAGCGGGCACCAAGCTGCCGCCGGGGGAATGGTTTGAAGTCGATCAAGCGCGCATCAACACCTTCGCCGATTGCACCGAGGATCATCAGTTTATCCATATCGATGAGGCCGCCGCGGCGCAAACTCCCTTTGGCGGCACCATCGCGCATGGGTTTTTGACGCTCTCACTGATGACCAAGCTGTGCTCGGAAAACGGCGTCTACCCCGAGGGGATTGTGATGGGGGTGAATTACGGGCTCGATAAAGTGCGTTTTCTCAATCCGGTTCGGGCGGGCAAGCGCATCAGGGCCCATACAGAAATCATGTCGGTAGACCGCAAAGATGCCAACCGATTTCTGGTAAAGCAGGCGGTCACGGTAGAAATTGAAGGTGAGGATACCCCCGCGGTTTACGCCGAATGGTTGGGTATGTCCATCATAGGTTGAGAGGTCGGGAGAGCAAAAATGACAGTCCGTTATGACAACAAGGTCGCCATCGTCACCGGAGCCGGCGGAGGCTTGGGAAGAAGCCACGCGATCGAGCTCGCCAAACGAGGCGCCAAAGTGGTGGTGAATGACCTCGGTGGTTCCGTCTCGGGGGAGGGCGCTAATTCGGAAGCTTCATTGGCAGTCGTTGCCGAGATCGAAGCGCTTGGCGGAGAGGCCATGGCGCACGGCGCTAATGTTGCGGATCTGGCACAGGTCGAAGACATGGTGGCGCAGACGATGGCGCGCTGGGGCCGCATCGATATCCTAGTCAATAACGCGGGTATTCTGCGCGACAAAAGCTTCTCTAAAGGCACTGTGGACGATTTTCGGCTGGTGACTGACGTGCACCTGATGGGCACGATGCACTGCACCAAGGCCTGCTGGGACATTATGAAGGAGCAGGAATATGGCCGCATTGTCGTGACGTCCTCCTCCAGCGGCCTGTACGGCAATTTTGGTCAAACCAACTATGGTGCCGCGAAGATGGGTGTGATCGGCATGATGAATACGCTGGCGCAAGAAGGCGCCAAGTACAATGTAAAGATCAATGCGCTTGCGCCCACCGCCGGCACCCGCATGACCGAGGGTCTGATTGAGGAGAAGGCCTTTGCTTTGCTGACGCCGGAGACGGTAACGCCCGCGGTCCTGTTTTTGGTGTCGGACGATGCACCCACGCGCACCATATTGGCGGCCGGCGCGGGTGCTTTCGCTGTAGCAAAAATTGTCGAGACCGAGGGGATGTGGCTACCCGAAGCGGAGCAGACTCCCGAGGGGATCGCAGCGCATTGGTCACAAATCTCGGAGGGCGGCGAGCGGGCATTACAGGCCGGCTTCGAGCAGAGTATCAAGATGGTGGGTCAGGCCATGAAGGGGTTAGGCATTGGATCCGAGGCCTGAATCAAGAATGTAGACACATTGATGAGCCTGCATCAGGCCCATCCCGGGGGCGAGGCACACCCAACAGGCCGAAATAGCATTTAAAACGTTAGAGAGGACACAAAAATGAGAGAAGCTGTCATTGTTTCAACTGCACGGACGCCGATCGGCAAAGCCTATCGCGGTGGTTTTAATAATCTCGCATCGCCTTCGCTGGCGGGGCATGCCATCAGCGCTGCCGTGGCGCGTGCGGGTATTGATCCAGAGCGCGTCGAGGATTGCATCATGGGGAGTGCGCTGACTCAGGGAAGTCAGGGCGGCAATATTGGCCGAACCGCTGCGCTCCGCGCGGGCCTGCCCGTTACCGTGTCGGGCATGACAGTCGATCGGCAGTGCTCCTCGGGCATGATGGCAGTGGCGATTGCCGCAAAACAGGTGCTTCACGACGGCATGGAAGTGGTCGTCGGCGGGGGCGTGGAGTCGATCTCGCTGGTCCAGAATGAGCACATGAATCGGCATCGGGCAGCGGACGAGGCGTTGCTGGCCATGCACAAGGATATCTACATGCCTATGCTGCAGACCGCTGAAACCGTAGCGGCGCGCTACGGTGTCAGTCGCGATGCGATGGATGAGTACGGGCTGCAGTCGCAGCAGCGCGCCGCTGCCGGATATGCGGCGGGCAAGTTCGACGACGAGTTGGTACCCGTCACCTGCGAGCGTATCGTTTACAACAAAGAGACGGGGGAGCAGTCCACCGCAGAAGCGACGGTCAGCACCGATGAGGGCGTCCGTGCTTCTACCCTCGAGGGCGTGCAGGGACTGAAAACGGTCATCGAAGGCGGCACGATTACTGCGGGTAACGCCTCGCAGCTGTCTGACGGCGCCTCGGCGCAGGTAGTCATGGAAGCGACGACGGCTGAAAAGCTCGGGCTGACGCCTCTGGGTGCGTATCGGGGCATCGCGGTTGCCGGGTGCGAACCAGACGAGATGGGGATTGGTCCGGTGTTCGCGGTACCGAAGCTCCTGAAACAACACGGGCTGTCTGTCGATGACATTGGTCTTTGGGAACTTAACGAGGCCTTTGCGGTTCAGGTGCTGTACTGCCGGGATCAGCTGGGCATCGACAATGACAAGCTCAATGTCAACGGCGGTGCGATTGCAGTGGGGCACCCCTATGGTATGAGTGGATCCCGGTTGCTGGGGCATGCCTTGATTGAGGGTAAGCGACGCGGTGTGAAGTATGTCGTTGTGACCATGTGTGTTGGCGGCGGTATGGGTGCAGCAGGTTTATTCGAGGTCTTCTGATATGAAAGCTTTGCTCTGTCGAGAACACGGGCTGCCAGATCGACTCGATCTGGTGGCTGACTGGCCTGCACCAGAATTGGGCGATAACGATGTGAGGATTCGCATCAAAGCTGCGGGTTTGAATTTCCCCGACGTGCTGATCATCCAAGGAAAATATCAATTCCAGCCGGAACTTCCCTTTATTCCCGGTGGTGAGTGCGCGGGCGTGATTGAAGAAGTGGGTGCAGCGGTGACGCGGTGGAAAGGCGGCGACGAGGTGATTCACAGTGGCGGCTCTGGTGGGTTCTGTGAGGAGGTTGTTGTAAACGAGCTGGCGGTGTTGCCAAAGCCTTCTGCGCTGTCTTTTGAGGCGGCGGCCGGTGTGTCGATTACTTACCTGACGTCCTATCACGCGCTGGTGCAGCGGGCGAACATTCAGCCGGGCGAGACGCTCTTGGTATTGGGGGCTGCAGGCGGCGTTGGCAGTACGGCAGTTGAGCTGGGCAAGGCACTCGGCGCGACAGTGATCGCGGCCGCGAGTAGCGACGACAAGCTGGCACTGTGTACTGAGCTCGGCGCGGATCACGTCATTAACTACAGCAATGAATCACTCAAGGACCGCGTTAAGGAGCTGACCGGTGGCGCCGGTGTTGATGTGGTATACGACCCGGTGGGCGGTGACTTCAGCGAGCCCGCGGTGCGTTCCATGGGCTGGAACGGGCGCTACCTGGTGATTGGATTTGCGTCGGGGCCGATTCCGAGCATTCCTCTTAACCTGACCTTGCTAAAAGGCTGCTCGATTGTCGGCGTATTCTGGGGCCGGTTTACGATGGAAGAGCCTGAGGTGCATCTCGCCAACATCGAGACGCTGTGGCAATGGTTTGAGGAAGGCAAAATCAAGCCCGTCATCACCGACGTGTTTCCGATCGAGGAATATGAAGGTGCCTATGCGGCAATGATGGAACGCCGCGCCAAGGGCAAGGTGATTCTCACGTTCTGATATGACCGGCTATCGGTTCAATACCGCTCCAGAGCTGCGCGTTGGCCTAGGTACTTCGCGTGAGGTAGGGGCGTATTGCGCCCAGCTGGGCATCAAGCGACCACTGCTGGTCACGGACCCGGGCTTAGTGACGGTGGGTTTGGTAGAACCTGTCCGGGAAGCGATGGCGGCGACGTGCGAGCACGTTGGTCTCTTTTCCGAGGTGACCGCAGACCCTGCTGAGTCGGTGGTACTGGATGCACTGTCGATGCTGCAAGCGGGCGAGGCGGATGGCGTGGTCGGGCTCGGCGGCGGCAGCTCAATGGATGTGGCAAAAGCCATCGCCGTGCTGGCGGCGGGCACCCAAACCCTCGCAGAGGCCTACGGTGTAGACCAGGTCGTCGGAGGCCGGCTACCGCTCATTCTGATTCCCACTACTGCAGGTACCGGATCCGAGGTGACGCCGGTGGCGGTCATCACGACGGGCGAGACCACCAAGGCGGGCATCAGCTCTCCTGTCTTGTTACCCGATATCGCGGTGCTCGATGCCGAACTGACACTGGGCCTGCCGGACCACGTGACGGCCATGACCGGCATCGACGCCATGGTGCACGCCATTGAGGCCTATACCTCGAAGATCAAGAAGAACCCGGTGTCGGACATGCTCGCAAGACAGGCGCTGACTCTGCTGAGCGCCAATCAGCGACGCGTGCTATCTCATCCCGACGATGTCGCAGCGAGAGAGGCGATGTTGTTGGGTGCCACGTTGGCAGGGCAGGCCTTTGCCAATGCGCCGGTGGCTGCGGTGCACGCGCTGGCCTACCCATTGGGCGGTCACTACCACATGCCCCATGGGCTGAGTAACGCGCTCATGCTGCCGGCGGTATTGCGCTTTAATGCGCCTGCTGCTGAGGCACTTTATTTGGAGCTGGCACCCTTGTTACCCGAGCCGGTTGCGCCGGGACTTGAGGGCTTTGTGAGGTGGTTTGAGGACCTCATTGCCGATGCCACACTGCCGACCACGCTGTCGGCGGCTGACGTGCCGGAGCGCGATCTGCCGATGCTGGCGGCTGACGCCATGCTGCAGCAGCGCTTGTTGGTGAACAATCCGGTAGAGGTCGATGAAGCTGCCGCGCTGGCGCTGTATACCGCTGCCTGGAGTGGCTCAGCGTGAGCGATCGAGCGACGCCATCCGCTCGGTCGGACTATCCGATCTTTTATTCACTCGAATCCCGTTGGGCGGATAACGATATCTATGGCCACATTAATAATGTTGCCTACTACGCCTACTTTGATTCCGTGGTGAATCGCTTCCTCATTGAGGAGGGGGGCTTGCGCCCGGGCGTCGACACCGTCGTGGGCTACGTCGTGAACTCCAGCGCTGACTATTTCTCCCCTGCCAGTTATCCCGCGACGCTGACGTTGGGGCTCAAAGTACTCCGCATGGGCCAGAAGTCCGTGCGTTGGGAGGTCGGCGTTTTTGCATCCGATGCGGAGCAAAGCTGTGTCACCGGCACATTCACCCACGCCTTTGTTGACCGGGAGTCGAGCCGTTCAGCGCCCGTTCCCGATGGAATTCGACGCGCAATCGAGGCACTGCCTGCGGCCGACTGACTCATAGTCGATTGGTCTCTGATTTAAGTCTTAGTGGGTCTGCCGCTCTCAGCACAGGCAGTGAGTATTTCCCATGCTTGCTCAGCCTTTGCTTGGGGAGTAAGCCCTGCGCAGGAACCATATCGCGAAGACGCCAAGCGGGATGTATAGCAGGCCCCAGGCCATTGCCATTGCAACCTCACCGGTGAGCCAGTTGAGCGACCCGTCTGGCATCAGCGTGCCAGTAGCGCGCTGATACGGGCGAATGTAGTAAGTGATAAGCAACAAAGGCGCAACCAATCCGTTAAGAATCAGGAACGCAGCTGGGATCAGCGTCAAGCGTGTCCTGCTGTGGTTAAGCTCTTCGACAGGCGTTACGTGTAGCTTTGACAGGTACGCAGAATCGGCGTCTTTAACCGAGGTGCGCCGGGAAATCACAATGATGACGACGAGACTTGTGATACCACCAATAATGACTGGATTGAGCCAGTGCGGTAGCTCGATCATGCCCATGAAATCGAAAAACTTCGGTACGACGTTGAATACGAGGCCGGACAACATCCCCCAAAACGCGGCGCTTTCGGTGATGCGTTTGCTCCAGATACTCATCAAACCCACGGGCCCCCAAGACGATGCAAACACTGTTGCGATGAACGTGGTTAGCCAGAAAATGTCTGGGGGAAACACTAACGCCGCAAGCAGGGCCAGAGTGCCAACGAACAACATACTCCAGCGACTGAAGCGCAGTTTTTTTACTTCGTCATTGTTCTTGTAAATACCGATGTCGTTGCTAACGCTGAAACCGACTAGGGATAAAAACGTAGATGCTGACGACAACACTGCTGCCATGATCCCGGCAAGCATCAAAGCGCCTAGGAATTCGGGAAGCAGCGTCAGCGAGGCCCATATCGTAGCGCTTTCGGGCGGATCGATATCAGGCTTGCCGAGATTGATGATCCCGCCCATGCCGTACACCATGACCTGCATATAAGCGACCACTAGGCACGCGATCGTTGCCGACCGAAGCACCACGTGTTCGTTCTTTGCCATCAGATGGCGACTGGATTGCCACGGGCTGACTGTGTAAACGAGCAGCCAACTGATATCGATGACGATTGCCCAGATGAGGTAATCCGTCGGCGTGGGGAACTCTGTGCCCGGGCCTACGATGCCGTGCCAAGACATTAATTCCTTTTTCTCATCGATCGCGACGAGGCCCTCTATGATTGCCGGCACGCCATCGAAATCACGAACCAAGTAAACGATCGCGCAGAGACTGGCCACGGTAAACAGGAGAAACATGATGGTGTCCGTCAGGATCACGCCACGTGATCCCGAGTACATCGTGAACATCGTATAGCTCAGCCATCCCACAACGAGCGCTTGCCCGTAGCTGAGGTCAGTCAGAGTCGACAGTAGAATTGAGGCACCCTGTGTTACCGCAAGCAGGTAGCCGCCTAGCGCAAAGATAATCGTGAAGCCGGCCGTTGCCTGAATGCGGGGGCTACCAAAGCGTTGCCCAAAGAAATCGGCCACCGTGGTCGCACGACTTCGTCGCAGGTAGCGACCGAAAAAGATCGCGCCCAGTACGTAACCAGAAGCCGCAGCCGAGGGGAACAAAATATAGGGGCCGGCCTGACTCTCGTACGCGAACCCTGCGCCCCCGAGAAATATGGTGGAACTTAATACGCTCGCGACAAGCGTGCCGGCTATGACCAGAGTCGGCGCTCTGCGACCGGCGACGTAGTAGTCGTCAAGGTGTTTGACGCCGCGGCCCGCATAGTTGCCTATAACGACATAGACAAGGATGCTGGTTACTATCGTTATCGTGTATATGTCCATCTCGCCGACGTGGCTCTCTCGGCAGGGCCCTCGATCGAGAATACCGGAAGGCGAGACCTGTCTGCGACAGTTATTAGAGATAGAACAGCAGGGCCTTTAAGATGAAGAAAACATTGCAGAAAGTCCGACAGTCGCTGCCGGCGAGCTGGTACTACGATCCTGACCATTACCAGTTCGAGCTCGAGAAGATCTGGTATCGCGAATGGGTGTGTGTCGGCCACGTGGATGCGTTGCAGCGATCTGGCGACTACTTCACTACGACGATCGGTGATCAGAGCATCATTGTGACCAGGGCAAAGAACGGTGCCATTTGTGCGTGGTATAACACTTGCACGCACCGCGGCTCCCGGCTATGCACGAGCCTTAGCGGCCGCTTTTCGCATGGACGAATCATTTGCCCCTACCACACGTGGACGTTTTCGACCGATGGTGAGTTGTTGGCGACACCAAATCGGATCGAAACGAGCGATTTCAATAAGGACAATTTCTCTCTGCACGGGGTGCATGCCGATACGTGGCGCGGTTTCGTGTTCGTAAACCTTGGCGATGCGCCCGTTGAAGATCTGGCCGATTTCATGGCAGACAAAGGGACTTACGTCGACAACTGGCCGCTCGAGGATTTGCACCCTGTGCACCGGGAAGTGCACACGGTAGCGTGCAACTGGAAGATCTACTGGGAGAATTATTCAGAGTGCTATCACTGCCCTCGTCTGCATCCCGAGTTGTGCAAGATCATGCCGGTTTATGCAAAGGGGGTTTTCGATGACGGCGACCTGCCTGACTGGGAGCCTCGATTCGACGGCGACAAGGGCTTCGGCCATGTGGCAGAAGACGCCACGACCTGGACCATGGATGGCAAGACCGAGCTGCCGCTGTTTGAGGGACTGACGGACCAGGAACGCGACGATGGTCTTATATTCATGGACATCATTGGCACGTTTTATTTAGTCGCACACGCCGACTACGTTCGCACCGTTCGACTAGTGCCCAAAGGGCCTGAATCGACCGATCTCGTCATTGACTGGCTGCTTCCGGCTAACCCCGGTGATGTATGCGCCGATACCATTGAGCGTATCAAAGCCTTACCTATGCTCGTCATCGAGCAGGACGGTGCCGCTTGTGAACTTAATCAACAGGGTATCAAGTCCAGACCTTTCGACCACGGGATACTTGTTCCGCAGGAGTATGCGCTGTGGGATTTCCACGAGTGGCTGCGTGACCGCCTCGGTAAGGCTGATGTGTCGAATTAGCTGCAGGATGCTCCGCATCGCATAAACATGTCCTCTGCAGATTTGACCGATTCGTTTCAGCTGCTCAGCGCCCGTACCCGATGGAATTCGGTGCGCCATTGAGTCACTGCCTGAGACCAATTGAATCATAGTCGATTGGCCTCAGGTTCACGTTCTTCTCGGCCCACCATTTCTGTGCCCAAAGCAAACGATTACATCCACGGTCCTGGCTCTTCAACTCTAGCCTTGTGGCCTTACCAACTCGCGGAGGGACAGAGGCTAGCGTTTTTACTACGCAACCTGCAAAGCACCGTTTTGGCCTGCCCAAGCGGGAGATGTCATCTAGGTGACAGGTGCTGAAGTAATGTATCAGCTAGCTTCACCCGCGTTGACGACAGTAGTCAAAATTGGAACTCATAGCCGTTCTTCTTTTGGGTTTCTTCTCGATGATGATGTCTACGGATAACTGAGTTGTGTTCGCGGGAGAATCGGTATGAATCGCAGAGTAGTGAGGTACCCGGGGAGCGTAAGGACCAGCTGCCTTGCACTGTTGCTGACGGCACTGGTTGTGAGTCCAGCCCACGCAGCGGACCTGATTATCAACCTTGAGGAGCCGGTTGACGGTGGCACCAGTTCCGGTGTGTCGAATATTCGCGGATGGGCAGTGGCGTCCGACGGTATCGAACGAATCGAAGTGTACTTTGACGGTGTGTTCGGGTTTGAACTGCCTTACGGAGCCAGCCGTGGGGATGTTGAGGCGGCTTATCCGGATATCGTCG
>Ga0181595_10004940_pt1 | contig 12016 bp, 10 predicted proteins | sample 041ome_7_FD_145604 | JGI IMG/M metagenome (GOLD analysis project Ga0181595, IMG submission 145604) | Coastal salt marsh microbial communities from the Groves Creek Marsh, Skidaway Island, Georgia - 041401AS metaG (spades assembly) | ecosystem: Environmental > Aquatic > Marine > Intertidal zone...
TGTTTTAGATGGTGATAACGTCAGACATGGCCTGTCGTCAAATTTGAGTTTTTCAGAAGAAGACAGAAAAGAAAACATACGCCGCATTGGTGAAGCTGCAAAGCTAATGACCGAAGCGGGTGTAATTACTTTGACGGCGTTTATAAGTCCTTTCAGAAATGACCGTGAGATGGTTAGAGGGTTCTTTCCACATCATGATTTTATAGAGGTGTTTTGCAACTCTTCTCTCGAAACTTGCGAAAGTCGAGATGTTAAGGGGCTATACAAAAAAGCGAGGGCAGGGGAGATAAAAAATTACACAGGCATTGATTCACCATACGAACAACCAGTTAACCCAGAGATCGAGGTGGATACCGATAATCTCGATTTAGAAACCACTACTGTACAAGTGGTTAACTGGATTGCGGATAATAAGCTGATCTAGTATCAACCTCTCTTACTGCACAAGCCATTAGTGATAAAAAATTTAAATACAAAAGTTGTTAAAAAATTGTTGTCTTTTGGTTTGCTTGATCAAGCTACCTTATCTCTTACAACTTTTTTAACGTTAGCGTTTGGCGTAAAGTTTTTAGATCTAGAGGATCATTCAATTGTTGCAGGCGCATACTTGAGTTTTTTTTCTTTAAGTATGCTTTCCTCTGGTCTTTTCTATTCTGTTATTAATACAAGCATAAAGCATACTGAAAAGCCGATTGATTTTCTATCACAAATATTTACTAACAGTATAATCTTCTCAGCAATATGTATACTGATTCTAATAATTGTATTTTCTAACTTATTAGCTTTTCTTGATGTCAATCTGTTGTTTTATAGTGCAATTTTTGTGTACTCAAACTTGATTCACGATAGCTTAAGAAGATGTCTGCACCTATTACATAAATCTCCCATTGCTTTTGTAATAAGTTTTTCGACGTTAACTTCAAGGCTGGCTGCCTTTATTTTTATTGATGATTTGTCATTAGTTAGCTTCTTCTTTCTGTTAATTCTCACCGAACTTATCCCAGTTGTTGTGATTATTTTATTTGGATTTGTGCCGTTACGGTTTGGGTTTGCGGGTTTAAGCGGCTATTTCTATAATTCAAAATGGGGGTTTTTTGCTGCATTTCCAATGTTTATAACAGTTCACTCTCCAATAATGCTCGCATCAAGCATTATTGGTTCCACATCACTTTCTGTGTTGGTGACGTTAAGGTCATTAACAAACGTAACTAATGTTTTTGTTGGGTTGCTGGATACTACTATACCTATACTTCTTTCGGCTGGACTAAAGTTGAACCTTGAGCGCTTGGTAATTTTATTCTATTTAGTTACATCTATAATAATTTCACAATACGGAGATGTGATTCTTGGATTTTTATACGGTTCAAAATTTGAAGGATATACTCTCGAATTTTTGCTTCTTTGGTTGTTGAGCGGTTTAAATATTCTTATCCGTTTGAGGCTAGTAAAGTTGAGACTAGATCTGGTTACTTCAGTCGAGATGATGGGCTTTTCTATCGGTGCCTTGATTTTGACTTTTTCATATGTTCTTTTGCCCTTAGGTTCCATGGTTGATTTTATCTTAGTAATGTTGCTTTCATACTTTTCCGTATTTATCGTTTTGCACTGGCGTTCACCAACATGAAAAAAACATTACATATTCGAAAGTTTTTCCTTAGCTTGGGATTAGTGAATCTCCTTTTGCGATTTACTGGAATTATGTATCACGGTGCAAAAATTGGATGGAAAAGTTGGATCAAGTCCGAAACCATTTTTGGATATGGCTCAAAAAGTAGTTGTCCAAAGTTTTTTCTTAAGTCTGACTTTTCTTCAGCCTCAGCAAAGTAACTGAGACGCAAGTCACTTAGGTTTTCTTTTTCTAAGCACCTTCCAAGCTCAACACCAAGATTAAAGACTTCTTCTAACTTGTACTTTCTGTCTTCTGTAAGCTCCCTAATTCTTGCGTCAAAAGCATCGGCGAAATTTTGGGTCATAGCTTGCTCTCTAAAATTTCGTCACTTGCTAGTCTTCTTCACAGCCGCTTTGGGTTTGTTCTTTTCTACTTGCTTGCGTTGGAGGAACTCATCAACTCGCTTCTGCGTTACCCGACTCTTAAACATCCCTTTGAAGTCACTGGCTTTGAAGTCAAACATCTTGATCTTTTCTTTAATATCCTTCAGTACAGCGTCACGCTCTTGTTGCTTAGCAAGCTCCAGTTCTTCGGCAAGTTCCTTCTACTTGGCAATGATTTCGTCGATGCGGCCCATAGTCGTGCTCCTTAGGTTGTTGATGGGGTCAATGAACAGATATAATCGTGAGAAACATCGCCATTCTTACCAGTCGCAGAAGTTTGACAAGTAGGTACAACCAGCGACAGACAGCAAGTAAGACACTATGGACTACAGACGAGAGATAGACGGACTTAGGGCGTTGGCTGTGCTGCCGGTCATATTGTTCCACGCTGGCTTTGAGACGTTTAGCGGCGGCTTCGTAGGCGTCGATGTGTTCTTTGTTATCAGCGGCTACTTGATAACAACTATCATTTTGGCAGAGCTTGAGCAAGGCAAGTTCTCCATTGTTAATTTTTACGAGCGACGTGCTAGGCGCATTCTGCCAGCCTTGTTCCTTGTAATGCTTGTTTGTATTCCATTCGCTTGGTTCTGGCTATTACCAAGCGATATGAAAGACTTCTCGCAAAGCTTAGTTGCCGTTTCCGTCTTTGCGTCCAACATTTTATTTTGGCGTGAGAGTGGCTACTTTGACACGGCGGCAGAACTCAAGCCGCTCTTACACACTTGGAGCTTGGCGGTAGAGGAACAGTACTACGTGCTGTTCCCTCTGTTTCTAATGCTATTCTGGCGCTTAGGCAAGCGTTCGATTCTGGTTATGCTGGGACTGGTGTTTGTCGCTAGTCTTGCTGTAGCAGAGTGGGCTGCGTACGCAAAGCCAGCCGCAGCCTTCTATCTTTTGCCAACACGTGGTTGGGAATTGCTTATCGGTGCGTTTGCCGCCTTCTACTTATCCAAAGCCAATCGCAAAGAGTTTGGCAAGGCTATGGGTGAGGTTGGTGGTTGGTTAGGTGTTGCGTTAATTTTGTATGCTGTTTTAGTCTACAGCAAATCAACGCCATTTCCTGGTTTATACGCTCTTATGCCAACGCTAGGTACTGTTCTTGTTATCTTGTTCGCTACGCAACAGACTACAGTTGGTAGGTTTGTTGGTAACAAAGCTTTTGTTGGTGTCGGATTGATAAGCTACAGCGCATATCTTTGGCATCAACCTTTGTTCGCATTTACTAGACAAAGAAGCTTAACTGAGCCGAGTCATACTGCTTTTCTTGTGCTTTCCGTTCTGGCTTTAGTACTTGCTTATTTCAGCTGGAGGTTTGTTGAGGCTCCTTTCAGAAGACGTGATCATTTCGACAGAAAGAAGATTTTTTATTTCGCTTTTTTCGGCTCGTTTATCTTTTTGTCACTAGGTGTTGCTAGCCAGATTACTGACGGTAAATTTTTTAATCGTTCAAGTGGTTCTACTTTAGATCAACTTGATTTTCGTTTAAGAGTCAATCACGGTCTAAGTATTGACTGTGAAGGTGACTATAACACTTCTCTTAACTGCTTAACTTCGTCGCAGCCCGAAGTTTTGCTATGGGGTGATTCTTATGCGATGCACTTGGCGCAAGGTTTTGTGGCTTCTAATCCTAAAATTAGACTAGCTCAAAAAACTGTCTCTGTATGTGGTCCATTTCTTGATATTGCGCCGATTAATGCCAAGTACGTTCGTCCTTGGTCTGAAAAGTGTCTATCAGTTAATGATAGAGTTTATGATTACCTTAAGAATGCCCCAAGTATCAAGTATGTTGTTTTGAGCTCTCCCTTTGGTCAATTTGTGGGGGATGATGCTACTGTCTTGAATAAGGATGGCGTTGTTCTTAATGGCGTAGATGTTGCGCTTCAGTCTATGCTGGGGACAATTTCTAAGATTCGTAGCGTTGGTAAGATTCCAGTAGTTTTTTCGCCTATACCTCAAAATGGTGAGAATATTGGTAGATGTCTGATGAAGGCTACTTATTTCGGGCTTGATAGTTCTCTATGCGATGTAAAACTTTCAGATTCCTTAGTGCGCCAGGCTAATGTTTGGAATTTTTTGAGTGACCTTAAAGAGCACGTCACCGTTGTTAATCTTGCTGATTTTTTATGCGTAGATGATCTTTGTTCAGCCACAATGGATAACGTTTTTATTTATAGAGATGGCGGACATCTTTCTCACGAAGGTAGTGCTTATCTAGGGAAAAGGTTCGATTTTTATGGCGTTCTTATCAACGCTAAGTAATGCGCTTGTCCTTTACAAGTCGTGTTACTTTGCTTAAGGTAAAGATATCTTTTTAGCTTTCGCAGCCACTTGTTTTGTTGCGCAAAAGTTACACACTCACTTTTTGGAGACGCAAGTGCTTGTCAATAAGCAACTTTTTTCTTGCGTTGTTATTGAGTGGGAGAAGAAGTCATAAATATATGTTGGTAAAAAATTTTTAGAGAATTTTTTTATTATGATTGTCCTGCATGATGTGAAAGTGATTGCACTTAAAGCGCGTAAGGTTGGAGGGACATCCTTCGAAATAGCTTTATCACTTTACGCAAATAATACGAGCGTCATTACGCCTATAACTCCTAAATTCAGAATTCTATAAGGATGTAATAGTTTCAAAAATATCCCACGAAGTGGACAAGTTGTTAAATGAAGTATAAACCAGTTTTTATAATCGGTGCTGGGCGTTCAGGAACAAAATACCTTAGAGATGCTCTCGCAGCCAGCCCGGCTGTTGCTCGTGTTCCATTTGATGTTGGGTACATTTGGCGAAAGGGTAATGAGCTGTTACCCCATGATGAGATTGATGCTGAGTCAGTCTCTAATGAGTCAATTACTTGGATTCGTAGAATAATTCCTAAGTTAATTGACCGCGACGAAAAAAAATTACGAGCCACAATCCTTGTTGAGAAGTCAGTACCAAATTCATTACGCCCCTTACTTTTGTATAAAGCTTTTCCTAATGCTACTTTTATACATTTGGTTCGAGATGGGAGAGCTGTAACTGAATCAGCAATGCGTATGTGGCAAACTCGGCCAGAAATGGGCTATTTAGTCAACAAATTACGCTATTTCCCTTGGAGCAACCTTAGATATGGATTTTGGTTCCTAAGGAACATCTTTTTTAAGCTCATTAGGCCTGAGCAGTCAATTTGGGGTCCTCGTTACAAGGGAATCAGTGAGGATTTAAATAAGGAACCATTACATGTTGTTTGTGCTCGTCAATGGTTGCATTGCGTAGATGTGGCTTTTAGGCAGCTAGCATCGATACCTTCTGATCAGGTTATTACATTAAGGTATGAAGATGTTATGAATGGAACAGAGACTCTTGAAAAGCTTTGTGCTTCGCTTGGTATAAGTTCTGGCGAGGTTTTGGAGTATCACTTTTCCAAAGGCCGCACTGGTGAAAATGAAAAATGGCGTATTAGACTTAGTCAGGATGTACAAGATGAAATCGCTATTGTTTTTGAGTCTTTGCCCCCCTCCATCCATAAATACATTTTTGATACTAAAGCTATCTGATAGCATAAAAATCTGTGATGAATGGTAACTAATTTATTGTTTCTTTTTGAGAGGGAGTGATGAGTAAATTATTTATTCCTTTTGCTTTACCTGGAATTGGTGAAGAAGAAATTTCTGAAGTTATAGATTCCCTGCGTTCCGGCTGGGTGACTACTGGTCCCAAGGCCAAAAGGTTTGAAGAGCTTTTTGCTGAATTTCTAGGTGATACTGAAGTGCATTGTGTTTCGGTGAATTCTGCTACTTCAGGTTTGCATTTAGCTTTAGAGGCGCTTGGTATCGGTCCTGGTGATGAAGTGATCGTCCCCACTCATACTTTTACCGCAACAGCTGAGGTTGTAAGGTATCTTGGCGCTTCTCCAGTTTTTGTGGATGTTGACTATCAATCTTTTAACATGAGTGTTGCTGCATTTAAAGCAGCTATTTCTTCCAAAACTAAAGCTGTTATGCCTGTTCACTTTGCGGGCTTGTCATGTGAAATGGAAGAAATAATTGCTATTGCTAAAGAAAAAAATATTCGTATTGTTGAAGATGCCGCTCATGCTCTTCCAACTACCTCTAACAATAATCTTATTGGTACATTGGATACTGATGCGACAGTCTTTAGTTTCTACGCCAATAAAACAATGACTACTGGCGAAGGTGGGATGTTAGTTACACGTGATAAGGATATTGCGGTGCGCGCCAAACAAATGCGTCTGCATGGGATAAGTCGAGATGCATTTGATCGTTTTACCTCAAACAAACCATCTTGGTATTATGAGGTAATAGCCCCAGGTTTTAAATATAACCTAACTGACATTGCAGCAAGCCTAGGCATTCATCAGCTTAAAAAAGTTGAACAATTTCAAAATAGACGAGAAGGGATAGCCAATTATTATAATGATCACCTGAAAGAGTTGCCTCTTACTTTACCGCCTATGCCTTTAAATGGAGATGTGCATTCGTGGCACTTATATGTCATTCAACTGAATAAAGATCTACCTCTTTCTCGAGATCGTTTCATTGAGCTAATGTATGAAAGTGGTATTGGTTGTGGGGTTCATTATATTCCTCTTCATTTACATCCATATTGGAGGGATACTTATAAGTTAACTCCTGAAATGTTTCCTGTTAGCCAACGTATTTATGAGCAATCAGTTTCATTGCCTATATACAGTAAGATGACAGATGAGGATATGCAGAGGGTTGTTTCTACAGTTGCAAAAATATTAGAAAATGCTTAAGAGGTTTTTTGATCTTGTGTTTTCTGTTGTTGGTCTTTTGGCTTTATCGCCTTTTTTCCTCGTTATTGCTCTATTAATCAAGATTGACTCTGCAGGGCCTATATTCTTTCGACAGGTAAGAGTGGGTAGAAATCTTTTTCCGTTTAAAATTCATAAATTTCGGACAATGGTTGTAAATGCATCTGATTTAGGACCGAGTGTCACCACTGATGATGATCCCAGGGTAACCAGAGTAGGTAAGATTTTAAGGACATATAAACTTGATGAGCTGCCTCAACTTATTGATGTCCTAATTGGAGATATGAGTCTTGTAGGTCCAAGACCAGAACTGCCTAAGTATGTGGATGTTTATTCTGATTTTGATAAAAAAATTATCTTTTCAGTTAAGCCTGGTATTACTGATAAAGCTTCTATAGAGTTTCGCAATGAGTATGAATTAATAGCAAATGCAAGTGATGTGGATCGTGTCTATATTGAAAAAATACTTCCGAATAAGTTGAGATATTATCATGAGTACGTTGATACTCGTTCGTTATGGCTTGATATTAAAATAATTTTTAAAACTGTCTGGCTGATACTTCCATTTAACTTAAATAAGTAGCCAATCGCTATCATCCCAGTTCCTTAGGTATCGTAACGCAGTCTTCTCTGACTTCCATCCGCCGCGCAGCATGATCCTTTCAAACGGCACGCCTCTATCAAGCAGGTTTATTGCAGCACCCACGCGAAACGAGTGCCCCGATAGCTCACCAATGTTGTGCAGTTTCGCTTTGCGCTGAATTAACTTCAGTATCTTATTCAAAGCAGCAGGGTCTAAACTTTTTCTAACGCTTAAATCGCGTTTAAAACTTCTTAAGATATACCCGTCAGTTTGTTTGATCTTGTCTTGCCAGTGGCTAATCATCTCGATAAGTTCATCTGAGATTGGGATTAACTTCCCCTCACCAAACTGATCAGTTTTTGATTTTCGTAATAGCAGGGCATGTTTTCCGTTTGGTAATGCTTTAACGTCATCAAACTTAAATGCGCATATCTCAGAACGTCGACGCATACTTTCATAGCCTAGTTGAAGCAGTAAGCAATTACGTAAACCCACAATACCGTCATCACACATTGCTTGCAGTTTGCGCATGACTTTTAGTGTGAGAGGAGTGGCTTGTTTTTGAGATCTGCCAAGTCGCCGATTTATTTTCTTAAGTGCTAGCAGTACTTCGGGCTCCTTCGTTATATTCGGAACAGATGTGAGTTTGAATATCTGACTGAGTGATGCGATACGCCTTTGTATGGTTGCACTCGTTAGTTTTTGTGCCATCTCATTCAGATACTGGACGAAAACGGCAGCGCGTACATTTTCAGGTTCATGATGATTCTTCTGGCACCATCGTTGGTAATGGGTAAAATCGGCTTTGTAAGCTTTAATGGTGTTGTTCGCTTATGCGCCTTCAAGTTGTTGAAATATGTTCATGATCATTAATCCAATCTAAATGATATTTTAAATATTAAAATTATAATAAATGATATCAGTAAGTCAAATTAAAGCAGCGCGTGCCCTCCTAGGCTGGAGTGCAAACTACTTGGCTGAGGTTAGTGGTGTTGGTGTTGCAACTATCCGAAGATATGAGTTACAGGAAGGAGTCCCAGGTGCAAACGCACGTGTTCTGAAATCTATAGAGGATGCTTTTGTTCTCGCTGGTATTGAGTTCACAGGCGACCCTCTTAAGAACCCAGGCGTCACGCTGCATATAGAAAAAACGAAATAACACCCACCTCATCTTGGGTGTTTGATCATGCTTATTTCTAGAGTGTTACTCGTTAACAGCTTTCATGCTGTTTTTTCGAAGCTTGATCTCTTGCAGTTGAATAAGTTGACTTAGCTTTGCAGATTGTTGTCGCTCAAGTGTTGTCTTATAACGATAGAGACGGTCAAGTTCCTTTTGATTTGGTACTAATGCATCAGCATAGATAGTTAGTTTTTCTTTTGCCGATTCAAGTAACGCTTGTTTCTGTGCAAGCTTTTTATAAAACGATGATTTATTTTCAAGGTAGCTCTTTAATTTGTTTGCCACTAACTTGTTAAGTTCCTGCTCAACAAAAATGTTCGTCTCTTCAACGTGTTTATCCGTTTCCGGTAAGCCATATCTTGGAATCTTTGGCGTTGCTTCTAATCTCCATCTAAAGCTGGCATAAAATTCAAGAATATCCTCCGGTAACGTGTTATGCAGTTTGCATTCATCAAGTATGTGGTTGCGTATTTCTTCTTGTATATCTACAGGCATGGGTCGTTTGGTATCAAGCTCGTTGAGTAGCTTGTGACACCACGCTTTTTCTTTAGGATCGATTTCATCGAGATAATTGGCATTGCTTTCTATCTTTTGGGATATTTCGCTGCGTAAGCCATAGTCAGCTATCCCCATCGCATGTAGCAGTTCATTGGGTGTTGCTTTTTGATCTTGCTCGATAAAGAAGAGAGCGTTTTCAGCCCTGTCAAAACGATTCAGACGGATGCGTATCATGGCCATATCGCTGACCAGGTTCACTTCAGTCATTCCCTGTGGGTTAAGTTCTTCAGTGAGTGACGCAACCATCGCATCATAATGTGATTGTTCTTCTACTGTGTTCAACTTGACTGAGGTAAGGCCGTGCTTGGTCGAGTTCTGACAGCTGATAGCTTTGCCTTCCTCGCTGGTAGGGCCGGTTGAGAGGTTATGTGATTTAGTCATAATGGTTCTCCTTTTGTACTCCACAAAGGCTAACCTATTTTTTGCGCGAAAACCCGATACGCACATCCGGTGCTGAGGCTGTGGATAACTTCAATTTTGCGAAACGAAATCCGCTGTCTGCATGCCAGCTGGGCCTTTTTATAGGTTTTACACCCCAAAACTCAGCCTGGTAGGGTCCGATAACTGCTCTTATTAGTGTTTTCGTTTTAAAATGCAAATATGGATGACCAACAAATTTATGCAAATTGGGTTTCAGGTGTTTTGAAACTTTCCAGAAGGGCAAAACAGCTCATCATGGTCTTTTCAGATACTGCCTTATTAGCATTTTCGTTATGGGCTGCTTATGCACTGCGCTTTTCAGAATGGTGGCCAAGTGATTGGCTATTAAATGGTTGGTTGCTTTTTACCTTTATTCCATTGATTGGTGTTTTCGTTTTCACCCTTCTCGGTTTATATCGTGCCGTTATTCGTTATGTAAACTTTCAACTAATAGCAACTGTTGCGACAGGTGTGGCGATTTTGGTTGCTTTGGCCTTTATTTTGATAGCGTTAAGTAATTTAAAGGTTCCCAGATCAATCCCGCTAATATTTGGTTTGACTGCGTTACTAAGTATTGCTGGCTCTAGAATGGTAGTGCGCTCTTATTACTACTGGAGTATTTTGAGTGAGAAAGCACATCGTGTATTAATTTATGGCGCGGGGTCTGCTGGTAGGCAGTTGCTCGCTTCTTTGTCAAATGACCATGCGATGCGGGTTGTCGGGTTTGTAGACGATGACCCGAAGCTTGCACGAACTACTTTTGCTAGTGTGACGGTTTATCCAGCGAATATCCTTAGTGCAATGATCGAAAAATTTCGTGTGGATACGGTATTGATTGCGTTACCTAATGCCTCGCGCCACCAACGAAGAGCAGTTCTTCAGCGCCTCAGCCAGCATCCAGTGCATGTGCTAACGGTTCCATCGATGTCAGAGATCTTAAGCGGTACGGCAGTTGATAAGGTTCGTGAGCTCGATATCGAGGACTTGCTCGGTCGTGATGCGGTAAAGCCGTTGCCACATTTAATGGCCAAGAGTCTTAAAAATAAATCTGTCTGTATTACCGGTGCGGGTGGTTCGATTGGTTCAGAGCTGGCTCGTCAATGTGTTGAGCAGGGCGTAAAAAAATTAGTTTTATTTGAAAATTCTGAGTTCGCTCTTTATACCATCGAGCGCGAGCTACGCGAGTTCGGAGTTGATCCGTGTGAGATCGTTGCCATTTTGGGCTCTGTTACAGACGCACAGTTGATGTTAAAGGTTTTTGCTAACCACCAAGTGCAGACGGTTTATCACGCCGCAGCGTACAAGCACGTTCCCATGGTGGAGCTCAATCCTTTTGCGGGCATTTGTAATAATTCTTGGGGCACAAGAACAGCCGCTGATGCAGCAGTGAAAACTGGTGTTGAGCGTTTCATTCTTATCTCAACCGATAAAGCAGTGAGACCAACCAATGTCATGGGGGCGACAAAGCGCGTCGCTGAGCTTGCGTTGCAAGCGTTGGCTGCACAGCCAGACATGAAGACGGTCTTCTCCATGGTGCGCTTTGGTAATGTGCTGGGTTCATCGGGTTCGGTTGTTCCGGTGTTTCGCCAGCAAATTGCTGACGGTGGGCCTGTCAGTGTGACTCATGAGGGCATCAATCGTTTCTTTATGACGATCCCTGAAGCTGCATCATTGGTCATTCAGGCGGGTTCAATGGCAACCGGTGGTGAAGTCTTCTTGCTGCATATGGGAGAGCCCGTACGCATTGCTGATTTGGCTGAGACGATGATTAAGCTAAGCGGATACACCGTGAAAAATGATCAACATCCAGAGGGTGACATCGAGATTGTCTTTACCGGCTTAAGACCTGGTGAAAAGCTGTACGAAGAGCTGCTTGTAGATGATCAAGCGCTTGAAACAAACCACGATAAGATTTTCTGCGCGCGCGAAGCGTTTATAACAACAAAGCAATTGGATGACGTGTTCCACAGAATCCAAGAAGCGGCAAAGCAAGATGACGAGAAAAAGCTCAAGCAAATCCTCTGTGAGGTAGTGGCTGGTTACGTCTCCTCTGATGTGGATACTTCAAGCTCAAACGTTGTTAAATTACATCCTTGATTTATTTTAGATAGCTTCCTCTAATTGATTGCCTTCCGAAGCTGATGAGTATTTTTATATGAAAGTTTTAGTGACTGGCGCAGCCGGTTTTATTGGCTCAACTTTAAGTTTGCGCTTATTGGAGAGAGGCGATGAGGTTGTCGGCATTGACAACCATAACGACTACTATGACCCCGCGCTAAAAGAAGCGCGCCTGGTGCGACAAATTGATCACCCTTACTACACGCACATTCGTATCGATCTTGCTGATCGTGCGGGTATGGCGGCCTTGTTTGAAGAACATAAGCCTCAGCGTGTGGTGAACTTGGCAGCACAGGCGGGTGTGCGTTATTCGCTAGAAAATCCTCTGTC
>Ga0181595_10004952_pt1 | contig 11991 bp, 10 predicted proteins | sample 041ome_7_FD_145604 | JGI IMG/M metagenome (GOLD analysis project Ga0181595, IMG submission 145604) | Coastal salt marsh microbial communities from the Groves Creek Marsh, Skidaway Island, Georgia - 041401AS metaG (spades assembly) | ecosystem: Environmental > Aquatic > Marine > Intertidal zone...
AGCGTCAGGGCGTGCGCACTCCCAGCCAGCCTTTTGAGCGCGCCGGTCGCTGCAGGCGGCAGGATCAATTCACAGGGATAGGATGAAGCGCTGGTCCAGTATCGCGAAAAATCCGCGGCGAGTTCCGGCACGATCGCCCCAATCGCAATCACGTCCAGATCGGCAAATTCGGGCTGATCGCCCGCGCCGAAATACATGTCGCCGATATTGCGTCCGCCGATGATCGTCATCTGGTTGTCCGCCGTGAGGCTCTTGTTGTGCATCCGCCGGTTGAGGCGAAAGAAATCCAGCAGATAACCGAGCGCCTTGGGGCGGCGGATGGTGAACGGGTTGAACAGCCGTACCTCGATATTCGCGTGCGTGTTCAGCGCCGCCAGCTCGTCGTCCAGATCGTCGATGCCATTATCGTCGAGCAACAAGCGCACCGCGACGCCCCGATCGGCGGCCTGGCGCAATTCGTCCAGCAATAGCCGGCCCGAAACGTCGTCGCGCCAGATGTAATATTGCACATCGAGGCACACGTCCGCCGCACGGATCAGCTTGACCCGCGCTGCGAACGATCCCAGCGAATCCGGGAGCAGCTGAATGCCGGAAAGGCCGGGATGCGCTGCCTCGAGCCCGGCAATAGCCCGCCCGATCCGGCTATCGGGTGTGTCGGGCGGCGGAACGGGGGCCGGATCGGATGGGCGATCGGGCAAGGCAAAGACCAGGCGCAAGACCAGCCATGCAGAAATCAGACCGCCCGCGATCAGGCCAAGAATGCTCATGCACCATCCGGCTTGCGCATGACGGGCAGTTTGAGCCTGGCCCAGACCGGCAGATGGTCGGAAGCGGATGCCGCAAGCGCGCTGCGATGCACGGCTGCATCCTCGACCGTCAGTTCGGGCGACGCGAACATCCGGTCAAGATGCGCCACCGGCCAGCGCGCCGGAAAGCTTGGACCGGGCCGGACATGTTCGAAATTGCGCGCAAGATGCTGGAAACCTGCGGGCAAGCCGCGCCATTCGTTGAAATCGCCCGCAATCAGCGTCGGCAGGGGCTGGTCCTGCCCTTCGACATGATGGCCGAGAGCCCTGATCTGTCGCGGCCGCCAAAGGCCCGAGAGGTCAAGATGCGCGCCCACGATACGCAGCGGCTGGCTGCCGATCGCAAGGTCGGCGAGGACCGCCCCGCGCGGCTCGAGCATCGGCAGCTTCAGACGCGCACCGCGGATTATGTCGATCCGCGGCGACACCAGTATCGCATTGCCATGCCAGCCAATCCCGTTGCGGCTGGTCGCGACCGGCACCACCTGCCACCCGGCCTCCTCGACCAGGCCGGCGGGCAATGCACTGGGACGTTCGCCAAGACGGCGATCGGCTTCCTGCAGCACAGCGATATCTGCGCCGGTTTCAGCCAGGACGCGCATGATTCGCTCGGGATTGTGCCTGCGATCTTTGCCCACGGCCTTGCGGATGTTGTAGCTGGCGACCTTGACGGTCTCGGATGGGTCGGCGGTCATAGAGGAGTTCGGCTCCAGGCAAGGTCAGGATGGTCAGCCCCGCAAGACGTGGTCCTTGCTGGCAGACATACCGGCTTGGGCGACGCGACGATAGATGCCAGGGCCGAAAAACGATCGCGCTGTCAGTTGCAGGCGCTGTTGTGAAACAGGCAGGAAGATCGGTTTCGGTCGTGGCAGATACAACGCGACGTCGTTCCCCGATTGGACCATTGCCGCCAATTTTCGTGAGCTTCGCGCTTTTCCGGCTCGTTCAAGCGGCCCGCAGCGCGGTGTGCCACTGTTGCTTTAGTTCGTAGGCATCGCCTGCCCCGAACACATAACGATCCGGCCGGATCAGCACCGCATCGGCCCGATGGCTGTCGAGCCATTCACGCAAGACATCCGCGTAGGGGGCGAGTGGCTCTTCTGCCAGCGCGCTGCGGCTGATGAGTGCCATGTCCGGGCCCAGAACATCGTCGAGGCGAGCGCCTTGGCGATGCTCGCTTGGAATCCGCTATTTCTGAGAATAGTAGGGACAATCTCGAACAGTCCGGCAAGCGCACAGTGCCTCGGGCATGGGGACCGTGCCGAGGCTGGCACAGTGACCCTTCAATAAATGGAGGATTTCTTCGGTTTGGTTGGCGGAAGAGGTGGGATTCGAACCCACGGAGAGCTTGCACCCTCGCCGGTTTTCAAGACCGGTTCCTTAAACCACTCGGACACTCTTCCACAAACAGCGCCAGGCGCGCCAGTGCGGGCCCGGTGTGCGGCGCGGTTGTTAGCCGAGGTGGTAAAATCTGGAAAGCGAAACTTGCGGGCAGCATGCCCGCGTGGCTCAGCGCCGGTCAAGCGTGGCCATGGCGGGATGGGTGCATGATCTGTGCCCTTTCCCCCGCACCGGCTTGGTGGCACAACCGCCCCTGGGAGTATCGCATGAATTTCAATATCGTACACACGGCCGCAGTGCGCGCATGCGCTGTCATCAGCACTGCTGCGCTGCTCGCCTGCGGCAGTCCCAGCACGGCGCAGCGCGAGATCGCCCAGCCTTTGCCGGGCGCGGAGGCGCAGGCAGCGCAGAGCCAGGGTTTCCGGCGCTATCTCGACAGTGTCGCCGCCCGCGCGCGGCGCGAAGGCGTGTCGCAGCGGACGATCGATGCCGTGCTGCCGACGCTGAGCTTCGACGAAAGCGTGGCCGCGCTCGATCGCCGTTTCGCGCCGACTCCGCCCGGGCAGAGCTTTCCCTCATTCGGCCCCGAAATGGCCAAGCGCATCAACGCCGCCAAGATACGCCAAGGCCAGCAGGTCTATGCCGACGAGGCTGCCCGGCTGGTCTCGATCGAACAGAAGACGGGGGTGCCGGCCTCGATCATGGTCGCAATCTTCGGGCATGAAACCAATTACGGCACGCTGCTGGGCAAGACCGACTTGCCGCGCGCGCTCGCGACGCTGGCTTATGAAGGGCGCAGGCGCGACCTGTTCGAGGGCGAGCTGATCGCGGTGCTCAAGATGGTCGATCTGGGCGTGCCAAGGTCGGTGCTGCGCGGCAGCTATGCCGGCGCTTTCGGCTATCCGCAATTTCTGCCCTCGGTCTATCTCAAGCTTGCCAAGGACGGCGACGGCGACGGCAAGGCGGAAATCTGGTCGAGCCGTGCGGATGCCTTTGCCTCGATCGCCAATTACATGGTCGCGGCCGGCTGGCAACGCGGCGAACCCTGGGGCTTTGCCATCTCGATTCCTTCCACGATAAACCCGGCCGCCATTGCCAATCGCGAGACCGTGACCAAGTGCGCGCGCGCCATCGAACGGCATAGCGAGTGGAAGACGCTCCGCGAATGGAAGGCGCTGGGCGTGGTGCCGCGCGGCGGCGTGTGGCCCGGCGACGACAAGATCAAGGCCTCGCTGCTGCTGACGCCGGGCCTCGATGCGCAGGGCTATCTTCTGACGCGCAACTATCGGGCGATCCTCGACTATAATTGCTCCAATTACTATGCGATGTCGGTAGGATTGCTGGCAGACGGCGTGCGCAACTGATCGGCCGGGCAAAAGGGGGAAGCGGGATGAGGAACTGGATGATCGTGAGCGCAGGGCTCAGCCTCGCGCTGACCGGATGCGGCGGGGGCAGTACCGTCACGCGCAGCCTCGAGACCGCGCCGCCCAAGACCGCGGGCGGCGTCACCGACTATCCGGTGAAGCTGGGCGAGCCGTATCAGCTCGGCGGCATCACCTACACGCCGAGCGATGCCTTCAATTATGATGAGACCGGCTATGCCAGCTGGTACGGGCAGGAGCTGGGCGGGCGCAGCACCGCCAATGGCGAAACGTTCAATCCAGAAGCGATCAGCGGCGCGCATCGCACGTTGCCGCTGCCCAGCTATGTCGAGGTAACCGCACTCGACACCGGCAAGACCATCCTGGTCCGGCTCAACGATCGCGGACCGGCAGCGCCCGAGCGTCTGCTCGATCTTTCGCAGGGCGCAGCGCGCCAGCTGGGCGTGCTGGGGCAGGGCTCCTTTGCCGTACGCGTACGCCGGGTCAATCCCCCTGAGGCCGAGCGCGCGAGGCTGCGCCAGGGCCAGGAAGTCGCGGAGCGGATGGATACGCCCGAATCGCTGCTGGTGCCGCTGCGCCGCAAGCTCGAAGGCAAGCCAAAGCCGGCCAATCTGGCGTCGATCCCGGCGGCAGATGCCGCGCCGGCACCCGTCGTGGCAGACGCAGGCACCAAGGCCAGCCCCGAAATCAAGCCCGCACCGGCCTCGCGAACCCCCTCAGGACCGGCAGCAGCGGCTGCCAAACCGGCCGCGCAGCTGCCATCCCCGACCCCCCGCACCCAGGGCAGTGACCGCTTCATCGTCGAGGGCGAAAAGGGGGGCAGGGGCGGCCGGCCGCAGATGGCCGAGAACGGCACTGGCGACAATCGCGCGACGCTCGCCCCCGCGCCTGCTGCGCCGCCAGCAGCGGCGTCGGCCGGCTCCTATTTCGTCCAGGTCGCATCCTTCTCTTCCAAGGCGCGGGCTGACGAACTGGCGAAGCGGATCGGCGCCAAGACCGTCGCGAGCGCCGATGGCAAGCTGTTTCGCGTCCGCTATGGTCCCTATCCTGATGCAAATGCCGCGCAGCAGGGGGTTACGCTGGCGCGTCGCAAAGGCTATCAGGGGGTACAGATTCAGCAGGACTCCGGTCGCTGACACAGACGGGCCAGTCAAAGGCCTGCGTCCCTGCAACACGCACACCATGGATACCGCATGAAAACCCCGATTATCGGTCTCACCCTGTTTTCGCTGCTGGCGACGCCGCTGGCGGCTGCCGCCCCCTCTTATGTCTCCGAAGCCCCCATCGCCTATATGACCGACCTGTCCTCGGGTGCGGTGCTGTTCTCGCGCGATGCCGACAAGCAGATTCCGCCCGCATCGATGGCCAAGATGATGACGGTCTATGTCGCTTTCGACCTGATCAAGAAGGGCGAGCTGAAGCTCGACCAGACGCTGCCGGTCTCCGCCGAAACCTGGAAGAAATGGAATAACCAGGGGTCGAGCATGTTCCTGGCGGTCGGCAGCAAGGTCACTGTCGCCGACCTGCTCGACGGCATCGTCACGCTTTCCGGCAATGACGCCTGTGTCGTGCTCGCCGAAGGCATAGCCGGGTCCGAAGAGGCGTTTGTCGACATGATGAACAAGAAGGCGAAGGAAATCGGCCTTGCCAACAGCCGCTTCGGCAACAGCAACGGCTGGCCCGACGAGGGCGTGACCCAGGTGACAGCGCGCGATCTGGCGACGCTCGCCACCGCGACGATTCGCAACCATCCCAAGCTGTACAAGCGCTTCTATTCCAAGGGCAGCTTTACCTGGAACGGGATCACCCAGCCCAACCGCGATCCGCTGCTCGGAAAGGTGGCGGGAGCCGACGGCCTGAAGACCGGGCATACCGACGAGGCGGGCTATGGCTTTACCGGATCGGCCGAACAGAATGGCCGCCGTCTGGTCATGGTCGTCGCAGGGCTCGACAGCTTCAACGGCCGGGTCGATGAATCGGTGCGTTTCATGAACTGGGGCTTCAAGGCGTGGAAGTCGGTGCCGCTTTTCACCAAGGGCAAGACCGTCGATACCGCGCCGGTGCAGCAGGGCAGCATGCGCGAACTGCCGCTCGTCGCGCCGCGCGACCTGGCGCTGACGCTGCCGCGCACGGCCGATACCGACAAGGTCTCGCTCAAGGTCGTTTATCAGGGCCCGCTCAAGGCGCCGATCGCCAAGGGCCAGCAGGTTGCCAGCCTGATCGTGTCCGCCCCCGACATGCAGCGCCAGGTGATGCCGCTGGTCGCGGGCGAAGCGGTCGAGGAAGCCGGCTTTTTCGGACGCATCTGGGCCGGAATTCTCTCCTTCTTCGGCGCCTGACCGGCGATGCAGGGGCGCTTCATCTCGATCGAGGGCGGCGAGGCGGTGGGAAAGTCCACCCAGATCCGCTTGCTCGCCGATTGGGTGAGGCGCGAGGGTCGCGAGGTCACGCTGACGCGCGAACCCGGCGGCACCGATAGCGCCGAGGCAATCCGGACGCTGCTGCTCGAGGGCGGTGCTGACCGCTGGAATGCGCGCAGCGAGGCTTTGCTGTTCGCGGCGGCGCGTGCCGACCATGTCGCAAGGCTGATCCGCCCGGCGGTCGAGGCAGGGGGCTGGGTCATCTCCGACCGGTTCGTCGACAGCAGCCGGGCCTATCAGGGCGTCGCCGGGGGGCTTGGGGACGAGGCGATCCTCTCGCTGCACCGGTTCGGCTCGGAAGGCTTTCTGCCCGATTGCACGATCCTGCTCGAACTGCCCGCCGACGAGGCGGCGCGGCGCGCCCTGGCGCGCGACGGTGCCAATAGCGACCGGATCGGCGGACGCGATGCCGGTTATCACGCTCAGGTCGTTGCCGCTTTCCGCGCCTTTGCCGAGGCCGAGCCGGAGCGGTTTCGTATCATGGACGCCAGCGGATCGAGCGAGGAGGTGCACGCACGCATCGTCGCCGCATTGCTGCCGCTGATGGCATGACGTCATGAAGGCATCGACCGCGCAGTGGAAAGGCCATGCCGAGCCGAAGGCGACGCTCTTGCGCGCATTCCAGGCCCGGCGGCTGCACCATGGCTGGCTGCTCGCCGGGCCCGAAGGCATCGGCAAGCGCAGCTTCGCGCTGGCCGCAGCCGCCCATCTGCTGACGCGCTCGCCCGATCATCGGGGCGACCATTTCGATGGCGACATGGACGGCGCATCGGGGCGACTGCTGCTGCAGGACAAGCACCCCGACTGCCATTACATCACGCTGGGGCCCAAGGACGACAAGGAGGCGCGCAAGGCCGAGGACGGCAAGCCGTTCGAGACCGCGCGCAACATCAAGGTCGACCAGATCCGGTCCTTGCAGAAGCGGCTCACCGTCCGCCCCAGCCTGGCCGACCGCCGCGTGATCATTTTCGACTCCGCCGACCTGATGGAGCGCAATGCGGCCAATGCGCTGCTCAAGAGCCTTGAAGAGCCGCCTGCGGACACGGTGTTCCTGTTGATCGCGCACAATCCGGGCCGCCTGCTGCCGACGATCCGCTCGCGTTGCCTGGTGCTCGACTTTCCTGCGCTCGACGACGCCGAAATGGCCGATGCGTTGCGCGCCGCGCGGCCCGAATTGCCCGAGGGCGAGATTGCGGCGCTGGTGCGACTGGGCCAGGGCGCGCCGGGGCAGGGGCTGAGCTATGCCGGGCTCGACATGGCGAAGATCGACGCGCTGCTCAGCGAGATTGCCGATCATGGCGACAGCACACATCGGGCGCGGCTGGCACTGGGCGCGCTGGTGGCGAACAAAGCCAATCGCGACAGGTTCCAGGCGCTGCTCGCCTATGCGCCGCGTTTCGCCGCCCGGCGCATTCGCGATCTGCGCGACGAGCGGCTGCCGGGCGCGATCGCGGCCTGGCAGGAGATCGGGGCGCTCGCCTCGCGCGCGGTGGTGCTCAATCTGGATGCCTCGGCCGTGGCGTTCCAAATTGGCAGCTTGCTGGCACGGCTGGCCCCGCCTAGATAGGCGCTCATTACCGGCCAACCTCGACTAGAAACGGCAGACATCACCGCCATGGGCGAACCTTATTATATCACCACCGCGATCAGCTATCCCAATGGTCGCCCGCATATCGGCCACGCCTATGAGGCGATCGCCGCAGACGTCATCGCGCGTTTTCAGCGGCTGATGGGGCGCGACGTGCGCTTCCAGACCGGTACCGATGTTCATGGCCTCAAGATGCTGCAAAAGGCGCGCGAGCTGGACACCACACCGCGCGCCCTGGCGGACGAGATGTCGCAATATTTCAAGGAAATGTGCGACAGACTTGAGGTCAGCTATGACCGCTTCATCCAGACCTCGGAGGACGACCACCACCGCGCCAGCCAGGCCATCTGGCAGGCGATGGAGGCCAATGGCGACCTGTACCTAGACCGCTACGAAGGCTGGTACTCGGTCCGCGACGAGGCCTATTATGGCGAAGACGAGCTGGTCGACGACGGGCAGGGGGGCAAGGTCTCGCCTCAGGGCACGCCGGTCGAATGGACGGTCGAGGAAAGCTGGTTCTTCCGGCTCGACCAGTATCAGGACAAGCTGCTCGCGCTGTACGACGAGCATCCCGAATTCCTCCAGCCCGACAGCCGCCGCAACGAGATTGTCAGTTTCGTCAAATCGGGCCTGCGCGCGCTCTCGGTCTCTCGCACCAGCTTCGACTGGGGTGTCAAGGTGCCGGGCAGCGACGGGCATGTCATGTATGTCTGGGTCGATGCACTGACCAACTATCTGACCGGGCTTGGCTATCCCGATGCGAACAATCCGCTGATGAAATACTGGCCAGCGGACCTGCACCTGATCGGCAAGGATATCGTGCGCTTCCACGCCGTGTATTGGCCCGCCTTCCTGATGAGCGCCGGAATTCCGGTGCCCAAACAGGTATTCGGCCATGGCTTCCTGCTCAACAAGGGCGAGAAGATGTCGAAATCGGTCGGCAATGTCGTTGATCCGATGGCACTGGCCGATGCATTCGGCGTCGACCAGCTGCGCTATTTCCTGCTGCGCGAAGTCAGCTTCGGCCAGGACGGCAGCTATTCGCCCGAAGCGATCGCGCAGCGCGCCAATGCGGATCTGGCCAACAGCTTCGGCAATCTGGCGCAGCGGATCCTGAGCTTCATCGCCAAGAATCTCGATGGCGCGCTGCCTGCCGTGCACGGCCACACGCCTGCTGACGAGGCACTGTTCGCGACGCTGGAAGAGGCGCTGCAGCGTGATCTGCCCAAGGCGTTCGGTGAGCTGGCGCTATCGCAAGGGCTAGAAGCGTGGCTGCGCGCGGTGTTCGCCTGCAACGCCTATGTCGACGAACAGGCCCCCTGGGCGCTGAAGAAGACCGATCCCGAGCGGATGCAGACGGTGCTGGCGACGCTTTATATCGCCATCGCCCAGCTCACGATCGCGATCTCGCCGGTGATCCCCGGCAGCGCGAAGGCCCTGCTCGATCATATGGGCGTGCCCGATGACGCGCGCAACATCGCCGGGATGGGCACGCACTGGTACTCGCCGCTGGCCGAGAGCGATTTCGCGATCGCTACGCCCAAGCCGCTGTTCCCGCGCATCGAGCTGCCGGCGGAAGACGCGGCCTGATGCTCGTCGATTCGCACTGCCACCTCAATTACAAGGGCATGGCCGAGCAGCAGGCGGTGCTGCTCGAGCGCGCGCGCGCCTCGGGCGTGACCGCTATGCTCAACATCTCGACCCGTGCCAGCGAGTGGGACGACGTGACTGCGACCGCGCATCGCGAGGCGGATGTCTGGGCAAGCATCGGCATCCATCCGCACGAAGCCGACGCGCATCCCGACATGGATACCGCGCGGCTGGTGGCGCGCGCCGAAATCGATCCGCGCGTGGTCGGCATCGGGGAGACCGGGCTCGATTATTATTACGACAAGTCGGACCGGGACGAGCAGCGCCGCTGCTTTCGCGCGCATATCGCCGCTTCGCGCCAGACCGGCCTGCCGCTGATCATTCACACGCGCGATGCCGAGGCCGATACCGCGGCGATCTTGGCCGAGGAAATGGGGAAGGGCGCCTTCCCCGCCTTGATCCATTGCTTCACCGCCAGCGCCGATTTTGCCGCCAAGGTGCTCGACATGGGCTTGTCGATCTCGATCTCGGGCATCGTCACGTTCAAGAATGCCAAGGATTTGGCCGCCGTTGCTAAGGACATTCCTGCAGACCGGCTGCTGGTGGAAACCGACGCACCGTTCCTGGCGCCCGTGCCGCATCGCGGCAAGCAGGGCGAACCCGCCTTTGTCGCCGATACCGCCCGCTTCCTCGCCGATCTGCGAGGTGAAAGCTACGAACAATTGTGCGAGACGACCTCGCGCAACTTCTACGCGCTGTTCAACCGGGCGCGTCCGTGAAGGCGATTCTGCTCGGCTGCGGCACTTCGGGCGGAGTGCCGCGCATCGGCAATGACTGGGGCGAATGCGATCCGGCCAATCCGCGCAATTGCCGAACGCGTGTCTCGGTCATCATCGAGCATGATGGCCAGCGCATCCTGGTCGATACGTCTCCCGATCTGCGACACCAGTTGCTGCGCGAACATATAGGTGCACTCGATGCGGTCATCTGGACGCATGACCATGCCGACCATACGCACGGGATCGATGATCTCCGCGCGCTCTTTCACCGCACGCGCCAGCCGATAGCCGGCTATGCCAAAGACTATACGCTGCAGAGCCTTGTTACCCGTTTCGACTATGTTTTCGAAGGTGGTGACGGTTATCCGGCGACCGTTTCGGCGGCCGCGCTCGGCGATGAACAGGCGATCTGCGGGTTGACCGTGCGCACGGTCGACCAGCCGCATGGACCGGTTCTTTCGACCGGGCTTCGCTTCGACCTACAGGGTCGGTCGATCGTTTACGCCACCGATTTCAGCCATTTCACTGACGAGATGGTCGCGCTTTATGCGGGATGCGACCTGCTGATCACCGACTGCCTCCGGCACGAGAAGCACCCGACGCATGCCAGCCTGCCCATGGCGCTGGAACTGGCCGAGCAATGCGGCGCGCGGCATACGGTGCTGACGCATATGGACAAGACGCTCGACTATGCCGCGCTCTGCCTGAAGCTGCCCGAAGGCGTCGAGCCTGGTTATGACGGTTTGGTCGTCGATCTGGACAGCATCGCGCCATGAGCGAGAGCGATACCGCCAGCCTGGTCTATAGCCTGATGCTGCTGGTCATGGTCGGTAGCGCGCTGATCTCGCGGGCGCTGCCCATCGGGCAGACGATCAAGATGGCCTTGGCCTGGATCGGCATTTTCGCGCTGATCTTTCTGCTGGTGAGCTTTCGCCCCGAAATGAAGCTGATCTGGCAGCGCATATCGGCCGAACTCGGGCTCGCCAGCGCGCCGGAGATCACGGGCGCGCCGTTGACGTTGCGCAAGCGCGAGGACGGCCATTTCTGGGTGACCGCCGAGGTCAATGGTCGTCCGATGCGGTTCATGGTCGACAGTGGCGCAACCTTTACCGCGATCTCGGCCCAGGCAGCTCAGGCTGCCGGGATCGAGCCGGGCGGTTTGGGTCTCAAGACGGTGATCGAAACCGCCAACGGCATGGTCGAGGCAGACCGCGCGTCGATCGCGGACCTGCGCGTCGGGTCGCTGGCGATGCGCGATCATGACGTGCTGATTTCGGACGGGCTCGGCGAGACTAATCTGCTCGGCATGAACTTTCTGTCCGAGCTGGAAAGCTGGCGCGTCGAGGGGAGCAGCATGATATTGGTGCCGCACCAATCCAGCCGCTGAAAGCCGTTTCATTTAACATAATATATATTATCGGACTTATGCTCATGACCGACCAGACCGTTCCGTCCAGCGCTTCCCCTCAGTCGCCGGTGCCACTCGACCGGCTGGTGGCGATCATGGCGCGGCTGCGCGACAAGGAGCACGGTTGTCCCTGGGATATCGAGCAGACGTTCGAGACGATCGCGCCGTACACGATCGAGGAAGCCTATGAGGTTTCCGATGCCATCACGCGCGCCGATATGGCCGCGCTCAAGGACGAGCTTGGCGATCTGCTGCTGCAGGTCGTGTTCCACAGCCGTATGGCCGAGGAAGCCGGGCATTTCTCGGTCGCCGATGTGATCGCGTCGATCAGCGACAAGATGGTGCGGCGGCATCCGCATATCTTCGCCGACCAGTCGGTCGAGGCCTGGGATTGGGAAGCGATCAAGGCCGAGGAGCGCAGCAGCGGCGGTGCGGAGAGCGCGATGGATGGCGTCGCGCTCGCGCTGCCGGCGCTGATGCGTGCGCAGAAGCTTCAGAAGCGCGCGGCGCGGACTGGATTCGACTGGCCCGATGTCATGGGTGCGATCGAGAAGATCGGCGAGGAGATCGAAGAACTGCTCGATGCCGAGACCGAGGCCGAGTGCGCCGAGGAAGCCGGAGACCTGCTGTTCGCTGCGGTGAATGCGGTCCGGCACATGGGCGTCAGCGCCGAAGAT
>Ga0181595_10004954_pt1 | contig 11983 bp, 15 predicted proteins | sample 041ome_7_FD_145604 | JGI IMG/M metagenome (GOLD analysis project Ga0181595, IMG submission 145604) | Coastal salt marsh microbial communities from the Groves Creek Marsh, Skidaway Island, Georgia - 041401AS metaG (spades assembly) | ecosystem: Environmental > Aquatic > Marine > Intertidal zone...
TTATAACATCTGATTCTCTTTTTGATCTTGGTGTAAGTTTAAATGTAAAACTGAAATCTCTATAGTTTATGCCATTAAATATCATTTCTGTCATTGCTGCTGGAGCAATCCCAGTTCTTCTTTGCAATGCAGCATTAAGACCTGTACCTAGACCGCCTGTTATAAATGATGAAAATCCTGTTATTGTTTTTGCTCCTTGTTGAAGAATTGCACCTAAATTAGAAGTATCAAAACCTGAACTAAAATAATCCTTTAATGCAGGACCTAAAGCAGTAATTGCTCCTATTTCGGCTGGTCCATAATCTGCTGCAAAGTTAAATTTTAGTGTTTGAGGCATGTAAATTGCAATTGTAGAAACCACTGTTCTTTCAGCACCTGTACCTGTTGGTATAAACCCTAAACTTCCACCCTCACCAAAAAATCTATTTGCACCATAAATGACTGTGTTTAATCTATTAGATTGTACAGTTGCACCTGGATTATTTACACCAGCTTTATCGTTAGTTGCAAATGATGTCGTTGCACTTGGATGACCACCGCCACTTGTTGTTTTATCTTGTCTTTGTATAATATCAAATAATATGTAATGCTCTTGGTCTTGTTTATCAACAGGATAAACAAAAAAGTTTGAACCTGATGTTGATGATTTGGCAGTACCACTACCTGAATTGTAATTTATGTTTGTAGGATTGTAATCAATAACACCTTTTGATAATGAATTAATAGTAGATATGTTGCTTGACATTGCAATGTTCTTAGCAGCACTTCCTGTCTTAATTACATTTGATAATGCCTTGAATGGATTTTTAAAATTAAACATATTAATATTTATTACCCTATATCATGGAAAAATCGTCTATCGGTCATTTCTGATCCTATAGATGATGTGTTAGTTTCATATGTGTTATTTGTTGTAATTGAGTCGCCACCTTTTTGCATAATTACACTTGGTGGACCACCTTCTACTGTAATCTTTTCAATTTCTTTTGCTTTTAATTCAGTTACTTTTTCTATTTTTGGTAAATAACTCCCATCAGTTAAACCCATAGCAGCTGATTGTCCTGAATACATATTTTTTAAATCTTCAGTAGAACCTGTAAATAAACCTGATGTAAATTTGCTATACCAAGGTTTATCTGGATACATTATTTCAAACTTATCAGGATTTTCATTGTATAATTTTATTTTGCCTATGTTTTTCATAGATTCTTCATTACCTGCTTTATCATTTTTACCACCTTCAATGTATTTACCAACTTTGGCTGCCTTTCTACCTTCTACAAACTCCTCAAAGGTCATCTCACCTAGTGCTGACTTGTATTTGTCAAATTCATCTTTCATTATAGCAAGTTTTCTTTTTTCAAATTCATCTCCTACATCTAAATTAGTTTCGTCCATTGTACCAAACTGACTACTTTCTTTTATTTGATTTAGTTCATTAGGATTGTCTTTTCTTCCACCAAAAAAATACTCTATAATTTTACCAAGTGTAATTCCACCTAATATACCACCTGCTGCTATAGCAGATAATCCTAATGTTGATAAACCAGCAGTTGCTGCTGTAATTTTAGCAATTAAACCTGTTGGTCCTTTTAGAAGTGATTTAATGCCTAGATAGTCTAATATACCAAATTCATTACCACCTGTCATTTTATTGCCTTTACCTAATAATATTTCGTTTGTTTCTTCTTGTGCAATTAATATTTTTTCTAATAGTCCAGATGATGTTTCAAACTGTTGATCAGACTCTCTTTCTTCTTCAATTATTTGCTCTTTTGACAATCCTGGTGTTTTTTCAGGTTGACCTAGTACTGCTGATGTTGCTTCTTTTACTAATTCTTCTCTATCTTCTACAGGTCTTTGTACACGACTTTCACCACCAGTTTTAAATTCTTGTTTGGCTTGTTTTGTTCTTAATCTTCTTTTTAAAGATAATGCATTGCTTTCTGCTCGTTCTTCAGATTCAATTGCTCTTTCAATTTTTTTACCAATGATTGGTATATTTGTTAATCCAATTCGTCTTGCTAATTTTAATGGTTTTAATTCTTTTTTAAAATCTCTAAATGATAATGATAGTTTTGTGGTTAATCCTAACACTTTCTTTAACTGTTCGTTTGTTTTACCTACCGTTTCTTTTATAAAAATTAATTCTTCATCTGAAATAATACCTTTTTTGTTTAATCCTTCATATTCACCTATTTCTTTTTCAATTGTCTGTTGTAAAGTCTTTGCGTCATCAAACTCCATGCCTTTTAATTGTTCTAAATTACCTGGTCCATAATCTATAACATAGTTAATTATGTCTTGCCTAATTTGAGCATTGTTTAATTGTTTTTGATTCTGATACCCAGCAGTTTTTTCTAATTGTTGTTCATATTCCTGCAAGGCATCAGATATAGCAAACTTAGGATCAGACTCTTGTTCTTTTTGTCTTTTAAGAATCTTGTTAAAGTCTTCTGGATTACCTTTTTTAAAAAATTTAGATTTTAATTCCATCGTTATTTTTTATCTACTTCTATTTTGCTAGGTTTACCGTTTACATATAATCCAAACCAAGCTGCGCCTGCACCAACTACTACAGATACAAAACCTGCCTGTGCATTGTTTGGTTCAGCTAATGCCATAAACCATTGCATTGTTTCGTAAAATGCAACACCATATAATATCATAAACACTCTTGGTATCATTCTCCAATTTGATAAAAATTGTGGCACTTCATCTCTTAAAAATACCCATACATTTTTAATTATACTTTTTCCTGTTTCTAACATTAACTTCTCCCTCTTTGTTTTTCTCTAATCTTCTCGTTTTCTTCTTTTATATGTTGCATTAACAATTCAACATATATTTCCCTCTCCCATGGCAGCATGTCTTCTAAATCACTTAAAGAATATTTATGGTACTGCATTAAAGCAAAATTAGTACGATAAAAACTCTCTAGGCTCTCATGTAAGAGGGTAACTGAAAAAAATCAGTTGCACCTTGTAATAATAATTTATGTTCAGTACCTGATTTGGGATTTTTATACTCTATTGTATGAGATATAATAGGCAAAGACTCAAAATAATCTTTTATTTTTTTGAATTGAAACATAGTTAAATTTTCTAAAAACTGATCTATTTCAGTTTTTTCTAATTCACTTGCTTCAAAAACTTCTTCTCCTTGATATATCTGAGCAATACAATCCCTCATCAAATTAATTGACAAATCAATAATAGTTCTTTTATTTGCTACTTCTTTTATTGTTGGTACTCTCATAATAATACCATAGTCGTCAGCAAATTCTATTTTTGTATTTACCTTTTTGTTCAAATCTGGTTTTACTTGATCAATGTTAAAATCATAATCAACAACTTGCGTTTCATCATCTGGACATTTTAACTTTAATTGTATAACTTCACCAATTGATTTTGATCTTATGTTTAACCACAACCACTCAAAATCATATACAGGCAACTTTTTTACATCTACATCGCCTTTAACACAGCTTTGAACCATATTAATTAATGTATTGATCATTTCATTTTCATTTTGATTTTCATTTGCCAATAATAGTATTTTTTCTTCTTTTACTAAAAATGGTCTATATTTAATCTTTACATTATTTGATAACGTCAGCTCATATTCAGGCACTTTCATTAATGGTATACTCATTTTCACTCCTTAATTTAATATTAAATTTCTAAAATCAGTAGCGTCAGGCATTCCTTTTGGAAATAATATTCCACCTGTTACTCTACCTATTGGTATTCTATTTTTTATAGTATCAAACACTTGTCTTCCAACTCTACCTATTTCATTACCTATACCAAAAGGCAAATTATCTAATAGTCCTGTTTGAATTGCTGTAAGGTTTGATCTATATTCTGTTCTATCTATATTAGAATATTCTGAAGCACCTGATCGTAAATAACTCCATGCTGATGTAGCATAGTTTCTGTATGAAAAGGTTACTGTTGTTTTAACTAATGCATTGGTGTCAGAATAACTTAATGGTACGGACGCAATTGTTTTTGGCCACACTTCATAAAATTGTACTTGATATGCTGAAAAACCAGAAGTGTTACCTAAACTGTTTCTTACTGCTTGTCTGTATTCTTCAACTGTTCCAAATGATTTTGGATCTATTTTTTGTAATGCTGATGTAAATGATTTTACAACAGGTGTAATTGTTATCATACATGGTGACGCATAATCATCATAGTAACCTACATTATGACTTATAGGGTCAATCATAGCATTTTGCCATGCTTCAAAATATATCCTTTCATCAAAGTTTATACCTGTGTAATATGTAAGTGTAAGATCATTAAACTGTACATTTTTAGCAAACGCTCTACTTGGTCCATAATATTGTTCGTTTACATCATCTGTTATTGTTTTATCTGGTATTGAAGCTTCAGCACAAAACAAGTCCATTCTTAAATTTAATCCTTTTTTAATAGCATCGGCTAATGATCTACTCTTTGACATTCTTATATCATCATCGGTTATATTAACATTTGGATTATTAGAAAGTATATTTGCACTTACAGGTCCATCAATTGTTGCTATAAATTGTGTTGGTCTTGCTAGACCACCAGATTGTGTTAAACCTGATCTAAATTTATTAAATACTGAATTAGTATTTGTTGATGAATTAATGTATCCATATCTTTTGTTAGTTTCACCTTTATCAAATTGTCCTTTTGATGGTGGTATACCAACTCGTATATCTATATCACCTATTCTTTTGCCTACACTAATTATTGACATTAAATAAATCTCCTACTGTCTGAATAAACTTGTGCTTCACTTGCCTTTTTAAATCTTTGTACAGGTAAGTATATTGCAACTGCAGCTTCATCTGCATTTATTCTTAAAAATCCTGTTTGTACATGTGAGTACAAATACTTTTTAATTGTTGGTTTTACAATCTTTATATTTTTTACATCATCATAAGTTACATCAAATTTTGTTTTACTATCAAATCGTTGATCTGTAGCAGTTGCCTGCATACGTTCTAATAGTCTAAATCTTAATAAAGGTGGTAGATAGTGGAAATTCATACCCATAAATCCACCTGATATTGGCTCTAATGGCAATACTAATGGAAATATATCGTAGTATGGTAAAGTCTTTCTTAACTTAGGATTATATCCAAACAAGTTCAATCTACCCACACTAGGTCTACCGTTAAGTTTACCTTGTCTAAATAATTGACTTGCTGTAGTACCACTCGCAATCTTATTTACTTGTGTTCTATACCATGTAGCCGATTTATATGTATCGCCTGCTTTTAGTTTGATTGTATCAAATACGTTTGCCATACTACTATTTATGACAATTTTAGAAGAATTTTACGTGCTTTTCAGTTATAATCTTAAATGTAATATTTCGTTTTTTGCACCAAGCAAATGCAGCATTCCATTTACATTTGTTTACTTCATATGTGTAAAGTGCTTTTTTATATGTACTAGTTGATCTGGAGCCTTCTTTTAATACAGGTTTTCTAGTTTGTGTGTGTGGTTTTATTTCTATTAGATATTTTTCAAAACTCTTATTTGGCAATTGTTTTACTATTATAAAATCTGGATAATATAATTTGTTATTGCCAAATGCGTTATAAGGTATTCTAATTTCTTCACTACCCCATTTCACTATTGTTTTTTCTTTATCGCAATATTTCATAAAGGCTAATTCCCAACTCGATCTGAAAACTATCTTATTAATATCACCGATATATTTTTGAGGATTGAGAGGTCTGAATTGACCTTTATATGCTTGTCTTCTAGGTTCTATTTTTTTAAATCGGAAGAACGGCTTTGGTCTTTTTCTTATCATTTGTTTTGAGTTTCTTAATTTGTTCTACCGTTATAAGATTGTTACCTTCTTTATTGTGTCTAAAGCAAGGCATACCGCCAAGAAATTTTATTTTTTTATCTGATAATTCAATTTTACTATCACTCTCATAATATAGTTTTGCAACCTCTTTTGACTCTTCAATTCTTTTAACTAAATTTTTATAAAGTTTATTTCTACTTTTCTCTTGTTTATCAATCTTATCATTCTCTAACATACCACTATGTATGATAATATTGATAACTAATTTGTGGCCATCTTTGTTTAATTTTTTACGCTCTTCAATATATTTTTTAGCAGAGTCTATGAATAGTTTAGCACCCAAACTTGCTGACATAGTTATATATTTTTCAAACTTAGTATCTTTGTAACCTTGAGCCTTTAACCAATTAATTCTATTTGCCTCTACACTCCAGTTTTTAGGTTGTATTGTATCAGTAGAGTTTTCTTTTATTTTATCAAGTGTGATTGTAATAATCTTTTCAAAGTGAGATGGTTTCATTGGTGAGTCGCCAACACACTCAACAAGTTCTTTTCTTAAATTTTCTTGTAGTGTATCATAATTTTTTGTTAAGTCACCTTCTATTTCACCTAATCTATATCCGTAATATAAAGTATTTGCTAAATCTTGCATAGAAAAAGGCGTGTGTATTTCTTTATTTCTATTAGTGACCTGTCCTAATTTTCTAAATCTATATTTCGCTTTATTCTCACTTAATTGTGATAGGTCATAAACATCACAAATAACATCTTTAACACCTAATCTTTTTAGGGAACCTATTCTACCATTACCTGTTCCTAGATGTGTATAACCGTCAGGCATTTTCACAACTACAGGTGGTAAATATGTTAATTTATATCCGTTAAGTCGTATGTCGTTATATAATTCATCTTCTTTAGGATTACCACCCTCTGCCCTATGTTTCTGAGTTATATAACCTTCTCCATCTTCCAATACAATCTCATTACCATTACCTTTTATTTTTATTAATTGTCTGCTTTCAAAAGTAGCAATTTTCTGTCTTTCATCATACACGTGAGCAAATGGTCCTGTATCTATAGGACATAAATCATATGAGTCTTGTAAGTAATCCTTAAAAGTTTTTATTAAGTTAAGATCAACTGCGTAACTTTTATTTAAGATATTTGATTTGTAAGTAAGTTCTTCTAACATAATATTCCTTCATAATATGGGTGGCCCGAAGGCCACCCAATTGAGAAAGTGAGAGAGATAGATTAATCGTCCTCAGCAAGTTTACTAAAATACGATAGGTCATCATTACTATCGTTGGACGATACTTCCTCTACTGAATTGTTAGAAGACATTGGTACGCTATCGCTAGCAGGTGGGAGGTCAATATCTTCTACAGACTCAGTACTTCTTTGTCCAGTAAGTGTCTTATTCAGTTTCTCTTTGAGTTCCTCATAAGATTTAAAATTACTTGGATCAATGAAGGGCTTTAGAGCATATTGAGATTTCCATATTTTGTCAATCTCCTCGTCAGTAGGTTTAACTCTACTAACTGGCTCAAATTCTGATTTATCATAATTCCAATAACCATCAACCTTTCTGATTTTCAGTTTAAAGTTTGCACCTTCCCAAAAATCAAATGGGTTAACAGCCTTTTCATCTTCAAACGCTGGGTTCATTGCTTCTGTAATCTTATCAAATATTTTCTTACCAAACTTGAATAGAAATACTTTGCCTTCGTTTTCAGGATGTTTTGGGTCTGATACTACAAAGATATTAGAATAGTATTGTAACTTTCTTTTTCTCTTTCTAGCAATTTCTTTATCGGCTTCAATACCAGTGTTCCATAGTCTTGTATTTTCTTCAGACACAGGATCTTTTTTGTTTAACGTTGTTAAACTGTTTTCAATATACCATTGACCACCAGGTCCTTGAAAGGCATGATGCCATACTCTTTGCCATGGCATATCTTCACCTTCTACGGCAGGTAAAAAACGAATTACAGCATAACCATTACCTGATTTATCAAGTTCAGGTTTCCATAACCTATCGTCTTGGTATTTGTTTTTCTTTTCGGGTTGTTCGATTGTGTTTTCTAACTTCTTTGTTAGAGCATCAAAGTTTGACTTTGATTTCTTTAGGGCTTCTAATGCACTTGACATTGTATATATCTCCTTGTATGTATTGTTGTATATATTAATTGTATTAATGTAAGTATAATATTATTTATACTACTTTTTTCTACCATTAATCTTTTTTTTTGGTTTTGATTGAAATAGTTTTGCTAGTCTTTCAAAAGCACCATCTATCAAATCACAAAATCTGTATATTATTTTATCTAACATATGTATATCTTATCACCATTTACTCATTTTGTCAAGCAGTTGTGCCTGACTAATATATTCTAAGTTTATATCTTCTTGTGCTGTAAACACGTCTATTTTTCTATTTGTAGGTTTATCATCTAATTCTTTATTTACTTTGTAAAACTTAATTTTAGGGTTTAACTCCATTAATCTTTTCCATTGTAACTCCCAATTACCTGATGGTGTAGGTTCAAATTCTGAAGCAACATAGTTGTCTGTACTTTTGTACATATTATTAACTGTATTTGTATCGGATACTAGATCATGGCCTAACATGTAAATCTCATCTGGTTTTTCTAGTTTTGAAGCAATGTAACCTGTTGTAGGTCCACATGCCCAGCCATCATCAACACCGTCTGTTTCACATTCTCTTATGTCATAAGATTTATCTGGTTGTTTAATCCAAGAAACATAAACATGAGCATTGTGTACTTTCTTTTTTATACGTTCTCTATCACCACCTTGCTCTTTGGCTCTTTTAAGAATTGTAACAATACCGTCTATTGTAGAGCCGTGTGTAACAAATTCTTGTGACTCACCTTGTTCATTTGATTTAATTAAATCAAAATCTTTTATATCTTTTAGGTCTTGTATTGATGCCATACCTTCTACAATACTTTGATATAACATTGTAGGCACTTTAGTCCATGCTCTAAAATAACATGGTATCTTTTGTGCAATGCCTGAATGGTATACTTCATGTATCATACCACCATCAACGGCTGTTAACACATCTAATAGATCAGCATGATCTCTATAAATGGCATTGCATCCATATAATTTACCATGAGGTTTTAAAAGACTTAAATCAAAATCTTTTCTACTTTCACCATTACCAATTAAAAATACTTTACTCATCTTTATCCCTTGTTATTAAATTATCTGGTTTATCTATAGGTATGCCTGTTCTATCAAACCATTTGTTTTTTACATTATAAACATGACCTAAAGAACCATCAGATAACTTAATTGACTTCTTATCAATCTTACCGTCATAAATTGAACCATCTTTTAGTATTAACTGTAAAGTGCCATGTAAATTTTGATACACTCTATCTATTACTTTATCGCCTATTCTATTTGACTCAGGTATTATATTAGTCATACAAATATTTCTTTCATAATAAATTTACATTTTGTCAAGTTATAATTTACAAATGGTTTTAACTTGGCAATCTTAAATGACTTTTCAGGCCATATAACAGTTTCGGCAATTTCTTTATCCCAATTCTTAATAAACGATAGTATTTTATCCAAGATGATGATTGTTTGTATTGATATTTGTCCTGAAAGAAGTAGCCGTAGCAATCTTGGATGTTGCCCATTAGATATGCGAAACAAATCATCAAAAGAAATGCTATCGTTGCTAATAGTATTATTAAGTAATAAGCAATCGCTTCTAAAATTGTAGGTAAAACTTTGATTAAACTTCTTCCACTTTGTATAATTAGTTTCACCATCTGCTCGTATAAGGTTACCAATCCAAGTTTTTGAATTGTTGAAGAAATTACAGACATAATAATCAAGCAGTTCTTCTTTATTGTATTTTGTAGTGAGTTTATAAAAGAAAAATCTATCATTACGTTTTATAAAACTATTGAAACTAGAATTTACCTTTGCATTGTGTTTAAAGAAGTCATAACTTTTAGAGGTAAAATGAAGTTTGACAGCAAGATATAATTTATATGCTTCATAACTATCATTACTCATATAGGTAAAACTGCGGTACTTGATTTTTCAACCAAGTTCAGTTTTTCTGCCTCTCTTTGTATTTTTTCTTTAAGTTGTTTATTGATAAGTGGACCAACTGTTGCTGTATCAATCTCATTTTCATCACAATACTTGACAACAGCGTCAAGGTATGGTATCTTTTTTTCTTTAACAATACCTTCTATGATTAACCCAAACTTTTTACTATTCATTAAATTCATAAGATTATTATAACACTTTATACTAAAATTGTCAAGCCTGTGTTCTGTTACTAGGTCACAGGCAACCCTTAACTGCTTATGCAGCCATAGCTAAATTGTTAGCATTTATGATTTGATAGTGGGTTATCAGCCATTAAACTCCAGTATGTTTTAACTGCGAATCGATCCTAGTTCCACCCCTAAAATTTCATTGTTTTAATGGTGGAGTGGGAGGGAATTGCACCCTCGTCTTCTCCAGGTATTATCATACCTTCAACGTTTAATTCTTTAATGGTTTTGTTAAATCAAATGTATGAAACATCAAACATCTTTCAGAACCACTTGGTATATCAATTGTAGCTGTAGTTTCTGTATTATCTTTGTTTATATAATAAGTTACCATATATACAGGTTGACCATCTTTTTGCATACCTTCTCTACCTAATGATACGTTTACTGGTTCAAAACCAAAATGATTTAAATAGTTATCTACTAGTTCTGGTTTAGCACATAGCGCTGGTACTTGTTGAAAATAATACTCACCCAAATCTTTTTCGTGGTCTGCATATGCTATACTAGAAATTAGTAAACTTAAAATTATTATTATCTTTTTCATATCTCCCTTTAGCTGTTATGGTCGCAAGTAGGATATATTAAATCACCTTTTTGATTAATTCGACTATTGACTTTTATTAATTATTTATACTATTTCTTTCAAAAAAGTCCTTAGTGTGTTTATAAAATAACTCCTGATGTTGTTTTATCTTATCTTCACCATGTATCCATTCTTGTACAAAGCCATCTTCACAAGCAGCCAATATAACTGTTTGCTCAATTTTTTTGTCGGGAAATAATTCTTCAAACATTTTTGCATAAGCCGAACATTGTAAAAAGTTACCATAGTTATAATCTTCGTCACGTCTTTTTGTGGATGTTTTAAAGTCAACTACAGACAATTTGCCTTTATATTCAGCAACACAATCAACTTGACCTGCAACACCTATTTCTTTTGAATACAGATATTCTTCTATACAATGAATATTATCTATTCTAGCTAAATAAGGTTTTATAATTCTAAACAAACCTAAAGGTGTAACAGCAGTTATACCTGCTGACTTGTCATCTTCATTTTTTAAATGATTTTCAATCAACGTGTGGGTTGCTTTACCACGATTTGTAGCCGACACAGAAATATAGTTGGCCATTTTTTCACCAACTGCATTACGCCATCCTTCTATCTTTAATTTTCTTTCGGGAATTGAACCTAGAATAGAAGTAACGGAAGGCATATTAACACCGTCAATAGTATAATATCTTATACCATCTTGGTTTTTACCTTTCACACCTAAACTTTTAGGTAGTTTTTCTTCACTCAATTTTACATAATTAAACGCCATAATATACCTTCCTGTTAATATTATATAATCATTATATCACAAAATACAAGATTAGTCAAGCACCTATATACCTTTCTGCATATATTGATCTATAATCTTGTCTTGTTCTATTTTTTTGTCATTATTAAGACGTTCAAACGCTCAGCTGGGATCGTACGGTTCATATACCGTCTTACCATCATCATTTCTGTATGCTCTTAATACTTGTTTTCTGTTGTCCTCAGCATTCTTATATGAACAATGAATCCAACCACTGTTAGGTTCTTCTGGATTATGATATTCCAATATTAGTTGGTCAAAATCTAGGTTGTCAATGATATATTTTGCTAGTTCAGCATTCGGCACACCAAAGATTTCAAAATCAGCGGCTTGGCCTTTGGCATGCTGTGATTTCGCACTTGAACCTATTTTTAAACATAGTTCAGGACTTCTATATCCTGATGATACAGATACTACTTTGCCATAATGATCCCTTACTTTTTGTAGGACATTATCACA
>Ga0181595_10004961_pt1 | contig 11976 bp, 13 predicted proteins | sample 041ome_7_FD_145604 | JGI IMG/M metagenome (GOLD analysis project Ga0181595, IMG submission 145604) | Coastal salt marsh microbial communities from the Groves Creek Marsh, Skidaway Island, Georgia - 041401AS metaG (spades assembly) | ecosystem: Environmental > Aquatic > Marine > Intertidal zone...
AGCTGGACTAGTATCACTGCTGGATTGCCACCGGCAGTTCCAGTGTTAACATGAACCGCCGTATGCGGAACCGCACGTACGGTGGTGTGAGAGGACGGCGGGAGTGATCCCGCCTCCTACTCGATCAATCTCAATAACAGCGGTTTACTTTTTTGCCCGCTCGAAAGAGGTCATAATTTCGGCTTTCGCGGCAGCGGCATCGGCCCAACCGGTAACTTTAACCCACTTACCTGGCTCCAGCTCTTTGTAACGCTCAAAGAAATGCTGGATTTGCTTTTTCAGCAGCTCAGGCACATCGTTGATATCCTGGATATGGTCATACAGTTTGGTCAGCTTGCTAACAGGTACGGCAATAACCTTGGCATCCTGACCAGACTCATCTTCCATATGCAGTACGCCAACCGGGCGACATTTAATCACCGCGCCTGGTACCAGTGGGTAAGGCGTTGGTACCAGTACGTCAACCGGGTCACCATCCAAAGACAAAGTCTGGTTCACAAAACCGTAGTTGCACGGATAGAACATAGGAGTGGCCATAAAGCGGTCTACCCAGACGGTACCGGTGTCTTTATCCACTTCGTATTTGATTGGATCGGCATTGGCCGGAATTTCAATAATTACGTTAATTTCATCCGGCAGATTTTTGCCAGCTGCTACATCGCTTAAGCTCATCGCTTGGTCCTCTGATTAATTGCTGGCCGCCATTATAATGACGGCCGTAAAAATGGCTATTGATAATTAGTCTGATATTACCGGAGCAGTGCTATTTCGGTGGTAATTGACACAGGTTTCTACTTCGTGTTTCGACCCTAAAATCACTGCCACCCGTTGATGGATATCAGTCGGAATAATTTCCATAATGCGTTTATAGCCAGTTGAACTGGCACCGCCAGCCTGTTCGACCAGAAAGCTCATCGGGTTAGCTTCGTACATCAGGCGTAATTTATCTGGCTTGGCCGGATCTTTACAATCACTCGGGTAGGCAAAGATGCCGCCACGACAGAGTACCCGGTGTACATCGCCGACCATAGCGGCAATCCAGCGCATATTGTAGTTTTTACCGCGCACCCCTTCTTTACCTTTCAGTAAATCGGCGATGTAACTTTGCATCGATGCCTGCCAGTAGCGCTGATTTGACATATTGATAGCAAACTCGGCGGTATATTTCGGGATAGTGGCCCGCTCTTCGGTTAACAGGAAGCCGCCATAGGTTTTATCCAGGGTGTAAAGGCGGGTGCCTTTGCCGGTGGTCAGCGCCAGCATCGTTGAGGGGCCATACAGCACATAGCCGGCGGCCAGCTGTGCCGTTCCCGGCTGTAAAAACTGGCTGGCATCACTGGCGTCCTTGTGTGGATCGGCCGGTAAAATCGAGAAAATAGTGCCGATCAGGCTATTGATATCGGTATTGGAGGACCCATCTAAAGGGTCAAAGGTCACCAGATAGCGACCATGTGGATTACCCGGTACGATATTATCCTCTTCTTCTGAGCTGATAGCTTTCACCACGCCGGTTTCCAGGATCACTTCTTTTAGTAATTCGTTCGCGATCACATCCAGTTTTTTCTGGGTTTCGCCCTGCACATTTTCTGACAGAGTTGAGCCCAGTACACCGGCCAGTTCGCCCTGACTAACGCGAAAGGCGATTTCCCGGCAGGCCGCCAGGATAGTTTTTAACAACGAGATCAGATCCGGATCCACGCCATCTTGTTGCAGTACGGGTGAGATGCGACGCATTATAGTAGGTCCTTGTTATATTTTCGGGTAAGACAGAGTCAGACCGATTAAGCTTTCGTCCGGTACAAGTGGCGAAATCTCATTCAGTCTGGGTTATTTTAAAGAATTTATTCTTAAATTGCAGTTTTGATCGCAGCTTATTCTGCATTTGCTACAATAAGCCCCTGCTTAACAGAGAAGTACATTATGCATATTCATATTCTGGGGATTTGCGGCACCTTTATGGGCGGTATCGCAGCCCTGGCCAAAGCCCTTGGCCATCAGGTCACAGGTTCCGATCAACAGGTTTACCCGCCGATGAGCACTCAGCTGGAACAGCTGGGCATCAGTCTGACTCCGGGTTATGACCCCGCACAGCTGGAACCGGCCCCGGATCTGGTGATTATCGGTAATGCCTTATCGCGTGGTAATCCGGCCGTTGAGTATGTGCTGGAACATAACCTGCCTTACACCTCAGGCCCACAGTGGTTATCCGAACAGTTACTGCAGCAGCGCTGGGTACTGGCGGTTGCCGGCACCCATGGTAAAACCAGCACCGCCAGTATGTTGGCCTGGATCTTAGACTATGCCGGTCTTAAGCCGGGTTTTCTGATTGGCGGTGTGCCGCAAAATTTCGGCGTTTCTGCCCGCTTAGGTGAGGCGCCGTTCTTTGTGATTGAAGCCGATGAATACGATACGGCGTTTTTTGATAAGCGCTCCAAATTTGTGCATTACCGGCCGCGTACCCTGGTGATTAACAACCTTGAGTATGATCATGCGGATATCTTCCCGGATCTGGCAGCGATCCAGCGGCAATTTCATCATTTGTTGCGCACCGTGCCAGCTTCAGGGCTGGTGTTATCTCCGGAAGCGACGCCTGCTGTCGCCGAGACGCTGGCGCTGGGCTGCTGGAGCCAACGTGAAGCCTATGGCAGTGACTGGCAGGCCGAGTTATTAACACCGGATGGCAGTCAGTTTGCGCTGTATTGGCAACAGCAACAGGTGGCGCGGGTAAATTGGTCGCTCAGTGGCCAGCACAATGTTGATAATGCGGTGATGGCGATTGCTGCCGCGCGTCATGCCGGGGTCCCGGTTGGTGTTGCAGCCGAGGCCTTAGCCAGCTTCGTGGCACCAAAACGGCGGATGGAGCTAAAAGGCTCTCCGCAAGGTATTGCCATCTATGACGATTTTGCCCATCACCCCACCGCTATTGCTACTACGCTACAAGGCTTGCGGGCGAAAGTGGGCCAGGCGCGGATTATCGCCGTATTAGAGCCGCGCTCCAATACTATGCGTCTCGGTGTGCATCAGGCCGCCTTGCCGCAGGCGCTGTTAACGGCAGATCAGGTATTTTTATATGAACCGCGCAATGCCGGCTGGTCGATGGCCGAGCTGGCCGCGCGGCTCTCGATGCCGGCCAGTGTTTGTTATGACATCGCTGAGCTGAAAGCCAGCATTCTGGCGCTGGTGCAGCCAGGCGATCAGATAGTAATAATGAGCAATGGCGCCTTTGGCGGCATTCATCAACAACTACTGGAGGCGCTGAGTTAAGCGTGGCCAGTCGATAGGAAAGCCAATGATAACCAGTAAAGAGATTACCCTGGCCTTTAGCGGTGCCTCGGGTGCGCCCTACGGTTTACGTTTATTACAGGTATTGTTAGCGCAGGGCATTAAAGTGCATCTGCTGATGTCCAGTGCGGCGCGGGTGGTGTTTGCCACTGAGCAGCAATTGCAGTTAAGTGCTGCGCCGGAGAAATGCGCACAGCAGCTGGAACAGTACCTGCAAGCTGCACCCGGCCTGTTAAAGGTTTATGGTAAGGACGATTGGTTTTCGCCGGTTGCTTCCGGCTCGGCGGCGCCGAAACAGATGGTGGTTTGTCCCTGTTCTACCGGCAGCCTGTCGGCTATCGCGCAGGGCGCCAGTGATAACCTGCTGGAGCGTGCCGCTGATGTGGTAATTAAAGAAGGTGGCAAGCTAATACTGGTGCTGCGGGAAAGCCCACTCAGTGCCATTCATCTGGAAAATATGCTGAAGCTGGCTCGCCTTGGCGTCTGTATTATGCCGGCCGCGCCCGGTTTTTATCATCAGCCGCAGCAAATCAGCGATTTGGTCGACTTTATGGTGGCCCGGGTATTGGACCAGTTGGGCTTAGCGCAACAGTTAGTGGGGCGCTGGGGCTATGACGCGCGACAACAGCAAGCAGGAGAATAGCGTGACGCTGGCACTGGACATTAAAGACTTACATAAAATCTATCGTAGCGGCACAGTCGCACTCAGTGGTATCGATTTACAGGTACAGCAGGGCGATTTTTTTGCGTTGCTGGGGCCAAATGGTGCCGGTAAAAGTACCACCATCGGTATTATCAGTGCGCTGGTCAATAAAAGCCGCGGGCAAGTTAAGGTATTTGGCTTTGACCTGGATACCGAGCTGGAAGCGGCAAAAAGTCAGCTTGGCCTGGTGCCGCAGGAATTTAACTTTAATCAGTTTGAAACCTTGCTGCAAATCGTGGTCAATCAGGCTGGATATTATGGCGTGCCGCGTGCTGTGGCGTTGCAACGAGCTGAGAAATATTTAAGCCAGTTGGGGTTATGGGAAAAGCGTCATGCCCGGGCCCGTGAGTTGTCGGGCGGTATGAAACGGCGGCTAATGATTGCCCGGGCCCTGATGCATGAACCCAAGTTATTGATTCTGGATGAACCCACTGCCGGTGTCGATATTGAATTGCGCCGCTCAATGTGGGAGTTTTTACGCACCATCAACCAGCAGGGTGTGACCATTATTCTGACCACCCATTATCTGGAAGAAGCCGAGATGCTGTGTCGTAATATCGCCATTATCGATAAAGGGCAGATCATTGAGAACACCAGTATGAAAGCCTTGTTATCCAAGCTGGGTAAAGAAACCTTTATTCTGGATCTGGACCAGTTACCGGATAGTCTGCAGCTGGCTGGTTTTGTCTGGCGGAAATTAGATCAACACAGTCTGGAAGTGGATGTGGAGAAAAGTGCCGGCTTAAACCCGATCTTCGAGCAACTTAGTGCGCAGCAGGTAAAGGTATTATCAATGCGCAATAAAGCCAACCGGCTGGAAGAACTCTTTGTTAATCTGGTTGAGCATGGCCGGGGGCAAACGAAATGAATGGCCGTTATCTGATAGCGCTACAAAGTATTCTAACCAAAGAAATTACCCGCTTTATGCGCATTTGGGTGCAAACCCTGGTGCCGCCGGCCATTACCATGAGCCTGTATTTTGTCATTTTCGGTAGCCTGATTGGCTCACGGATCGGTCAGATGAATGGCTTTAGTTATATGGAATTTATTGTTCCCGGCCTGATTATGATGTCGGTTATTACCAACTCCTACGCCAATGTGGCCTCGTCGTTTTTTAGCGCCAAGTTCCAGCGTAATGTCGAAGAGCTGCTGGTAGCGCCGGTACCCAACTATATTATAGTGCTCGGTTATGTCGGTGGTGGCATGGCGCGCGGTATCTTAGTCGGCTTAATCGTTACGGTGTTGTCGTTATTCTTTGTCACCATCAGTATCCATAATCTGGCGATTATTATCTTAACCGTGGTCTTGACCTCGATGTTGTTCGCACTGGGTGGCCTGATCAATGCCGTCTATGCCAAAACCTTTGACGATATCAGCATTATTCCCACCTTTGTGTTAACGCCCTTAACCTACCTGGGCGGTGTCTTCTACTCACTGACCTTGTTGCCCGGATTCTGGCAGCAACTGGCGCAACTGAATCCGATTGTCTATATGGTGAATGCCTTCCGTTTTGGCTTTTTGGGTTATAGCGATGTCAATTTATGGTTGGCGCTGGCGGTAGTAGTAGGCTTTATTCTGGTGTTATTCAGCTATGCAATGTATTTGATCAATAAAGGTATTGGCTTACGCAGTTAGCGGCAATACAACACGGAATTCAGAAAGTTGCAGACATTTTTAAGTGGTTGCAGTACAGTTGAACGCTTTGCTGCGTATAAACGCTGACAGAGTTACAGCAGGTAACGACAGGCATGAACGACATCATTAAACGCCAGGCCACGGCTTCCGAAGAAGCACTGTGGCGTATTTTTACGATCCCGGAAGCGCCGGATTCGACACTCAGTATTATCGAAAAAAACCTGTCGCAGAATCTGGCCGGCTTTTTAAATGAAAGTATCGTCGCGGTGGAAAAACCGTTATGGCAGATTGAGCGGGATTTTCAGGCGTTCCAGATCCCGGAGCAGCCGTCCTTTGTTTCTGATTATACCGATACCATTATGCAAAAACTGGTGGCGCACTCAGTGCATACTGCAGCACCCAGTTTTATTGGTCATATGACGTCGGCCTTACCCTATTTTGTGTTGCCGCTGTCGAAAATGATGGTGGGTTTAAATCAGAACCTGGTAAAAATTGAGACCTCAAAAGCCTTTACCCCGCTGGAGCGGCAGGTGTTGGGCATGATGCATCATCTGGTGTATGGCGAAAAAGACGGCTTTTATAAAAAGTGGATGCACAGCGCTAATCATTCGCTGGGTGCCTTTTGCTCCGGTGGTACCATTGCCAATATCACTGCGCTGTGGATTGCCCGCAACCGCTTATTAAAACCGGACGGTGACTTTAAAGGTATCGCCAAAGAAGGCTTGTTCCGCGCGATGCAGCATTATGGTTATCAGGGCCTGGCGATAGTGGTGTCAGAACGTGGTCACTATTCGCTGGGTAAGGCCGCAGATGTGTTGGGTATCGGCCGTGATATGGTGGTGTCGGTCAAAACGGACGCCAATAACAAGGTGGACACTGCCGAAATGCGCCGGGTACTGGCCGACCTTGCGGAGCGTAATATTAAAGTGCTGGCGATTGTCGGCGTTGCCGGCGCCACGGAAACCGGCAATATCGACCCGTTACATGAGCTTGCCGATCTGGCTGAGCAACAACAATGCCATTTCCATGTTGACGCCGCCTGGGGCGGTGCGACCTTATTGTCAGCTAAGTACCGGCATTTACTAGCGGGTATTGAGCGTGCTGACTCTGTGACCATCGACGCCCATAAACAGATGTACGTACCGATGGGCGCCGGTATGGTGGTCTTTAAACACCCGTCGACGGCGAACGTGATTGAACACCATGCCGAATATATTTTGCGTAAAGGCTCGAAAGATCTGGGCAGCCAGACGCTGGAAGGTTCAAGACCCGGTATGGCAATGCTGGTGCATGCCTGCTTACAGGTAATTGGCCGGCAGGGCTATCAGATTCTGATCGACCGCAGTCTGGAAAAGGCCCGCTATTTTGCGACGTTGATTAGCCATAATATCGACTTTGAACTGATTACCGAGCCTGAGCTGTGTATTCTGACTTATCGTTATGTGCCGGCGCAGGTGCAAAAAGCGATGGCCAGTGCCAGCCCGGAGCAGCTGCAGCGCTTTAACGAACTGCTTAACGGCCTGACCAAGTTTATTCAGAAGCGGCAACGTGAAGAAGGTAAATCTTTCGTCTCCCGCACCCGGCTAACACCCGCCCGCTATCAGCGGCAGGAAACCATAGTGTTTCGGGTGGTATTGGCCAATCCGCTGACCACAGAGCAGATTTTGCGTGATGTGTTAGTGGAGCAGGATCAGCTGGCTCAGCAGGATAAAGAGTTTTATCCTAAGCTATTACAACTGGCGGCGCAGCAACTGCACGGCTAGTTCGCGCTTTGAGAATAAGGAACAGGGAGTTTAGGGTGGCAAAATTCTGGTTAGTGCTGCTGTTGCTGCTTAGCGGCTGTCAGCAGGTATATTACTCGACGATGGAAAAGGTCGGTGTTCATAAAAGAGATATTCTGGTTGATCGCGTAGAAAATGCCCAGAAATCACAACGTGAGGCGCAGGAGCAATTCAGTTCGGCGCTGGAGCAGTTTTCAGCCCTGGTCAAATATGACGGTGGCGATTTACAGCGGCAGTATAAACTGACTCAGGCGGAATACGATGCTTGTGAAAAGTCAGCTCTGGATGTGAAAAACCGTATCGATGCTATTGAGCAGGTCGCCGAAGCGCTATTTAAAGAGTGGCAGCAGGAGCTGAAAGAATATAGTAATCAGAGCCTGAAGCGTGATAGCGAACGCAAACTTAGCCAAACCCGCCGCCAGTACACTAGCTTATTAGTGACCATGCGCCAGGCCGAAGCAACGATGCAACCGGTGTTATCGTCATTAAAAGATAATGCGCTGTATTTAAAGCATAATTTGAATGCCCAGGCGATTGGTGCGCTAAAAGGCGAATTTGGCAGTATTGAGCGCGATATCAGCCGGTTACTGGCCGAGATGAATAAAGCCATCGCTGAGTCAGAGCGCTTTCTGACTACCCTTAAACAATAATCCCACTATAAGCGATAGCAACAATACTCAGCAGGCTGGCCAGGCCATAACAGAGAACCTTGGTCAGCGGCCCTTTAGCCAGCTTTAAATCATGCAAACCATGATGCACCCGGTGCATGGCATGAAATAGCGGTAAACAAATCGCCGTTCCAGCCAATATCAGGCCCGGTAAGCCCCAAAAACTCTGTAACAGTTGCTGAACCCGGCTATAACTGAAAGCCGCTTCTGGCAATAATCCGAGTGGGTAGAGCAGGCCCAGGGTTAATACCAGACCCGGAATCATCACCGCAAAGCAGACGCCACCGGCACTAAACAGCGCCCACCAGATCGGTTCATCTGAGCGTTTTGGCTGATTCATCCGATAGCTCCAAATAACCAGAGTAACAATAGTGCGACCGCGATGGTGCCGAGCCACTGGCCGGCAATCATCAGTGGTGCCGGCAGTAGCGGCATCACGCGTGGGAACAGTTCAAAAAAGGTTTTAGCATGATAAAAGCTGGCCAGCAGCAGCAGTGCATTCAGCGCTATCACCCAGGGCTGCGCCATAAACGCCAGCCAGCTTTGATACTGACTTTCCCCCTGAGCCAGGCTATACAGGCCTGCCAGTAAACAGCCACAGAAAAACAGTAACGGCAACACTGTTGCTTCGCGCAGCATATAGCGCAGAAAAAAGCTATGTTTTAGCCACCAGCTGCGCGAGAGCGGTTGCAGATAGGGGCGGCGGGCGCCGGCAGAGTCTGGCATAGGGCCTCCTAAGGTTTAAAAATGCTGATCAGCATATCGGTAGCCGAGGCAACTTTGCCCTGATTGACCGCCGCTGCCGGATCTAAGTGTTTTGGACAGACATCGGCACAAAAGCCGACAAAGGTGCAGGCCCAAACGCCATTTTTGCCATTTAGCTGCGGCATGCGCTGTGCTTTGCCCTGATCACGGCTATCGAGGTTATAGCGCTGCGCGGTGACAATAGCCGCTGGCCCCAGAAACTCCGGGTTTAGGCCGAATTGCGGACAGGCGGCATAGCACAGGCCACAGTTAATACAGCTGGAGAATTTCTGGTATTTTTTCAACTGCGCCGGCGTTTGCCGGTGCGGTTCAGTGTTTTTACTATCATTAATCAGATAAGGTTTTACCGCTTGCAGATGGTCTAAAAACACCGCCATATCGCTGATCAGATCTTTCTCAATCGGGAAATGGTCCAATGCGCTAATCGTCAGTTCAGCCGGATAATCGCGTAAAAAGGTTTTACAGCCCAATTTCGGGATTTTGTTCACCATCACGCCGCAAGAGCCGCAGATCGCCATCCGGCAGGACCAGCGAAAGGCCAGCGTCGGATCCAGTTGCTGCTGAATATACAGCAGAGCATCCAGCACCGAGGTGCTGTGGTCAAAGGGTACCTGGTAGCGCTCTGCGCTGGGTGCCTGATCTTGCTCGGGATTATAGCGCTGAATAATAATGGTTTTTTCCATGCTCAGGCTCCTTGCTTAGCGGCAGCACCGTAGACGCGGGCCGCCGGTGGTAGGCTGGTGATCCTAACTGGTTGGTAACGCAGTGCAACACTGCCATCCGCCGCCCGGTAAGCCAGGGTATGCTGTAAAAAATCCTGATCATTACGCTGGGTCATACCCGGATCCAGCCGCTGATGCGCACCGCGTGATTCCTTTCGGGCCAGCGCGCTTTCGCAAATGGTCAGGGCGACGTCCAGGCCGAAACTCAGCTCCAGATACTGGATCAGTTCGCTGTTAAACACCTTGCTGTGATCACTGACTTTCAGCTTAGCCAGTTGTTGCTGTAATTCAAGCAGAGTACTGCGACACTGCTGCATACCTGCGTCATCGCGGTAGATACCGCAGCCTTGCTCCATCGCCAGCGTCATCGCTTTGCGCAGACTGGCGACGCTATGTTGCTGTTTCGCGCCGAACAGACTGGCCAGCTGCTGTTGTCGGCTTTGAGCCTGGATATTGGCCGCAGTAGGCTGGCTATTGTTGGTTGGCGGTAGGCTTTGCGCCGCATGTTCGCCGGCGGCTTTGCCAAACACCAGCAACTCAGTCAGTGAATTTGAACCCAGACGATTAGCACCATGCAAACCAACGGACGCACATTCACCGATGGCATATAAGCCGCTGATGCTGGTTTCACCGTGCAGATCGGTCAGAATGCCGCCCATGGTATAGTGCACTGCCGGGCGGATCGGGATCGGTTGTTGTACCGGATCGATATTGACGTAAGAACGCGACAGTTCACAGATAAAGGGCAGCCGCTCGGCCAGTTTCTGCGCCCCCAGATGGCGTAAATCCAGATAGACGACGGCATGCCCCTGATAGTCACCGGTAAGGCCGGCTTGTTGTTGCTGCCAAAACGCCTGCGACAGTTTATCGCGCGGTCCCAGCTCCATATATTTGTTCTTTGGTTGTCCCAGCGGGGTTTCCGGGCCCAGGCCATAATCCTGCAGATAACGGTAGCCATCTTTATTCAGCAGAATCCCGCCTTCACCGCGTGCGGCTTCGGTGATCAGAATGCCGGAGCCGGGTAAGCCGGTGGGGTGGTATTGCACAAACTCCATATCCCGTAGCGCCACACCATGCCGGTACGCCAGCGCCATACCATCACCGGTGACGATGCCGCCATTGGTATTGTAGTGAAACAACCGGCCAGCGCCGCCGGTAGCCAGTATCACTTTCGGCGCCAGGATCTGGAATAGCTCGCCGCTATTCAGTTGCAACGCCAGTACCCCCAGCACCTGCTGTTCACTGACTAATAAATCCAGCACAAAGAACTCATCCAGCCGCTGGATGGCCGGATATTGCAGCGAGGTTTGAAACAGCGTATGCAAAATATGAAAGCCGGTTTTATCGGCCGCAAACCAGGTGCGTTCGGTTTTCATGCCGCCAAAGCGCCGCACCTGAATACTGCCATCGGCTTTACGGCTCCACGGACAACCCCAGTGTTCCAGTTGCACCAGCTCTTGATAAGCGGCTTTAACAAAGTGTTCCACCACCAGCTGGTCAGCCAGCCAGTCGCTGCCGGCAACGGTATCCTGAAAATGTGCGTCCAGACTATCTTCGGCCAGCGTGACGGCCGCCGCGCCACCTTCGGCTGCAACCGTATGCGAGCGCATCGGATAGACTTTGGACAGCAGACTAATGCGGGCATCCGGTCTGATCTGTGCCGCAGCAATAGCCGCGCGCAAGCCTGCACCACCGCCGCCGACCACAATAATATCCGTTGTTAAAACCTGCATTCTGCCTCCGTGATTAATTGCCGCTGGCGGCCCAGTACAAGCCGGCACTGAGTAGTAAGGGATAAAGATGACACAGCAGCACATTCAGGCCAAGGTAAGGTGCCAGCTCGCGTGGTTTGTCGGCCAGCCGGAAAATGCCCGGCAGAATTTTCAGCAGCAGCGGCAAACTGAGTAAGCCAAGTAAGCTTTGCCAGGGCAGGGCTCCCAGGGCAACACCAAGCAGCAGTAACAGATAGCTGGCAGCGGCCAGCAGACTATAAACACTGGCACTGTGACGGCGGCCAATGACAATCGGCAAATGCCGGCGTCCGACCTGCCTGTCGGCTTCGACATCCGGAAACTGATTTAACAGCAACAGGTTGGAGACCAACAAACTGATAATGGTGGCCAACAGCCAGGCCGCCATGCTGACTTGCTGTGCAAATACCCAAAACGCGCCCAGCGTCATCAATAGACCAAAGCCAATGCCCGGCGCCAGCAGGCAGGCCAGAGGTGAGCGGTTCAGATATTGGGTATAGGCGTAAATAATCAGCACACCCGGAATACCAATCAGCAGCAGTGTAAGCGTAACACTAACCACACCTTGCGGTGTGGCGGGTGATCAGTAAGGCAGGAGTTGCTGTAGTTTCTCTTGGGTGTTGGCTTTGGGTAGCTCGGTTAATAAGCGACATAGGTAATCATACGGCT
>Ga0181595_10004967_pt1 | contig 11967 bp, 8 predicted proteins | sample 041ome_7_FD_145604 | JGI IMG/M metagenome (GOLD analysis project Ga0181595, IMG submission 145604) | Coastal salt marsh microbial communities from the Groves Creek Marsh, Skidaway Island, Georgia - 041401AS metaG (spades assembly) | ecosystem: Environmental > Aquatic > Marine > Intertidal zone >...
ACTCTAAAGGAACAGGAAAAGTATCGGTGAAAACCTTATGGCAAGGATGGTTCAAATTACAAACCATCCTTGAAGGCTATGAACTGGCACAGTCTCTTAATCAGCAAAACTTGTGATCAAGAGACAGGCGAAGAGCTGGCTTTATTCAAATGAGAAAGATAGGTTCAGAAGCTATAACGCACGCCAGCCATCCAGACTAGAGGATCGATTGCCACATCAACTGACTGAATAGTCGATCCATCCAATTGTACCTGTCCTGTGGTATCAATATCGATCTGACTGAGCATAAGGTGAGCGCCCCAAGAATCTGTTAACTTCAGATTCATGCCTGCGCGCCATGCCAGACCAAAAGAATTATCCAGCTTCAGACTCAGATCTTGATTTGAGTTGGTTATCACCTCAAGCTCAGTCAGGGCTTGTCGTAATTCAGAGTCCACGTCCTCACTAAAAAAGATTGTATAGTTCAGACCTGCACCAATAAAAGGCTGAATAAAACCAGCCAGTTCGGGCAAATGGTAGTTAGCAAATAAAGTCGGCGGCAAATGTTTTATATTACCGATCGCCAGGCCATCAATCGCCGAACCACTAACTTTTATATCATGGCTAAAAGGTGTGGCCGCTACCAAACTAAAGCTCCAGTCCTTACTGTACTGATAGTCCACAATTAATCCTAATTGGGTGTTACTGTTGACTGTAACCCCAGCGGAGTTAGCTGGTAAACCAGCAACGGACTCCACAACATTAAGGTAACTACTTGATTCTTTGGGCGACACCCCTAGCAAACCCGCATTAATTGACCAGTTGCCTACCTGTGATGCGGACGCACTAAAAGCGGCCAGAGATAAACTCAGGCAAATTGCTTTCATCTTTCACCTCTTCAGTTGTGATTTAAGTGACGATACGCCTGCTGGCCAAGTTCTGACGATCAGCAAAACGCAATCGACTTTTGTTTCTCCTTGCGTAAAGCCGGACTGACCTGCGTTTGCCCTGAGCTTTAGCATGCCATGCAGTCTGAGCCCAACAGATGAACAGCTCCCACCCAGATAAATTAAAAAGACCATGCACACAGATGACAACAAGATGACAGAGAACACTCGGCAGTTTCGATTCCGACTTTTCAGGAGAGACGTAAAGAACTAGCACTTCTGCTGAAGTGCTACAGGTTCAAAGTTCACAAGAAGAGACAAGAGGCGTGAAGAGTGAGCTGACCGCAAAGGCAAGTTCAGCACTGTTCAACCTTACCCTAAGCCTCATGGATAGCAAGGTAATAGCCTATTCCACGCAAGGTATGAATGTATTTTGTTGCAAAAGGATCATCTACTTTTCTGCGTAAACGACGAATATATACATCAACCACATTGGTAAGAGGGTCTTCGTTAATTCCCCACACATTGGTCAGGATTCGTTCACGACTAAATACCTTTTGTGGCGCACTCATCATCAACTCCAGCAAGGCTAATTCTTTTGCCGTTAGCTGGAGTGCCTGACCGTCGCGTCGCGCCTGCATTTGTTCCAAATCAAGCTCTAATTCACCAACTTTTAGAATTCTGCTGATTTTGTAATCACCCTCACGTTTACTCAAGACCTCAATCCGGGCCAGTAGCTCCTCAAAGGCGAAAGGCTTGACCAGATAATCATCAGCTCCAGCCTTTAATCCATCGACTCTATCCTGCACCTCAGCCATAGCAGATAGCATCAATATTCTGGTACTCATCTTCTGCGCTCTGAGTAAGCGACATAATTGCAGACCATCCATATTCGGTAGCATTCGGTCGAGGATTACAAGGTCCGGATTCTGCGTCGTAATATACTGCATAGCACTATGTCCATCCGCCACAACTTCAGCAAAATGTCCTTCAGCTTTCAGCCCACGTTGCAAAAAGGTAGCGACCCGTTGCTCATCTTCAACTATTAAAATCCGCATCCTTATTCGTGCTCCACCAAAGGTAATAGAATTTCTGCCACAGTACCCTGCCCTTCACGACTTTTCAGATTGAACTCTCCATGCTGTGCCTGCAGTAAGGTATAGCAGAGTGACAAGCCAATCCCTAAGCCATCAGGTCTGACTTTGCGGGCATTAGCAGCACGGAAATAACGATGTCCAACCCTGCTAAGATCCTGCTCAGGAATGCCTATACCATGATCACGGACCCGAATGCAGCATTGCTCAGTAAGTTCTAGCTCAAGGCTGACCAACTGGCTGGTGTCACTGTATCGAAAGGCATTATCGAGTACGATTTGCAGCACCTGGGTTAACTTATCCTGGTCAATAAATAACTGAGCGTCGCAGTCCGTTAAGACCGGCGGATGTAACTGTAATTCACGGTTCTGGCTGGCAGCTATCCGTCTGGCAACCTCAGCAAACTGACTCCAGATTTCAGACACCGCAAAGACTCGTTGACGTAGTTGCAACTGAGCAGGCCCCCGCACCAGCATCAACAAATCATCAATTCGCTTAGATAAAAATACACTGGTTTCAACGATACGTGCTAAGGTCTCTTTATAAAACTCAGCATTTTTATCTAAGCCCCTCAAGCCAATTTCTGCTTCCCCACGAATTGCAGTCGCTGGAGTACGCAGCTCATGACTCACATCAGCAAGGAAACGTTGCTGCATTTGCTCAGCTTGTTGTAATTGCTCGATAGCATGTTGTAACTGCTTAGTACGCTCAGCCACCTCTTGCTCAACCCTTCGAGTATGATCCTCCTCTTGCTGTTTACCACGTTGCAGTTCCATCGCCATCTGATTAAAACTTCGAGCCAGGGTACTAAACTCAGAATGCCCTCCCTCAGGCAACCTGTGATCAAGCTGACCATAGGCGATTGCGGAAGTACCATGCAGTAGTTGTTGAATAGGCCGGTATAAAGCACGGGATAACAACAATGCCAAGAGGACAGCACAAATAACTCCAACTCCTGCGACCAAAGCTGTCAGAAGCTGTACTCGATTCAATGCATCTTCAGCCTTAGATTCAGCCAAAGCAGAACGGGTTCGCTGCAAATCAATAGATGCCGCTATCAAACGCTTAAGATCAAGACCCTCCAGATTATCGAAGGTTTGGATCAAAATACGCCAAACATCTCCCTCCTCTTTGGGCAACACCTCTTTATTTTTCAGACTACGCTCTAACGCAGCCACGTTCGTTTCAAGGATGGATAGTGATTTAAGTTGCTGACTGATCTCGGCATAATCCTGCTCCTGCTCAGCCAGTTGTTGATCCCGTACCAGCAACTCGTTCAGATTTGTCAGATTTTGTTGCATTTGCAACAGGTAACGATCACGCTCAGCGAGAGGCGCTTCCTTTACTAGCAGATACTGCGCCAACCAGACTTTCAAACGTTGTTTATCTGCTCCCAAAGCAATAAATTCTGCCAGCATTTCGTTAGCAACTCTGCTGCGTTCAACATGATAACGCGCCAGTCCCGAGGCCCAAATTGCCAAAGCGGCCTGTACCAAAGTGATCACCAGGAGCAAGGCAAACGCCTGATAAAGTTTGCTACGAAACATGATATGACCCTCACCTATACAACCCAATCAACATCATATCAGCAACTTGAATTGTTCATCTGATTTTAATCCAGCTGTCGGATTGTGTTCATTGGCACGCTTGGATCGGGTTCATTTGTCTGTTCCATACTCTGTCTCGATAACTAACCAAGGAGATTTGTATGAAGCTATCAACTGCAAGCATCATGATTGTAGCATTGGTAGTCAGCCCGCTGACTATCGCATCGACTGTTGTTAATACATCAATAAGTGCAGAGGAGCTTAAAGCTGCTCAGGATGCATGGGGTAAAGCATTGATTCAAATTAGCTCAGCGAATGACAAAGGTGGTCAGAAACAAGCCACTGAAACAGCAAAACAAGTTCTGGATCAAGCTTATGGCTACAAGCATGGTGCTGTTTTGTTCAAGCCTACTTTAGCCTCTGGTGAGCAGACCTTCAGAACAACCTACGACGGAGCCTTGTCCTATTTCGTTGGCGGCAACAGCAAGTTTCCAAATGACAGTGGTTTCGCTCTCAAAGGCTGGACAGATTACAAGTATGAAAACGCTGCTGTTTACATGAATGGAGACTTGGTATTAACAACAGGAAAAGTTCACCTGACAGGCAAAGACGGCAAAGTGACTACTGTTGATAAAACTTGGGGTTTTAAGAAAGACGATGAAGGCAAGCTACGGATAGTATTGCACCATTCATCTCTGCCTTACAGCTCAAAATAAACATCCCCCCTTTGAGGTAGTTCCCTGTTTTGCCCTGCGTATTCGCGCAGGGCTTTTTTATCGCACCAATCCTACTTTAGAAATGGAACTGAGCACGAAACGCTAACACTTCAGGCTTGTCTTTGGTTTGATCCGGTAAGGTGGCATCGACAAAAATCAGGTTACCCATGAAACGTATCCTTTCCGTCAGATAGTAGTTCACGCCCAACGTGATATTTTGTTGCTCACCGCCAATCACCATCCGGTCCGTCAGGTTAGTATCGCTGTAGCGAACAGCCAGCTCCCAGGCACCCGCTGTGCTGTTCGGTTTTACTCCACCTAAAATAGCATTTTTGTATGCGCGACTCTCACCAGTTAAAAAGTAACTCGCTTGCAAATGCATACCATCGAAGCTCAAATCTCCAGTCAGATCGGAATTAAGATCCAATTTAATGTATTCAGCTTCTGCAGAGAATGGGCCCTGACGCATCGCAAGCTCTAAGCCGTAACGCGCTGTTGAATCGACATCGTCTAAGCTACCGGTATCAATCAGCCGAATACTATCAGCAATTCGTACCTCAGGACGCTCTCTGATACGAAGCGAGTTGTAGTCACCCATAGTTTGTAAGGCTACAGCGCCACCTATGTGATACAAAGTGTCATTTACAGTTGGGTGAAAGACTAAACGCTGAGCACCACCGGCAGATTGATCTTTCTCATCTCCGTCACTGTCACCCATAGTGCGACCAAACAACATAGATTGCGAGGTCAGATCACCATTAGTGACATCGTAACGTACGCCCAATTTACGATCTAATGTCAGGGCTGCCGTTGGGGAGGCACGTTCCATAAAGGTTATAGAGTTAGCGCTAGTTAACAGATTCAAGCTAAAAGGGACACGCTGATGTCCAATAGTAACAGTACCTGGACCTAAATTACGTCTGAATAACGCATCTGCAGCTTCTGCATCACCATCGTCTCCAAAATCATACTCGATAACAAAGGACCAATCCTGATCCAATTTACCTTCGACACCGATCCGAGCGCGACGAACATTAAAACCATCACCAAATTCAGTTTGGTCTTCATTGTGAACTCCACCATCTAACTGGAATCGACCTCTGGGTTTAATTTCAATATCTGCGGCTGAAACTGCTGCAGAACACAGGGCTGCACCCAGTGCGGTCATCACGATACGTTTTTTCATGCTGCTACCTTTGTCTTTGATTAATCGGTACTTCTAGTTTTGAGCATAGTCAATTTGCCTTAAGAATGGAAATTGACCCAGTACTGCACCACCCATTCATCTATGAGAGTGTTGTTATGCCCCAAAGAGGCCTATAACAATGGCTCGGTTCAGATAGGGCGCCATAGTATGAAAATTTCATGACAAAAATATGACAATTTCATGGCGTTAGTTCAGCGGATACAGGATCCCGTTTCGCAAGATCAAAATCCAGCCCCTGTTGCAGGATACGGGAAGAAGGCCGCCACTGCGGGCTTACCCAACTTTTAGTCAACTTTTGATCCGGATACTCAATACCGGCCAGGTCCAGCAAGGAGTGAAACACATTACTTGTCATCAAAGGTTGCTCACGGCGTTGTTCCGCATAAGATTTTTTCTGGGGATACTGCAGGTTGTAGAGCTCAGAGATCCACAGAAGAGCCGCCACTCTGTAATCCCGCTCTGTGTTATGACCATGACCACTTTTATTGCACTGGCCATCAAAAATATTTTCGCCATGGTCTGAGACATAAAATAAGCTGCTGATACTGTCGGTCTGTTCTAGCTGCTTGATCAGGTTAAACAGAATAAAATCGGTGTAGGCAACACTATTGTCATAGGCATTATTCAGCAACAAGCTAGAGCTTCTGTCATGCATACTGATCGACTGGCCTTTGCCCGATGGCGTGAATAAGTCAAAAGCTGGTGGGTATCGGTCGGCATAACTAAAGTGACTGCCCAGTGTGTGCACTACGATCAATTGTTTTTGCTGGTTTTGCTGTAACACCCGTTCAAAAGCAGGTAACAGAATATCGTCGTAAAATCCTTCTTTTTTATAACCCACAGGATTTAAATACTGCACCTGATCGGCCTCACTGGCATGCAGAGCAATGGAAGAATCATGCACTCCCAACGGACTTTGAGTCGACAACCAGGCGGTGCTAAAACCAGCTTCTTTAAAGGCGGCCACCACCGAGGTCTCGGTGGGAAAATAACGCTGATCCGTGGCACTTTTGCGCGACAGGATCACAGGCACAGACATCCGGGTCCAGGCCCAAGGGCTGACCATATTTGTGTAACTGATCAGATTTTTAGTGCCGGATAACCGCGGAGTTGTGGCTCTGTTGTAACCATTGAGCTGCAATCTGTCGGGGCGCAGGGTTTCCCCTATCACTAACACGTAAATTTGTCGTTGGGCCGGAGCATCGGTCTGGAGGGCAGAAAATTTAAACAAGGCTGTAGATTCAGCAATATCAGCTACGGCTTGTTTTTGTTTCACAAATTCATTGACAGCGATCAGCATATTTAACGGATAAGTGGCATGAAACTTCTCGTAACTGTAGGGCAAGGGACGCTGCACAAAGACATTTTCTTCCGGATTGCTGCGCTGTTTTGCTTTATTGATTTGCTGATATTGCCATTCATTCCAGCTCAGGCTGGCCACTACCCCAATACAAATCAGCCAAATCACCGGCCTTAATCCCTTCTCCCACTGCCAGCGACCTTGCCAGGCACTGCACAGCAGATACCACCACAAAAGTACAATAGCCACTACAGCCAAAGCTAAAAACAGGCCTATCCCCGTTAGATAACCCAAAGCTTCATTCAGATCGGTTTCGGCCACTATCGCCAAGGCATGAGCATCGGTGCTTTTTTGATAGGTCAGTAGATAAAACACCTCCTGCGGCACCAGTAATGCGGCAGGCAATAACAACAGTAGACCCGGCCAGAAAGAGCGGAATAAAGACAACACCAACATGTAAAACCAGACTGCCGCGATCAGCTTCCACTGCAGATAGGGCACCAGATCCTGCGCAGGCCATTGCACCAGCACAGGAGATAACAACAGCAAGCCAAACACGACTAACCCAACAGCACGCAACAACGAATGCACTAACGACTGGTTCACTAAAAAGCCTCCAGGCTCAACATCAATAAACAACAGGTTTGAAAAAGTGGAATTCTGAGCGCATTTTGCAGATTTTACCAGCGCTGTTCTTCAGCCCAAACGCTGCACGGCGCTGATCGAAAAAGAGATGTAAGACCCTTCGCAACAGCCAAATAAAAAATAGCGTCACGTTCAAAGATTTTTGTTACAAATCAATGCATTTTATGCGGTTTTTGCCTCAAAAACTCATTTACAAAAGGTCTGAATTTATACTATATCTAAGACGCCTGTTTTAATGGGTACTACTAATACTTATAAAGAATGCAACTACAAAAATCCAGCTAGGAAGCAAGAAAATATGAATAATAACAAAATTATACAATTAAGCCGCTGCGCTATAGCCGTCGGTGCCGTGTTGTTGAGCGGGCAAAGTTTTGCTCAGCAAGCTCAAGACGGTGACGATGTCGAGCGTATTGCAATCACAGGCTCTCATATTAAAAGAACAGACCTCGAAGGCCCTTCACCTGTCACTATTATCAGTCGCGACGATATCGACAAATCAGGTTTTGACAACCTGCAGCAGTTGCTGGAGCGTTTACCGGCAGCAGGCTCAGGCACATTCTCTACCCGGGGTAATAGTCAGGACTCAACAGCCAATGGTGCAGCCGCAGTCAGCTTAAGAGGTTTTGGTGCCGATGCAACGCTGGTGTTAATCAATGGTCGCCGTGTCGCCAGCAGTCCATTTGCCGAAGGCATAGTCAATAGCTTCGTCGACATCAACAGCATCCCTATGGCGGCGATTGAGCGCATCGATATTTTAAAAGATGGCGCTTCAGCCATTTATGGTTCTGATGCAGTCGCAGGTGTGGTGAACATTATTTTGCGTAAAGATTTCACCGGCACAGACGTCACTGCTGGTTTTGGCGGTACAACAGGCCCGAACTATGACGAAAAAACCTTTTCAACCGTCTGGGGTACTGGAGACGATAAAAGCAACGCCACGCTGATCCTGGATTACTTCAGCAACTCACAAATCGACAACTATGAATTAGGCCGTTTTGGTACATCCAATCAGGCGCCCTATGGTGGTCAGGATCTTCGTTCTTCACGCGGTTATCCAGGTCGTTTTGTTGTGGATGGCGTGGTCACTATTGATCCGGGCTGTCCTGTGGATCAGCGTGCAGGCGCAACTTGTGTCTACGATTACGGTCCATCTTCCATTGCAGTTCCGGAAGCCGAACGTATGGGCGCAATTTTGAGCATGAACCGCGACGTGAATGACTCCGTAGAGTTATTTGCAGAAATTGCAGCGCAACACAACACCTCGGCAGCAGGTGGTGCTGCAACACCATTAGATGAAGGCGCTGGTTTAACAGTGCCAGGCACTCATCCAAATAACCCTTTTGGTCAGGACGTTGAAATCAGCCGTTACCGCACTGTAGATGCAGGTAACAGACGTTGGGATATTACCTCAGATACCTTGCGGGTACTGGCAGGGTTACGCGGCAATATCAATAACTGGGACTGGGAAACTGCTGTGCAAAAAGGCCGCAGCGCATCCTCTCAAACCGGTGATAAGTCACAAGGTTGGGTTCGTACCGACTTCCTGCAGCAAGAAATTAATGCAGGCCGTTACAATCCTTTTGGCGGTGTGCAAAATCCACAATCTGTGATTGATGCTATTACCACTAGTTTAGTGCGTCGCGGTAAATCCCATATGACCTCGGCGGATGCGCGTATCAGTGGTGAGCTGTTTGATGTCAGTCATGGTGCAGTGTCTTTAGCTGCGGGTGTTGAATACCGTAAAGAAGACGCAACCGATACGCCAGATGATCAGTTCCAGCGTGGTTTGATTTTTGGTACTGAATCTGTATCTGCTGCAGCCAGCCGTTCGCAAAAAGCTGCTTATGTTGAGATTTCAGTGCCCTTGCTGGAAAATCTGGAAATGCAATTAGCTGAGCGTTATGACCACTACAGTGATTTTGGTGGCACAGCTAATCCTAAAGTCGCCTTCCACTTTACCCCTACCGATGAGTGGTCACTTCGTGCTTCATGGAGTCAGGGCTTCCGAGCGCCTTCACTGGCACAAGTTGGCTTAGGTCCATCTCAGGAATCACAATTCTTCGTTGATACTTTCCGCTGTCCAACACCTGACGCCAGCAACCCGGCTTGCGCCTCTACCGACTACACCATAGTGTTTGCTGGTAACCCAAATTTAGAAGCTGAGGAATCAGAAAGCTGGAACGTCGGCGCAATCTGGCAGGTCACTGAAGACTTAGATTTCAGCCTGGATGTCTGGAGCATTACTCAGGACAACAAAATCGATGAAGTTCCTTTCGGTGATGTTTATGCGGCAGAATGCGGTAACCAAAATAGCACTATCTGTGTACGCCGGGCTCCGTTACCAGGTCAGACTTTAGGTGAACTGGACAGGATCAACAATACCTTCTTTAACGTCAGTTCTCAGGAAGCGGACGGTATCGACTTATCCAGCCGCTATAAAATGGATTTAGACGGTATGGGTAAACTGAAATTTAACCTGGAATACACTTACCTGAGCAACTTCGAAAAAGATGGTCAGGATTACACAGGTGAATACCGTTACCCGCAACACCGCTGGACTGGAACTGCAGATTGGACCTTAAACGACTGGGGCGCAGCTGCAGTACTGAGTTATATAGGTGAGTTTGAAGATACACCAGATATCAATTTTGATGGTGCTCTGGACTTTGAAGAGAATGAGTCTCGCAAAGTTAAAGCTCAGGTTCTGGTGGATGTTCAGGGTTATTACAACCTGAACGAAAAAACCAAACTCACTATTGGTATCAATAACCTGTTTGATGAAGATCCGCCATTTGCTATAGGCGACGGCGATGGTGATTTGTATGGTTATGTCACCAGTATGTACAACCCTCGTGGCCAGTACATCTACGGTAAAGTGAACTATAAGTTCTAACAACCTACTTCAGTAAAGGGCCTTCGGGCCCTTTTTATTCATCGAGTAACCTAAATAACTCAGCTCTGTTACGACCATTACGTTTAGCCATATAAAGTGCCGAATCGGCTTGCAGATACAATTCCTCAAAATTACTTTCTCCCTGAGTCAAAGCTATACCAATTGACGTGGTTACACATAGCTCAACAGGACCTGCTTTGATTGGAAAGTCAGCCAGCATCCCTCTTATTCGCTCCGCTACATGTAAGGCTGTCGCCGGATCAGTTTCTGTTAAAAACACCGCAAACTCTTCACCACCAATACGGCCAAAAATATCATATTCGCGCAGCGCTTTTTTGATTCTGTTGGCGGTCGCTTTTAACACTTCATCCCCGGCCTGGTGGCCATAGCTGTCGTTGACTGATTTAAAAAAATCTAAGTCCAGCAGCAATAAAGCAGCAGGTTTATCCATACGCTGGCAACGGGCTAACTCGGCTTCGACTGAATCGACAAAGCAGCGACGATTCGCCACCCTAGTCAGCTCATCTGTCAGAGCCAACTCGCTTAACGTCGCGACTTTGCTATGGAGCTGATGCTCCAATACTTTCTGCTTAGTGATTTCTTTGGCTTGGATCAGCATCTCACCCGTTGGCAAAATCTGTTCAGACATTAAAAACCAACGGTCATCCGTTAAATTCACCTCAAATAACTGAAACGGATTTTGTCGTCTTTTTTGCTGCACCTGAGCCAACCATTCATCAATGGTTTCAGTTTCAAAACGTATACCCTTGCCTTCTCTAAAAGACAAACGTATCAGTTGATCAAAAGAAAGCCCCTGTATTTTGCGTTGGTCCTGATAAAAAATACCAGCGAAGCCCTGATTACAACCAAGCATCTTGTCATCGGCAGTTAAAATGGCATAACCATCGTTACAAACTTCTATAAATTCCAATAGCTTTTGCTGAAATTTGTGCTGAGAAAGTGACATACCAACCTCAGGCGAAAGGTATATGGTTAAACACTAGCAGAGGGGGTAAAGAGTGACAAAGGAGATGACAGAACTTAAGTTGAAGCAGAAATTGAATAACCAAAGGGGCCTGCTGTAGCCCCTTTCATCAGAGTCATTAAGCTCTTTTACCAGGCCATGCACTCAGCACAGTTTCAGCCACCTGCTTTAACTCGGCGCAATTTGCGCCACTGGTCGCTTGTACGGCCATCCCCTGCAATACAGCACCTATGTAGCGGGCTAAAGCAGCAGGATCAGAATCTGCCGGCAAATCGCCTTCGTCCTTGGCTTTTTGCAAACGTTCACGCAGAGCCACTTCGCCGGCTCTGCGTTTGATAATCAAGGCCTCTTTAACAAAAGCGGCTGACTCGCTGCAAGCCAGGGCTCCCTGAACTATGACACAGCCCGGTGGGTTATTTGGATCGGCATTGGCACTGGCTGCACCACAGAGCATATGTTTGACGACTTCATAAGAAGTCGCATGCTCCAGAGCCGGATAAAAAAACGCGCAAGGACGATTTTCATAGAGCTCAATGGCTTTTAAAAACAATTGTTCTTTGTTACCAAAAGCCGCATACAAACTGGGTTTGTTGATGCCCATGGCTTCACATAAATCAGGTAAAGATGCGCCTTCATAACCTTTACGCCAGAAGACTTCCAGCGCCTTTTGTAAGGCCTTTTCCATGTCAAAAGCGCGCGGGCGTCCCACTG
>Ga0181595_10004977_pt1 | contig 11939 bp, 10 predicted proteins | sample 041ome_7_FD_145604 | JGI IMG/M metagenome (GOLD analysis project Ga0181595, IMG submission 145604) | Coastal salt marsh microbial communities from the Groves Creek Marsh, Skidaway Island, Georgia - 041401AS metaG (spades assembly) | ecosystem: Environmental > Aquatic > Marine > Intertidal zone...
GTTCCCCGTGGCTGAGAGCCGCGACAATTTCATGCGCCTTTTCCGCAAAACCGAACCGCTCGATCAGTGCGGTGACCTTTTCCGCTGCGCGACCGTGTCTGCGCAGAGGCAGCAAGGCCTGCCTGACCGGCTCCAGACGCTGGGCGGCAAGGCGCAGGTTTTCCCGAACGGTCATCTCGAAGAACAGGTTAGTGATCTGGAAAGACCGGGCCAGGCCGGCCTCCTGCAGGGCCGCAGGTCCCTTCCCGGTCACATCTTTGCCTTTGATGATAACGCGCCCGCCACTCGGTTTAAGAGCACCGGAAATCAGGTTGAACAACGTAGTTTTGCCTGCACCGTTCGGGCCGATCACCGTGGTGATTTTATTGCGTTCGGCAGTAAAACTGACGCCGTCAACGGCCTTGAGCCCACCAAAGGCAATGCACAGACCCTCCACATGCATGATATCGGTCATAGCGCCGTCCTTTCCGGTTCAGGCTTGGGCTGCCTTGCGCTGTTGCGCAACAGGTTGCGTTCAACGAAAGGCTTCAACATGCCAACTATGCCCTTGGGCATGAACAGGATCGCACTCATAAAGATCAAGCCAATCACGATCAGGTGGTGTTCTGTCCAACTTCCGATAACGGACTTCAGCATGGTCAGGATCACTGCACCCCAAATCGCGCCGGCCAGAGTGCCGGCACCGCCGACGATCACCATGATCAGCGCATCGCCCGATGTCGCGAAGAATAGCAGTTCCGGCGAGACGAACCCGCGCAGCATCGGATAGAGCGCGCCGGCAAGCCCGGCGATCACAGCCGCAAGCACATAGGCGGCCATTCTGGCAGCCCATGTCGAATACCCCAGATAAGGCACGCGCTTTTCATTGGCTTTCAGCGCAATGATGATCCGGCCGAACGGCGTCCCCAGCAGGTAAGCTGACATGGAATAGAGCAGCGCTATGATCACCAGCGTAAGCAGGAAGAACCCCAGTGGATCGTCTGCTGACAGAGTGATTAAGCCGAGCGGAATTTCGATCACGGGAATGCCAATTAGACCATCTGAGGCTCCCAGCTCCCGACTGTTATAGACAACCTTGGCGACGACCTGAGCCATGCCAAAGGTTATCAGCGCGAAATACACGCCGCGTACACGGTTGGCGATAAGCCCGCCAGCAATACCGGCCAGCAGGACGGAGACGCCCGCTGCGCCCATGGCGAGCCAGAACGACGGCTCCTCGCGCAGTACAAGCGCTGAGACATATGCCCCGATACCGAAATAGAGCGCCTGCCCAAGAGACAGAAGACCGGTGAACCCTAGAAGGATGTCGATCGATAGCGCCAGACCCCCAAGGATCAGCGCCTCGGTCGCAAGGCGCAGATAGAAAACGTCGCCGCTGAAGCAGGCGAAAGCTGCGAAAACAAGCGCCACAATAACCAGAATCCCAAAGAACACGTGGTTTGCGCGCATGGATATATCTAGACGATCATGCATGACCGATCCTCCCGAATATGCCCTGCGGGCGGAACATAAGAACAAGGACCATGACGCCGAAGACAATCGGATCGGCCCAGACGGGCGAAATGACCAGGCTTGAAATGGCCTGGACCTGCGTCAGCAGGACCCCGGCGATTACTGCACCCCATATCGATCCCATGCCGCCGACGATAACGACGGTAAAGGCCATCAGGATGAAGTCATGACCCATTGTCGGGAAGACCGAATAGATCGGTGCCAGCAAAACCCCTGCCAGACCGGCCAGTGCCACGCCAAAGGCAAAAGCGCCTGAATAGACCCAACCGACACGGACGCCCAACGAAGCCGCCATATTGCGATCAAAGGCTGCGGCGCGGACCATCGCGCCCAGACGGGTACGATAGACTACCAGCGCCACCGCAACGATCACCACGGCACCGATTGCAATAAGAAACAGCCTGTAGGTAGGGATGAAAACACCCAAAACCTCCGTGGCACCTGGCAACGGGTTCTCGGGGCGATGCGTGTTGGGGCCGAATACGATCTTCAGCAGGTCTTCGGCAATCATGCCCAGACCGAAGGTCAGCAGCAGGGTCGACACATGCCTGTCCCCGCCATCATAGACCCGGCGGATCAGAAAGCGTTCCGTCAGCACCCCGATTGGGATCATTAGGATCGGGACCAGCGCGATCAGTACCCAGTAGTTGAAACCCAGGGCGGAAAGCGCCAGCGCACCGAAGGCTCCCACGGCGTAGAACTCGCCGTGGGACATGTTAATTACGTCCAGAAGCCCAAAAATAATCGTCAGTCCAAGTGCCACAAGGATCACCGAGACCCCCAACGCAAGGCCATTAAGCATCTGTGGTGCCAGCACGAATTGGAGATATGAGATCAGATCGGGCATAGGGCGCTCAGAATTTGTCGCAGGTGTCAGGACCGATGGCATCTTCGCCAGCGATACTTCTTGCGATGGTGAACTGGCCGTTCTTTACTTCAACGACATACATCGGCTGCATCGCCTGATGGTCGCCCGCCCGAATGGTCTTAGTGCCTTGCGGCGTGTCCCAGGACAGACCTTCCAGCGAGGCGCGGACCGAGTCGGTGTCTGTTGCACCCGCAGCTTCGACAGCCGCCTTGTAGGCGAACAGCAAACCATAGCTGTCGGCACCGTACAGGTCCGGATCAGCACCGTTCCTCTCGCGGAATGCCTCAGTAAAGGCTTTATTCTCCGGGGAGTCGATAAGCACGGAATACCCAACGCCGGTAATGAACCCTTCGGCCGCAGCACCGATCGCATTGATGTTCTGCGCTGTCACGGTACCCGATGCGCCAAGGATGGTGAGGCCATCGCTAACGCCGAAATCATTCATTTGTGTGAACAGACGCACGGTGTCATTGCCGGCGACCGATGTATAGAGGACATCGGGACGTGCCGCACGCAACTGACCGAAATATTGCGAATAGTCCTTTGAGTCGAGCGGAGCAAAAACCTGGCCGGTCGATGTCGCACCGACACTTTCGGCTCTCTCTTTGAACGCGGCGACGGTGGAGCGGCCCATTTCATAGTCCGGACCAAGGTAATAGACTTTTGCTCCCGGTTTTTCCTGCTTTAGCCATGCCGCAAGCGCCACCGATTGCTGGCCCGCGCGGGCGTTGACTCGAAAGACGTTCGGTGAACAACCGGAACCGGTGATCGCATCTGAAAACGACACGGTTGTCGCGATAAGCTTGTCGGCCCGATCAGCGACTTGGCCTACAGCCAGCGTGGCTCCGGAATTGACGGTACCGGTTAAGAAGTCAACGTTGTCGACCGTGAACAGCTTCTCTGCCTTGGTGACGGCAACTGCGGGATTTGCCTCACTGTCCTCATAGACAAGTTCGATCTGACGACCGGCGATCCCGCCGGCAGCGTTGATCTCTTCCACCGACTGGTCTATGCCCCAGCGGACCTGCTGACCGATGCCGGCATAGGTGCCGGACAGAGGCGTAAGCACACCGATCTTGATAGTTTCCTGCGCGTAGGCGCCGGACGCCAGCAGCATCGCTATTGTTGTCGTCGTTAAAAGGTTATGTTTCATCAGGTTTCCTCCCAGAAGTTTTTAGGTGTTTCGTTCAGCATCCGCGGAATGCGGGGCTGCGTTTTTCGTGAAAAGCGAGAACGCCTTCTGCGAAATCTTCGGATTGGCGCAGGCGGCTATAACAGTGGCCCTCCAACTCAATTCCTGTGGCGACAGTCGCATTCTCGCTGTCATTCAGCAGTTTCTTGGCCGTGCGTTGCGCCAGCGGCGAAAAAGCTACCAGCTCTGCAACCAGCGCGTCGGTCGCTGCGACTAGCTGGTCAACTGCCACGCAGTCGACGACAATGCCCCAATCGCGCGCCTGCTCGCCGGATATCCGGCGCGAGCGCATGACGACGTCTTTGGTGCGGGCAAGGCCGATCAGGCCCATCAGGCGGGCGGAACCGCCAGAACCAGGAATCTGGCCGAGTTTCTGTTCCGGCAGGGCATAGCGCGTGCCGTGCGTGGCGATCCGGAAATCGCATGCCAGCGAAATTTCAAAGCCGACGCCGAACGTGTAGCCCTGATTGGCCGCAATCACAGGTTTTGCGCAGCGCCAGGGCGCGGCGATATTGTCCGCAAGATGGCTGACATGCTCGGGCGAGGCATCAAGGAAACCTTTGATGTAACCGCCCGATGAGAAATTGCCCCCCTCGGCGCGCAGGACAATAACCCGGACCCGATCGTCCGCGTCCAGTTCCTCGAAAGCCACTCGCAGTTGGTCCCGCTGCCCCATCCAAATGACGTTCATCGGGGGGCGAGACAGAATGATGTCGCCGCGTTGGCGGTCCGGGTCGATCTCGACCCGGAACCCGTCAATGTCGCTTAGGCGGGGGTCTGTTGAAGTGTCGGTCATTGTTTTCTCCTAAAAGGTTATTTTTCAACAGCAGAGGCGTCAGTGGTTTCGGGATTGTATTTGCCAGCCGCCAGAACGCGGCGCAGCAGCTTACCGACCGGCGATTTCGGCAGATCGTTGACAAATATGATGCGGCGGGGTCGCTTGTATCCGGCAAGCCCCGAATTCCGGCAGTGACTGTCAATTTCATCAGGTGTTAGCGGGCCGGAGCGGCGCACGAAGGCGGTTACGACATTGCCCCAACGTTCATCCGGCAGTCCAACAACCGCACATTCGCTGACGCTGGGTAGTAAGGACAGGCAGCTTTCGACCTCGACCGGGCTGACATTCTCTCCGCCCGATATGATCATGTCATCCACACGGCCGGTCACGAATAGGTCGCCGTCCGAATCCACCCGGCCCAGGTCACCTGTGAAATACCATCCGTCGCGTAGCGCCTTGGCGTCTGACTCGGGCCGGCGCCAGTATCCTTCAAAGGCCTCATCCCCTGCCAGGGTTGCGATGATCTCGCCTTCTTGGCCTACGCTCACCTCGGCCCTCGGGTCGCCACTGCCGACGGTGACAATACGCAGATGCTGATTCAAACCGGCGCGTCCGGCTGAGCCCTGTTTGAGAGATGCCTTCTGGTTGATTGAAAACGTGTAAACCTCTGAAGAACCGTAGTGGTTGACGAACAGGTCTGGCTTGAAAGCGACGTTGAGACGGCGCAACAGTCCGTCAGTCATCGACGCGCCGGCAAAGCCTAGCCTGCGGACCGAGGAGATGTCAGTCGTTACGAAATCTTCATGCGCCAGCATATCGTGGTAGAGCGTCGGAACCAGATAAAGGCTTGAAATAGCGTGATCCTCTATCAATCGAAGCGCAGTTTTCACGTCAAAACGCGGCAGGCAGACAAAGCGTCCTCCCAGCAACATCACAGCCAGCAGCGACCGCACACCCATCGTATGATAGAGAGGCATGACGCCTAGCGTGCGCTCACCCTGCGGCATTAGGTTCTGTGCCACATGCGCCAACGCTGCAGCGCGTTCGGCTTGGTGCCTTCGCGGCACGCCCTTTGGCTTCGCCGTGGTACCGGAGGTGTAGAACATCAGAGACAGGTCGTCCGGTCCGGCCACGGGCATTGCGTCGGCCTGAGCCTGGTACAATTCAGCTATATCGATTGCGTCCTTGCAGTTGGCTTCAACAGAAATCCACGGCATTCCCGCAGCCCTGAGCGAACCTTTGACAGCGTCTTCGCTGGAGGCGTCGAAAACCAGCGCCGTGCCTTCTGCGTCATCCAGCACGAAATCAAGTTCATCCGGTGTCACACGCCAGTTGATCGGAACGATGACCACGCCCGTAAACTGGCAGGCCCAGTGTAGCGTTGCCGCGTCTGCGGTGTTTTGCAGGGCCGTGACCAAACGATCACCCTTTTTCAGACCCACGCGGTGCAATCCATCGGCCAGAGCCGCGACACGCGGCAGCCATTCGGCGTAGGTCAATTGAAGGTCGCCATCAACCAGCGCAACTGCATTCGGGTCACGGGCCACAGAGGCCAGAAATGATCTGCCGAGATCAAGCATTCAAACGCTCCTTTTGCAGAATTTTAGCCGCTTCCATCGCGGCAGTGACAATCGGCTCGTATCCGGTACAGCGACACAGATGGCCGGCAAGCGCGTCGCGGATTTCGGTTTCGCCTGCCTCAGGATGATCGTGCAACAGTGTGTCGAGGGACATTAGGATACCCGCCGTGCAAAACCCGCATTGCAGGGCATGATGGCGGCGAAATGAATTTTGCAGCACGGACAGGGAGCCCGGTGCTGGCGCCAGATGTTCCACGGTTTCGATTTCGGCTCCGTCGGCCTGCACCGCCAGTGTCAGGCAGCTACGGGCGAGACCGTCGTCCATGCGAACCGTACAAGCTCCGCAGACGCCGTGTTCACAGCCAACATGGGTGCCCTTGGCGCCAAGAACGTGTCGTATAAAATCGGACAGCAGCATGCGGGGCTCCGCCTCTGCATGTACCGGTTTTCCATTCAGTTTCAGACTGATGGAATGCGTTTGGTCAGCAATCAGGCGGCGCATTGGCGGGCCTCCTTTATGGTTTTGCGCCCCAGTCGCCGCACAAGATCCCGGCGGTAGCGGGCGGTGGCGTGGAGATCGTTGCGGGCATCGAGCGACCAAGCGAGATCGTTGAGCGCGTCGTCGACCTGCCGCTCATCCAGCGAGGACCAATCGCGCACCAGCGGCGTGTCGTTGACGCCACCGATGGCGAGCCGTAGTCGGTCGCCGGTGGCGATTGCGGCAACGGAAACAATGGCAAAATCGCCGTGGCGTATGCCTACCTCGTTGAAGGCGTGTCCGGTGCCTTCTTGGGAGAGCGGGAAGCTGACCGCTTCGATCATCTCGTCCGGTCTGGCGGCGGTCTGCATCATACCGGTGAAAAATTCGGCAGCGGGAAGGCGGCGCGCACCGCGCCCGCGCAGATGTACCCTGCCGTCGAGGGCCACCAGAGCCAAAGCGATTTCCGCAGACGGATCAGCATGCGCGACAGAGCCGCAAACCGTACCCCGCGCCCGTGTCTGGACGTGACCGACCCACGGCAGGGCAGCGGCCAGCAAGGGCACTTCAGACAGGAGATCCCGTCGATTTAAAAGAGCCGCTTGACGCACGGCGAAGGGCACGACCAGTTGACCGCGCTCAACTCGTATCTCGGCACCGCCCGCCACATGCATTACGTCCACCAGCAGGGTCGGCCGCGCAAGGCGCATGTTCAGCATTGCGACCAGCGACTGGCCGCCGGCGATGACCCGGGCGCCTTCGCCTTCGGCAGCCAGCGCTGCCTGTGCCTCCTGAACCGTGCCAGCCCGCAAATAGTCAAAGGGAGCAGGTTTCATTTACCATCTCCGATCCATACGAACAGACGTGCAAAAAGACTCCGCTGGCCACCGGCCCGACGACCTAGGGCCGTAAAGAACTGCCCGATCACGATGCGCGCCGCACCATCCAGCAGGCGACCGCCCACGGAGGCGACCTTGCCACCGACACGGGCTTCGTATTCATAGGCGATCTCGGTTCCGCCATCAGGCAGCACGGTCAAACTGACGTGTCCCGTTCCCTCACCCATGCCAAGCGCACCGGCGGCACGCCCCGTCAAGAGGGCGGAGCTTGGCGGATCAAGCTCGCTGAGCGCGACATCGATCTTGTAGCGGCCCTTTACCGGTCCAACACCAAGGGTCACATCGGCGCTGAACCGGTCTTCGCTGGGCTGGGTGACGCCGTGGGCCCCTGGAATAATCGCTGCAAGTTGTTCCGGGTCCATCAACAGATCCCAGATTGCCTGCGGCGACGCGGACACCTTGGCTCTGCCTCGCCCCGTCAGGCCCTTGCCTGTCGTAGGTGCGGCGGGTTGGTAGCCTTCCGGTGCTGCAGGTTCGGCGTCCAGAAATTCGGCAATACGCGCGGGCGTCAGCGGCAGGACAAGGTCGACCGCGCCACACTTCGGCGCCAGTGCGTCGGCGACGGCATTGGCTACGCAGACCGGCGTCGACATGCAGTTGCCCTCTCCGACACCTTTGGCACCGGTCAGCGTCAGCGGCGACGGCGTTTCGATATGCAGGATATCCAAGGTTGGGATTTCCAGAACGGTCGGCACCGGATAATCCGCGAAGGTGCCTGCCAGAAAGGCCCCGTCCGGACCGTAGGCGAACTCTTCGAACAGAGATGCGCCGATCGCCTGCGCGAAAGCGCCGCGAATTTGTCCTTCGACCATGCCGGCATGCAGAACGCGTCCACAGTCATGCATAGTAACATAACGGTCGACCCGAACCTGACCGGAGACCGCGTCGATCTCTACACCACAAAAATCAAAGATAAAGGAATGACACAGCGAGGAATTGATCCCATCCTCGCCAGTAGGTGCCGCCAATTCTTCGGGCGACCAGATCGCTGTTTCACGAACTACGGGGTCCATATCGTCGGGCAGCGTTCCCGGAGCCCAATGGCTGGCCGAGGCGATACGCGCAAAGGATATGCTGGCTTCAGGGTTGCCATTCAGATGTACGCGCCCTCCGGCAAAGACGATATCTTCCGGCCGGCCGTTCAGTTGCCCCGCAGCGATCCGCGCGAGGCGATGGCGCAGTCTGTCGGCGGCAAGTTGCACTGCCGAAAGAGTGGAGGCTGCAAACCGGCTGGAATAGTTGCCGGCGGCGATGGACCAGGCATCCTTGGCGGTATCAAATTCGGCAACAACCCTGACATCTTTGGAGCGAAGTCCCAGAACACCGCTCACCAGTTTCGCCGCTACCGTCTGGTGCCCCTGTCCTTGCGGCACGCTGTCTATTTGCACAGTCACAGATCCCACTGGATCCAGCGAGATCGTAGCTGCAGCATGTGCGCCGTTTTTCGGGCCAGATTTGGCGCGCTGCGCCGGCGTCAGCGCCGTGGAAAGATAGCCCATGTTCGAAACCGACGGCTCGACTGCAGCAGTCAGGCCGATGCCATAGATCCGCCCCGCGGCGCGCGCCAGATCACGTCGAGACAGCAGCTCGCCATAACGGCCGTCATTCAGTGCAACATCGAAGGCGCGGACATAATCGCCCGAGTCATAAGTGGTTCCGCTGGCTGTCCGGTAGGGAAAAGAACTAATCAGGTTGCGGCGTATGACGTCAAGCGGATCAAGTTCCAGTTCCTGGGCGATCCTCTGCATTAGCCGTTCCAGCGCGTAGTAGATCTGCGGCCCTCCAAAACCCCGGTTGAGGCCAGTTGGCGTCTTGTTGGTCATCACGATCCTGTTTCGAACCGAAAGGTTCGCAATGTCGTAAGCACCGCAAAGATTACCGTGCATCCGGTAGAGCGTTGCCGGTTCAGGAGCGCGCAGATAGGCTCCGACATCTTCGATCTGATCCCAGAACAGAGCTGTCACGCGGCCGTCAGGCTCGACGGCGGCTTGCAGTTCGACGACACGGTTGGTTGCGGACACCGACGCGGTCAGGTGCTCAAGACGGTCTTCGATCCACTTCACGGGGCGGGCCGCGATGCGGGCGCAGGCAGCCATCAGAACGATATAGGGGAATACTCCCTGCTTGACCCCAAAACTGCCGCCGGAATTCGGCGGGGTGCGCAGTCGCAGCTTGCTTCCAGGAACCTTCAGCGCACGCGCGATTACGGGATGAATCGAAAACGGACCCTGGAAGTTCGCCTGAATGTCATATCCGGTACCGTGCGGATCGTATTCGGCCAGAACCCCGTAGGTTTCCATCGGCGTGCAGGAATTGCGGGGATAGCGGACCTTGACCGCGATGCAGCGTGGAGCAGCCTCGCGGGCAGATTCTGGGTCACCATAGCGGAATGTGCGTTCCGAACCGAGGTTGTTTTCAAGTTCTTCGTGCAGGACATACGCGTTCATGTCCAAGGCGGCCTCAGGGTCGATCACCGGCGGTAACGGGGTGTAGTTCACCTCGATCAGGTCAAGCGCATCTTCGGCAACATAACGGTCTTCGGCCAGCACAACCACCACCGGTTCCCCGACATATCGCGCGCGATCCACAGCCATCGGCCAGCATTTGATCGGAATTTTGACGCCGACCATCAGGGGTTCCGACACTTTGGCCAAGGCGGTGCCGTCGATTACCGCAGCCACACCCGGCAAAGCGCGGGCGCGACTACTATCTATCGAGACAATGCTGGCATGGGCATGTGGAGCGCGCAGAATAGCGGCGTGCAACGTGCCTACGGCGAAGGGCAGGTCGTCAATGAATTGTGCCGATCCGGACAGGAGCGCGCCATCCTCGATGCGCTCTTCCACGTCCGCTGTCTTTGTATCAAATGCCATTAATGGCAGCCTCCCTGATGAGCGTATTCGAGCTCTTATCAGGTACGATGGATTACAATCTGGCTGTAAATCGATACCGAGGCATCGCAGAATTTACCCTAGAGTCTCAAAGATGGAAGGCTTCGCCTATATCCCCGATCCGGGCGATGGACCGAAACTGGCTGGGCGCAACACCGGCGTGATCGCGGAAAAAGCGGGTAAAGTGCGCTTGGGTGGAAAAGCCGAGCTTATCGGACATTTGGCCAAAACTCATATCGCCATTGACTGTTCCGAAAATGGCCTGCTCCAGTCGCACAACATTCAGAAAGACGCGCGGGCTTACGCCGGTCGAGGCTTCGAACACACGGAAGAAATTGGCGCGGCTCATGCCTGCCTCTGCCGCCAGTCGCTCGATATTGTCGACCTCGCCCGGTTCGCGTCGGATCATGGCTATGGCTTTTCGTACGCGCCAGTCCACCGATTGCACGCGCGACGCCTCGCGCAGTCCCGCCCCGACACTGCGCCATTCTGTAAAGCGTTCGATCACGGCGATCATCAGGTCACCGAGCAATTTCTCGTGCTCTACGACATCCGTCGGCGCATGGATCATGGACGTGGCCAGCGCCATCGACAATTTGCGGATGTTTAGCGTTATGGCACCTGTGGCGGATGCGAAGAACCCGGTATCGCCTGACGAAGCCCAATTCTTTCGGAACTCTGCCAGCCAGATCGGTTCAATATAGAGGGCAAGGATTAGGCAACGCGGCTGATCCGGCTTATGAACATAGGCATGCGGCGTCCAGGCATTCACCAAAACAGCGCTTTCATCCGTGAGGTGCGCTACAGTCTCGCCGACAAGAAACTGCGTGTCAGCACCATCGACTTTCAAAAGGACATGGCAGTGGGGATGAGCGTGCCGCACAAGATTGCGATCCATGTCCAGTAGTGCGACACGGCCAAAACTACCAGAACGTATGCGCAGGGCTTCTGACATCAGCATAATATAGCAGTACAGACAGACAATAGATAGTAGTAATGATGTAAGGCTGGAATACCCCATCTGATTTGGCCCACCGTTATGTTTAGAAAACGGAGGACGAAGGATGGCAAACAAGCGGCACAAGCTCGAGGAAATAGTTCAGAAGTTGCGGCAGGTTGATGTGCTTGTCGGCCAAGCGATGCAGCGGGTGGATGCAATCCACAAAGCTGTAAGCGGGTACTTTCAGACAAAACGAGCTTGAGACGGGGCGGGCGGTTTCGTAGCCTCTCCGTATAACAAAACACTCTCCATTCAGGTACATGAAACCTGGCCCGGGGTTCCTGAACCATCTTGCCTAAGCCCGGGAACCGGGAACCAAGAACCAGTGCTCTATCGGACAATAGAGTACGCACCGTCGACCTATTACCGGCGTTGCCTGTACACAATTGGCGTTGGTTAGTTTTGCTCGGGCCACGGTCCGTGGACCAAGTCACTCATGCCTAGCAAAGCTATCTAATATGGGGTATAATAAAACCCCATAAACCGATGATAGTTGAGCACTATGAAAACCAACCCCAAACCATGGCTTTACGGCCCAAACTGGCAGGGTATTCGTTGCGAGGCCCGGACCCGCAGGGGCACGCCATGCCAGCGCCCCGCTAGACTCCCTGTGGGCCGCTGTAAGCTCCATGGAGGCGCGAGCACCGGTCCGAGGACCAAGGACGGCCTTGCGCGACTCACAGAGGCTAGAACCAAGCATGGCAAGTTCACCAAAGAGAGACGGGCAGAAGCTCGGCGCTT
>Ga0181595_10005008_pt1 | contig 11897 bp, 13 predicted proteins | sample 041ome_7_FD_145604 | JGI IMG/M metagenome (GOLD analysis project Ga0181595, IMG submission 145604) | Coastal salt marsh microbial communities from the Groves Creek Marsh, Skidaway Island, Georgia - 041401AS metaG (spades assembly) | ecosystem: Environmental > Aquatic > Marine > Intertidal zone...
TCGTGGCATAATGACGCGTCCGGAGCGATGACCGAGTGGCCGAAGGTGCTCCCCTGCTAAGGGAGTATGGGGTGTAGAGCCTCATCGAGGGTTCGAATCCCTCTCGCTCCGCCAAATATAAACCCCAAGTCATTGATTGATCTGGGGTTTTTATTTTTACAAATATCGCAGTCCACCTTTTAGTCCACCTCATACCAAATTCCGCTACCTTGGCGGAAGTCGGACTGCTCCCCCGAGTTGTGCGGAGTAAGAACATTATTGAGGGATTCCAACTCGTATATCGTGGAATCTCAACGACCGTCCACTAGGAGTCTTCATGCGATACATCTTCGGCTTAATGTCCCTGTTTTTAGTCGCCTGCGCGGGAACGGGCGAAGTACAACAGGCGAATGAAAATGCGGTTACTGTCTTGGATCGGGCTGGCAATTACGGTGATGCGGGCGCTAGCTTGGCGGCAACTCATTGTGCGAAATTCGGCAAAGTCGCCGTATTCGAAGCAGCCACTGGTCCGTGGGTTGCAAGACGACTATCGTACCTTTGCAAATAAAACTGGTCTGTGATGTAACTTGCGAGGATATCGAATCAGGTGGCGGAATGGATGGCTAATCTTGCTTGTGCCACCCAATCCTGATTATCTGCAACTCCTTGCCTAACCGCTCCGCTTCAGCGCGCCCTTCTTCTACAAGCTTGTCAGCATCAGCATCCGCTTCAGGCGTTCCAAAGAACACAATAACCACGTGCTGGCGCTTTTGGGCACAAATCGCCTCAAGTTTTTCCACCCTTCGCTTAAGCGTTTGCAGGCTCATTTTTCTTGCTCTCCAGCGCCTCAATCCGTCTAGCCAAGTCTTCCACCTCAACAGCCTTCAAAACGTTCGTTATCGCGTTTAAAAGACTTGCGCCAACGTCTGGGGACACCTCACCATCAAACACGCCCTGAAGTACATCTCGTGCGTTTAAGGCAGTGTTTTCTTTGATGGAGATTTGCACACGCTCCTGCTCAGGGCGCTTTGTTGGAAGGCTTCGGTCAAGAAGCATCTTCGCCGCAGTCATGTCGCCAGCAACTGCTTTTTGAAAAACGGACTCAAGTACATCTGGAATCATCGACTCGATGGCTTCGTTGAATCGATGCCGCTTATCCTTTATCCCCTTTGGTCTGCCAGCAGGGTTCCCTGAAGCGCCTTTTGTGAACTGCACATTTGCTCCTGATGAGAACAGCAAAGACTGTTTATTTATACAGTATTTTAATTGGAGTCTTTGACTTTTACAAAAGTAACCAAATGTAGGAATATCAGGCTATGCACAAGCAGACTTTACTGACCATCCTGCTTCTGACTGCTTGCAGTCTGGTGTCAGCTTCCGATGCTGGTACGTCTTTCTTGAAATGCGCCCAAATTAAGAAGAGCGAGATGCGTTTGGCGTGCTATGACAAAGTCGCGAGGGAGCTTGCTCAGAACTCTCCGCCACAGAGTGGACCGCAATCCAAATTTTCAGAAGCGGAAAAAGCACAAATCGATGCTGATTTGGAGTCTGCCTACTGGGCAATAAAAAAGAGGTACGCGGAAATGGCTATGCGAATAGCTGAATTAGATCCGAGTCAAAAAGACAAAGGTGTCCCATCGGGGCAAGGAGCAGAATCCGATGCTGGACTGGAGTTAAACCGACTGCGTGAACGGCTAAGAAAAGAGCAACTAGCGCGACTGAATGCCCTCGAGACTGGGACCGAAAAACACAGATCCCCTACGGAAACTTATGCAAGCAAAGTGGTAGCCGCGATAAGACCAAATATTATTTTTTCAGGCTTGGTTGCAGGCAATCCCACTGCAGAGGTTGAGGTGACCACCATGCCGACAGGCGAAATATTAGGCAGGAAGTTAGTCCGCTCTAGTGGTAATTCTGACTGGGATACCGCTGTGCTGCGCGCCATCGAGCGCACCCAACGGCTAGCCAGAGATGAGGATGATCGAACGCCCTCACCAATAATTATCGCGTTTCGCCCAAAAGACTGAGGCTTTAACCTGATCGCACACAAATCGCTGAGCCGCTTATGACGGATTTTGTTTACTGGCTAATTTCTATACTTTTTTTGAACTTTGTCTTACCTTGGTTCGTGGTTGATTTGACTTTTAAGCCGATGAGTAAGGTTGTCGGTCTAATCTCAATTTTCCCAATCTGGTTAATTAAAGTTGCGGCAGTTGTCGCTGGCACACAGTTATGGGTTGCTGGTGATGACGGTTTTTGGTTGGCTGGTTTCTTTGCTGTGCTGTTCTTATGCCTGATAGTCCATTTGGGTGCGAGAGTATTGATCGGTTTAAAAACCAATCGCCTACACGCATTGTGGCTAACTCTGGGTCCACCCGCGGTGATCATCTGGTTCTTACTTCAAATCGTCGCCAAGGTTCCTGCCGCCGCTAACGCAAAGTCAAATATTGATCAAGATGAAGGGAAAAGGTTTGAACCAGAGCAGTCATCTGCACCCCTGAAAGATGTCTATCCACATGCATTTATGGCAATTGAATATCGAACGGATATAAAAACTGCTTGGGAAAAAATACAAAGGTACGATCTGACTGCAAAAAATCAATTTTTGAGGTCAGTTGAATCGAATCCGAAGTTAGAGGTCGGCACATTACTGATGAACGTCACCAGATCGTACGAGGCAAGAATTCATCCATTTCAAGATGACGAGCTGAATGCACTGTACGAAGAAGCTGTTGGGATTAGCGACGTCGCCGCCTCCGAGTTCAAGGCGGTTATTGAAACCCTAGGCGATGCTGTAAATCCAAGAGAGGCGCTTCAGAAAATTAAAATTAAGCATGGAAATCCAACTGGATTCTGGATGTCACCAATGGGCTGAGTCGTGTACTGAAAAATTCCGACATTTGCGGAGTCCGTGTTCACTAGTAGGTAGGAAATTACATGCCATCATCTTCACCGCAGATTACAGAAGCGTCGAACAGGGCGGAGATTTGCTCTCTACTCCTTTCTAAGGGTTACATGGTGTACCACCCTGAAGCAGATGTAAATGGGATCGACTTTTTGATTGAAACCCCGGCTGGATTAATTCAAAAGTGCCAGTTGAAAAGTAGAGCGTTTGTCCACTGGAAAAAATATGGGGGTGAAAATATCCATATGGTTTTTCCCGGCGTTGGTGAACCTATGAGACGTGAATGGTATGTTGTTCCACACGACAAACTATTTCATACACTCAAAGAAATTCATGGTAGTGCCCCGAAATGGGATCATCCAGTCTACGGTGAGTACTTGCATGCACCAGTCTCGAAGAAACTTGCAGAAAGACTTGCACTGTTCGCAGTCAAAAGCCCATCCTACGGTGCTGGGGTCATACTGCGGGATAACCAACTCAGGGCAGACATGTTTGCCATTGATGCAAAGCATGACTGGGAAAAGATGCATGAGTTAGGGTATTCATTTCCTGCTTATGAATACTTCCCAGAGGAGGCAAATACATACATTCTCTGTGCGATGCTCAATCGCTGTAAGCAAGATCGGGAGTTTCCTAATGATCTTTTTTCGCTGCGTGCATTGCTTTTTATTCAACTTCGCTCCATGTATTGGGCGGGGACTGTGGAGGATGGCGACTATAGGTTCTGTGGTGAACTCTTGCGAAAGATACGCAATCAACTTTCCTAATCTGCCTCGAAAACGATGGTGAACAAAGTGGTGCTTTATCGCTAATGAACGCGTCGGGCAATGCCGCCAACATTTTTGGGTTGTGTCTCTTCAAGAATTTGCTTTGATGACATCAAGTGAGAAACCTAAAACGCCGTGCCTTCTTATTCGGCACGTGTGACTCGTCAACATCGATGGCATTCCCCCAAACCTGTAGACACTTTTCATAACGCATTTTGATCCTGACTTTAGTAACGGAGCATTCGCGCAATTTAGTTTCTCACATTGTGACGTTATTGCCCAGTTCTTGATGGAGCATGAATTAATACTTGATTGTTTAACACGTCTTCACACGCCGCTGTTGCGTTGGCGTGAACGCCAACAACCATTAAGTTGTGCACATAATGGCGCTTGCTATGTCATTTTCTAAATGACAGCGTTCTTGCGCAATGCGTCGAAGCGCTCAGTGGTTAGGCCCATCCAACGTAGGTAAACGTCTAGGTTGTGCTCGCCAACTGCTGGGGCAGCTCCGTCGACTCGGTTTGGTGTTTCGGATAGTTTGATAGGCGAGCCGAATACTTCTACGACAGTTTTACCCACCTTTACTGGGACAAACATGTCGCGCGCTTTCAGGTGTGGGTCGCTTACAACCTCGTCGATATTCTTGATGGGCGTCAGCGCAATACTGTCACCCGCCATAGCCTCTAACTCAGCTTTAGTACGATTGGCGAACCAGCTGTTGATGATCGGTTTGAGCCTACGCTCATACGTGTCATCATCAAAGCGTTTGACCATCGTGTCTATCTCGGGATCATCGATCAGTTCTGGCTGGCCAAAAATGACGCAAGAGTCCCTCCACAGTTTGTCTGAGTAGGATCCAAAAAATACATAGCCATCTTTGCAGGCGTATTGGCCATAAGGCCTAGCGAACGGGTGCTCACTGCCCAGTGGTTTAGGGACTGTGCCATCTGCAGTAAAGTTTACGATCGCGTTTTCTGTCATCGTGACCGCAGCGTCCTGCTGCGAGATATCTACCAACTGTCCCAAACCGCTCCGTTCAGTTTCCCGCAGCGCTGCAAGTATGCCAATTGCGCCATAAAAGGATGCTGCTATGTCGCCGATAATGCTGCCCATTCGCACTGGTGGCAAGTCTAAGTTACCGTTCATAGACCAGAGTCCACCTGCCGCTTGCGCTGTGCTGTCATAAGACGGCCGTTTGGAGTGAGGGCCTGTTTGGCCAAAGCCACTAATGCCGCAGTAGATGAGGCGCGGATTTGCCTCCTTGAGCACTTCGTAGTCAAGGCCCAGCTTAGCCATAGTACCTGGACGAAAATTCTCTATGAGTATGTCTGCTTTAGAAATCATTTCAATAAAGAGTGCCTTACCGTCTGGATGTTTGAGATCCAAGCTTGCGCCAAGCTTGTGTCGGTTGTACTGAGCAAAATAGCCGCTACCAGCCAGACTGCCGTCGTCGTTAGCTACTTGCGGTGGAAAGCTGCGCACAAAGTCTGAGTCGTTGGGATGCTCAATTTTAATAACGGTGGCACCAAGGTCGGCGAGCATCATGGCGCAATAGGGTCCCGCCACAACGCGCGAGACATCGATGACAGTGATGCCTTCTAGCGGACGTGTTCTAGCGGCTGTTTGGTTGTCGTTATGGTTCATTGCATTCCTTTCTTGTTTGATTTATCACCAGCCGCCGGTAGCAAGCCACTCATCCAACATCTCAAGTCGGTCACAGCCCCAAAATGGCTCCCCATCGACAATCATGAAAGGCGAGCCGAATACACCACGGTCTATAGACGCGCTCACATATTCGCGCAGGTCTGTTCTGGCCTCGTCGCTGTTTAAGCCTCTTTCCAACATGACCGGGTCAATTCCTAGGGCTGGGGCAAGGGCAACGATTTGTGTAGAGTCTGCCAAGTCATTACCTTGGCTCCAATAGCTTTCAAAAACAGCTTTGGCAAATGCCTGCTCCTGCCCTGGGTAATGGCGCTTTATCCAATAAAAAGCCCGCGCGCTCGGTCTAGGGTCCATCATGGGATCGCTGACTTTACGTATGGGGTTTAAATCGTGGCGACGCATATAGCGCGGTGCATCGCGTAATACATAGTCACTCTTCAGAGGCGTATCTAGCAGCGGCTTTAAACCCATCACCTTCATGACTGAAACGCCAAGTAGCATGCAGTGCCATTGAACACGCCGTCCGTGGCGCGCGGCAATGTCATCTATTCGCAGGCTGGCAAAGTAGCCAAAAGCTGACAGGAAGTCAAAGTAAAAATCAATTGGAGGGAGCTCGGATTCTATGGCGCCTTGCTCACCCAAAGCGGGGTACGTAGTGCTTGCGTTTGAATGGGACATATTAGTGAATCGCAGCGTACATAATTTTTTCTTCAGTTGCATCGAGTGCCGAGTACTCCTCGACCACCTTGCCCATGCTTTGTACAAGTATTCTGTCTGATAGTGACATGACTTCAGGCAGGTAAGACGAGATCACGACAACCGCTTTACCTTCATCTGCCAGTTGGTTGATGAGTTGATGAATTTCGGCAATCGCTCCGACGTCAACGCCGCGTGTAGGCTCATCAAAAATAATCAGCTGTGGTTCTTGAATAAGAGATTTCGCAATCACAACCTTTTGTTGATTGCCACCGGATAGTTCTATTGCTTTGACGTCTTTGCTGATAGCACGGATATTCAAGCGCTTAATCCAATGCTCGCCAGATTGATCGGCGTCTTTACGCGATACGAACGTACGCGCACTGCGTATCTTGGCGAGCAAGCCTAGGTAAATGTTGTCAGCAATAGACTTGGTTTCAAAGAAGCCTTCTAGCTTACGGTCTTCAGTCACGTAAGCGATGCCGTCGCGTACGGCTGGAGCTGGTACGAAATAGCGCACCGGCTTGTCGTTGAGTATCACCTCGCCTCCGTGCATAAAGTCGCGCTTGATAATACCTGCGACTACTTTAAAAGTTTCTGTACGTCCCGAACCAACCAGCCCAAATACTCCTGTGATTTGTCCTGCAAAAACAGACAGTGAGTTATTTTTGACCATGGCAGCCATGCGTAAATTTTGCACCGACAGTACGCGCTTTCCCTGTGGCCTGACAGTGGTTTTGCGCTGGCCGTAGTGAGTTTTTGAGAGGTCACGCCCAACCATCGTTTGAACAATACGAGATCTATCGAAATTAACTTTTTCGTCGGTGACCACGCGTTTGCCGTCACGCAATATGGTGATTCGGTCGGATATCTGAAGGGCTTCCTCAATGGCGTGCGAGATAAAAATCACAGATACGCCTCTGGCCTTAAGGGCGATGACTAAGTCGAAAAAGTATTTTTTCTCTTCAGGGGTCAAGCTTGCAGTGGGTTCATCAAAAATAATAACTTTGGCGTTGTGCAGCACGGCACGTGCAATTTCAACCATTTGTTTTTTGGCGGCGCCCAGCAAACTAACGACGGCAGTTGGGTCAACATCGAACTGTAGCGATTGCATAAACTGCTGCGCTTCAATATAGATGCCACGCAGACGATTAAAGTATCGTTCTTGTCCCAAGAATAAATTCTGTGCCACGGTCATGGTCGGAACCAAGCTGGTCTCCTGAAACACCATTGCCACGCCCAGAGCCAGAGCCTCGCTAGGTGTTCTCGGGTTGACTTCTTCCCCATTAATCAACATTTGACCTGAGCTCAGGTTCACAACGCCAGCCATGACCTTGGTCAGCGTTGATTTCCCAGCGCCATTTTCACCGACAATGGCGTGGATTTCTCCTGGTGTAAGCGAAAAATCTATCTCTTCGATAGCGGGCACGCCAGCATAATTTTTGGTGGCAAGTCGCAGTTCTAATATGGGAGTCACGCTTGTGTTGGTCATATTTTTAAACTCCGTTCAGCGTCGGCTATGGACAGTCGTAATATGGTCGGACGGCCCTTAGCCAGAACATATAAGTGGCCTTGACACTCAACCGCGGCAGTCACGCCATGGTTTTTACCGTCAAATCGGCTGTGCATAGAGTAAAGAATCTCGCCTTGCTCATTGAGGCGAATGATCAAGCCGTATGAGCGGGGCGGTGCCCAAGGTTTAACAACGCCCATCATCTTGAGGTGAGCACCTTGCATAGGCTCTAAAAACGTATTGCCAGAGTTCAGCGCTGGAGCGATCCAGTACTGAGGCTCAATTTCTTGGATCATTCGTTTTCTAAAGGGGTGCTCACGAAGCACAAACTCGACCAGTTGGGTGCGAAGTATGAAACACGTGAGCCAGACCCCCCCCCCGCTTGCTGCGAACAAGCGTGACGGGTAACCTGGCAGACTGTCTGTCACTGCGGTCGGCCGCTCGCCGGCGTTAACTGACATAACCCGGTGTCGCCAGCTTTCGCTGACCCAGGTTGTACCATTTACGGAGCAAGCGCCAAACGCATAAGCCATTCCGGTCGCGAGAGTACGAATGGCGCCGTTACGCAGCGTTAATTCAAATACCCTGCCTGTTGAGCCTAGGCCCATTAAATCGTTTTTCCAGTTATTCGTTGGCTGTTCTGTCGAGCCATCTGTCACCAATAATGTGCCCTCAGAACTAACGCTGATGGCGTTGACTGCGTTAAATGCAGATCCATCCGCTGCGTCCCACCGAGTGCCGTCGTAGGTGCCACCGACAATGCGAACCTCTCGCCCAGCTAGTGCAACTGCGATTCCACCGTCAGGTAAGCAGGCCAGAGCCGTCACTGGTTGTTCAAAATGATGCAGTTCGTGTGCAGTGGCAGCCTCGTAACGAAGCACGCGCGCGCCATCAGCGACAAATAAGTGCTTACCGTCGGTTGCTAAGTCTTGCGTGGCGTCTAAACTGGCAAAAACTTCGGCATCCTCCAACAGATTATTTGGCTTTAATGCACCATCAAATACGGGTATGGTTATAGCGGCGTCGCCGCGCCCCAGTATCCTATCTTTTAATTTAATGATCGCATCTATCATTTTATTTTCCCCCAACGCTTGTCGTACTGCACGTAATTGGGGTCAACATTTTCAAGCTTGATTCGCCCAACTCTGTTGTTCATGATGCCGCCTAAGAACAAATAGCCGCGGTGCTCACGCATGGAAGTAATCATGGGATGGTTCTCTCCTCCCATGTCCCATAAAGTTTCCAGTACCTCACCTTGCTCGTTGAATTTCAGTACACAGCCAGTGTTGATATTGGGGAATAGCCACTCGTCGCGTGGTACGCGCTTTGCCATGCGGCTTCTAAAGCCTGGCATTTTCCACGCCAAGTCCAATGCGGGACAGCGCATGCCCACCAATGACATCCAGTAGTTGCCGTCAGAGGAGTTATTTATATTGTCTGGAAAGCCCGGTAAATTTTCCAGTACGATTTCTGTTGTTCCTTTTTTGGGACCTTCAAACCAGTAGCGTTTAACGCTGCAGCCCCAAGTTTCGGCAAACAAAAAGGATTGACCGTCACTTGCGATACAGACCCCGTTAGGGAATTTAAGATTACGGATAACGGTGTTGGTTTTACCAGTGTTAGTGTCGTAGCATATGATGCGCCCATTCCCTCTGGCCTCAAGCCCGTCAGTTGCCCACTCGTGCATTTCAAACCGCACTGTGGCTTCAGAGAAGAAGATAAGTCCGCCGTCGGTTATGTCTAAGTCATCGGCAAGTCGCAATCGGCTGTCGTCGTTGATAGAGGAGAAGCTACGATTGGTTTCATCAGTGACTTTTTCAACCTTGCGTTCTGGTGTCACTTTGTACAAGCCCATTCCACCAATGCACACATACAGGTTATCTTCTCTATCAAAGGCCATGCCCAAAGGCGTGCCGCCAATGTGTGCAAAGACTTCCATCTCCTCATAGTCGGGTGCTAAAAACCTGATGATGTCGCCGTGACGCGAGCCTGCGTACAAGTGATCATTACGGTCAAGAATGACGTCTTCTGGCCCTTCTATTCGACCCAAGCCGATTGCTGAGACGTTGCGTAATCGGTCGTTCAGCGCCCAAGCTGTGCCACAGTCTGGAGCCGTGGATGGCGCTGGCGGAATGCTGTGATATGTGGGACTGACGTAGACCTTGCTGACAATACGATGTTTATTCTTTAGCCAGCGAATGTCTATGGCCGCTGCTGACAACAAAATAGCACCTAGCACCATTCGGTTGTACCCTCCATCAAGTGACATGGATGTAATGCCGTTGATGATGAGCAGCACAATCAGCGTGCCTACTAGTGCCTTCATGACAGATCCGTTACCACCACCAAGACTGATACCGCCCAGTACTGCAGCTGTTAGAACCGTAACTTCTAAACCGACACCAATGTCGCCGCCTGCTGTGGCTAATCGTGACGCAAAAAATATACCGCCAACTGCAGTCAATAAGCCGCTGCTCACATAGCACATTGCTACTGTTCTACGTACAGCGATACCCGTGTTGTAGGCTGAGCGGCGCGAGCCGCCAATAGCCGTAATATGCCAACCGGGTCGCAAGCGTGTCAATAGAATATGGCCTAACAGTGCAACGGCTGCGTAGACGTAGACGACTACTGGGATACCAACCCAATCTCCATAGCCTAGGAAGTCCCAAGCCTCAGAGTCGGGCATACCGCCGGCAATCGCTGTGGCGTAGTCAGCTGTGAGTAGCTCATAGGTGGCACGGTAAATAATGAGCGTAATTAGCGTGGTAAGAAATGCACGTAACCTGAAGTATCCAATGAGTATGCCGTTGACTGCACCCAATGCCGCACCAAACACTAAGGTCACAGGTATAGCGGCCATCATCGGCCATTTTAAAACGTGCATCAGGAAGAGTGCGCAAAAATTCGTAAGCGCAAACATGGACCCGACAGATAAATCAATACCGCCAACGATCATTACCAGGGCCATGCCCAAAACTATGAAGCCAATCTCGCCTGCCTGGCGACTTGTATCAGATAGCGATGCTGCTGATAAAAAATTAGGTATCACTTGTGCTAACGAGAAAGCCACAAGCAGCAGGACAACCACGGGAATTGCAGTCTCCATCCAGCGCTTGGATAAGATTTCGCCAAGCGCATGATCCGGCCAGTAGGTATAGCGCCAGCGTGTGAGCGTGTCGCTCAGACGCTCGTGGTTACCGGCATCCTTGGTAATTGTCTCGTTCACTGTCTATCCTTTAACGGTGACTGATGCTACTCACACACTCTGCTACGGTTGAATGTGTGAGCAGCCACTAAGCGTCGTGTGGTTTTAGTTTTGCGACAATGTCCAGCATGTACCTGGCACAGAAGCGTTTGCTTTTGTAATGGGTATTAGGGTGGTGTAGACCGAGCCCTTAGCTGTTCCGGTCTTGCCCTCGTTCTGGAGTAGCCACTTGATTGATGAGGCCATGTTGCTGGCTTGGGTAGGGACGTCGTAGCTAATGTTTAGATCGAATCCGCCAGACTTGACTTGGTCACATGCGCCTTTTTGCTCACCACCTCCAGAAGTCGCAAGGAATACCTTGCCAGTTAGGCCGGCTTCCTTGATAGCAGCAGCGGTTCCGATGTCCATGCCATCCCAAAAACCAACAATGCCGCAAAGGTCTGGATGCTGTTTGAGTACAGTCTGCGTGATACCTTTGGCTTTTGCGGCATCCCAGTCAGCTGCTTGGCTGGAGACGACTTTGATAGCCGGATTTTTTGCCAAAACATTTTCAACGCCTTTGAGCGTATACGCGCTGGCAGCTGCTGATAAGGCACCTTGCACGATTGCGATTTTATTCGACTTGCCCTGGCAAGCCGTCACCACTGCATTAGTTGCAAGTTCACCAATATCCACCCAGTCAGCACCCACGTACATGACAGAGTCGTAATTTGACCGCATGTTTATCTGAACTACGGGGATACCAGTTTTTTCTGCACGTCGCAGCAGCTTGGCATAGGTTTGAACGTCAGGGTTGTGGACCACCATGAGGTCTGGTTTTTCGCTGATCAGCGAGGTCACTGCTTGTGCGCCAGCGCTGGTGCTCCAGTTCGGGTCACGTGAAATAACATTGACGCCCAGGGGCTCCAGCTCTTTTTTTAGCCCGGCAAACCACCCTTGCGCTAAGTCAAAACCCATTGCTACGGGCACAAAAGCCACTGTCTTACCAGCAAGTGTTTCTTTGTATTTTGCTCGAAAGGGTTCGTCTAAACCTTTGCCTGCAGCCATTGCTGTTTGTGCTACGGCCATACCAGCCAAAAGCGCGATGCCTGTTAAGACTGTCTTGGTGGAAGATTTTTTAGTATCTGTTTTCATGTTGGTCTCCATTGAAAATATTGATGCGAAAGT
>Ga0181595_10005021_pt1 | contig 11880 bp, 15 predicted proteins | sample 041ome_7_FD_145604 | JGI IMG/M metagenome (GOLD analysis project Ga0181595, IMG submission 145604) | Coastal salt marsh microbial communities from the Groves Creek Marsh, Skidaway Island, Georgia - 041401AS metaG (spades assembly) | ecosystem: Environmental > Aquatic > Marine > Intertidal zone...
CTAGTAAAAAAGGAATTAAAGCTAGATTATATTGCTTAGCTAGATCAGGATATATTTGATCAAATTCTTTTTTATAACTAGCTCCATGTGAAGTGGGTGCCAGCATACCAGCTAAAATAATGTTTATGTTTTTATTTTGAATTGCTTGAATAATTTTTTCTAAATTTTTTTTTGTTTCATTAGGCTTTATTCCTCGGAGCATATCATTAGCGCCAAGACCTAAAACTACAAGATCAAGATCAGGTTCTGATATGGCCCAATCAATTCGGTTAAGTCCTCCAGATGAAGTACTACCTGAAACGCTTCCATTGATGATAGCAATTGTATAACCTTCTTTCTGCAGATTGTTTTCCAATACGACTGATAAATGATGCTCTTTGGGTAAGCCATATCCAGCCATCAAACTATCTCCAAACAACAAGACCTTTTCTACGGCAAAGGCCTTTATGCTTACTAGACAGAGTATGATTATTTTAATAATAAAACTTCTATTCATGTCCACTCTTCTTAGATTAAAAAATGTCAATCTGAAATACCAAACAGGTAAGGATTTAATAAAAGTTTTACAAGGCATTGATTTAACCACGAAGCGAAAAGAAACTATTTCAATTGTTGGTGAAAGCGGATCAGGCAAGACGAGTTTAATCATGTTAATCGCTGGCCTTGAAAAAGCAACGTCAGGTAAAATTTTTTTTAAGGATCACGAAATATCTAAGCTCAATGAAGATGAAGTTGCAGAAATTAGAAGAAAAAATATAGGTATTATCTTTCAATCTTTTTATCTTATCCCAAATTATACTGCCGTTGAAAATGTAGCTTTAACGTTAGAGCTTAACAAATTTAAAAACCCAGAACAAAAAGCCAAAAACTTATTAGATCGATTTGGCCTAAAGCATAGGTTTAATAATCTACCTAGCCAATTGTCAGGTGGTGAACAACAGCGGGTTGCCATAGCAAGAGCAATTGCGATGAAACCCGAATTAATTCTGGCAGATGAACCCACTGGAAACTTAGATAGTGAAAACTCAACGATGATAGCAGATATCTTATTTAATTTTGCAAAAGAAGAGGGATCATCTTTAATCATCGTTACTCATGACTCTAAATTAGCCAATAAAGCAAAAAGAAAAATTAAAATCAAAGATGGAAAAATTGATTAAATCAAATGAGCTTAGCTTAATCCTTAAGTATGCTTTAATAGATTTAAGTAGAAATTATAAAAAGATCTCAAGCATCATTATTACACTTTTTATTAGCTTATTTATTCTAAGTTCCATTTTAACCATCGAAGATAGTTTGAAGAAAGAGCTTAACGACAATGCTAGAGCTTTATTAGGAGGAGATCTTGAAATTGATTACAACCGAGTACAAGGCAATTTAGATTTAGTCAATGAAGTAAAAACTTTTGCTACCATTTCACAAATGGTTGAGTTCAGCACGATGCTTTCAACTACTAAAGAAGCAAACAACCAATCTCTATTCTCAAGGATTAAAACTGTCGATGAAAATTATCCCTTATTTGGCAGTGTAGTGCATGAACCAGTTGGTGCCTTAGATAGAATTCATAAAGAACAAAATACAATTTTAGTAAATGAAAATATTTTTAAAACATTAAAATTAGAAATTAACGAAAAAATAAAAGTACAAGATCAACTCTTTACAGTTGTAGGTATTGTTAAGACAGTTCCAGATGTAAGTGGCTTCGTTGCATTTGGAGATTTTGCTTTAGCAGGCAAGCAAACCTTAGAATTATTGAAGCTAAATAATTTAGGTAGCTTTCTAAATTATGAATACAAGGTTCGTTACAATGATGGAGATAATCCAAATGCGATTAAACAAAGAATTGAAACATTATTCCAGGATGATGAAAAAGTTATTCTTAGATATCCAGAAAATTCTGCAAGTGGTTTAAAAAGGGTAATTAATAACTTCTCTCAATTCCTTTCCCTTGTATCTATCAGTGCTATGTTAATTGCCGGAATTGGAATAGCAAATACGTTGCTTTCTTTTATTAATCAAAACAATATGTCCATTGCCGTTAGAAAGGCAGTTGGGTTTTTTTCCTTAAACATTAAAGCTATTTATTATCTTCAATTATTTATCCTCCTTTTTTTAATTAGCTCTGCTGCTTACGGTTTAAGTTTCTTAATCATACCCATTGTCGATGGCTATCTTTCTCAAGGGTTAGGCTTAAACATCAAGCCGATCATCTCCATAGTTAATTTCATTAAGGTTTTCTTGGTTGGTTTATTAGTGTTGATTATCTTCACCATTCCAACTGTTAGTGCCATTGATCAAGTAAAGGCGTCTAATTTATTTAGAAATGTTTTTCAAAATTTACAATTTTATTACTCAAAGAAGTCAGTAGTTTTAAGTCTATTTTTGCTCTCCATCCTTATTTTATTATTTACCATTGGCTCAGCCAGACCCATTTATAGTTTAGGCTATTTCATAGCTTTTTTTGCCTGTTTGATTGTATTTTTTTTACTATCAAAACTTATCATTTACTTTTTTAGATCCTTAAAGAAAATTTCTAATATTCCTCTTAAAGTTTCCATAAAAAATATTACACAAACTAAAAGCATTACCCCAATTACCATTATGTCTTTAGGTCTAGGAGTAACATTGCTTTTAACTTTGGCCTTAGTCGGCACCAATTTTAAAAGAGAAATTGCTAAATCAATCCCAGAAATTGCACCAGATTATTTCTTTCTTGGTATTCAAAAAGATGACAAGAAAATTTTTGAAGAAAATATTTTAAGCATGGATGATAATCTTAATCTTGAAACAGTTCCTATCATCTCTTCAGCCATTACAAAAATTAATGGTATCGATCCTACGACTTATATTAATTCTAACAATGATAGTTATTGGGTGATTAGAAGTGAACGAAGATCATCTTGGATGGATGTAGCTCCAAAGGATAATCCTATCATTAAGGGAGAATGGTGGGATTTAACCAAACCAGATGAATTACAAATATCTCTAGATGCAAAAGTTGCAGAAGATTTTAATGTTCAGCTGGGTGATATTTTTACTTTGAATATTTATGGAAGAGAAATTGAAGAAAAAATTGTTAATTTTAGAGCAGTTAATTATAGAGATCTAAGTATTAATTTTGCCATGCTGTTTAATCCGCAATTTGCAAATAATATTCCTCATGAATATTTAGCAACAGCAAAATTTTCAGCAGGCAAATCATTAGATGAAACAAAAATGTTAGATGTGTTACCAAGTTTATCCATTATTAAGATTGCAGATTATTTATCAAAAGTAACTGCAGTATTGGATAAAGTTTTTATTGCCGTTACTTTTATTTCCGCAATTACCATCCTCATTGGTTTAATCGTTATCTCAAGTGCTATTATGGTGCAGGGAAAGGTAAAAGAATTTCAAAATTTAGTGTTTAAAATTTTAGGCTTTTCAAAAAAAGAAATTATTTATTCATCTCTAATTGAATTTATAATTATTTTTGCCTCTGTCATCTTGATTGCAATCTTGTTTGCAACCATTGGATCTCAATTTATCATTGAAAACATCTTTGAGCTTAATTGGCAGTTTGACCTCAAAATACTAGTTTATTTAGGCCTTGGTATTGGATCAGTAACACTATTGTTAATCATGCTAACCAATTTAAAATATCTTAATCCTAAGGTTTATCCGTTAATAAGAAATCAATAATTAAAATCTTAAAGCACTAATGCATTTTTTTTGAAGGATGCTATGATGAATAAATATGAGTGAAGTAGCAAATAACTTTCATTGGTCTTGTAAGCATACCTGGCGACGTAGTGCTAAAAATACGGGTTGGTGCTTACTGGGTTGCGCAATAGGTGACTTTGGAACTATTTTATTTTTTCAATTCACTGGAATTCCTTGGCCTGTGTTAGCAATTATGACACTAGCGATTATCAACGGATTAATTACCAGTATTATGCTTGAGACATTTATCTTAATGCGACAGCAATTTACTTTTAAAAAGGCTTTACATACCGCAGCAGGTATGAGTTTAATTTCAATGATCAGCATGGAAGCTACCATGAATTTAACTGATTATCTTTTAACAGGCGGTGCGATGTTAACCTGGTGGGCAATACCTATTATGCTAGCAGTAGGATTTGTTACACCTTGGCCTTATAATTATTGGAGACTTAAAAAGTTTAATCAGGCTTGCCATTAAATGAAAAAAGCTTTTACATTTAGTTTGCCGTCTACCAAAGGAGATCAATTTGATCTTAAGAAAATTAAAGAAAACGTAGTCATTTATTTTTATCCAAAGGATGACACACCTGGTTGCACACTAGAAACCAAAGATTTTTCAAAGCTTTATAAAGAATTTAAAAAGAACAAAACAGAAGTCGTGGGGATCTCAAAAGATTCTATGACAAGCCATTTAAAATTTAAGAAGAAATATAAAGTACCTTTTCAATTATTGTCAGATGAAGACGTTAAGGTTCAAAAGAAATATAAAGTTTGGGGCATGAAATCGTTTATGGGCAGAAAGTTTAAAGGGACGATTAGATCTACCTTTTTAGTTGATAAGAATAAGAAAATTTTAAAATCTTGGTCTAATGTAAGAGTTTTAAATCACGCTAAAGAAGTTTTAGAATTTTTAAAAGAAGTTAAATAAATTATTTCTTTTTCCCATCAAAACGATCATCATCAGTTTTAACAGGTTTGTAGGTTGGGGAAGTTTCAAAATGCTCTTGGCAGTCAATTTTAATAAATGGTGCTTTTGATCTTGTAAAGATTTCTCCAGATACATCGTACCAAAATGCAGGTGGATCAAAGCTAGCTCCAGCAATTGCAATCATGTCTTTCATATGTGAGATGGTCCAAAAAACAGAGCTCCCGCAATTTTCACAAAAGTTAGTTTGAAAGTCATTTCCACTTTCTGTGGTGAATTTATATTGTTTGTGATTACCTTTTAAAATCTTAACTTGTGATGCGTTAAACCAAACACCTACACCAAAAGGACTTCCCGATCTAAGTTGACAATATCTACAATGACAAACTCTTGTTCGCACAGGGTTATCTGTTACTTCATAACGAGACTGACCGCATGCACAACCACCTTGATGTTTATTTGCCATATGAATTTATATTAAACATTATTAAAGTTTTGTAACTAATTAATTTACTGAGAAGTTAATAAATTTTTCTAATTCACTTAACAGCATTCGATCATAACGCATCATATGATCATCATTCGTTATAAAATATTTGAACTTAGGTTCATTCGCTGCTTCATATAACTTAGCGCCCATTTGAAAAGGTACGATGAGATCCAAACCTCCATGCATAATTAAAATAGGGGAGTGAATATTTTTAATCTTCTTAATACTTTCATAACGATCCTTTAATAAAAGTCTAACAGGTAATAAGGGATAATATCTTCCAGCTAATTCAGTCATCGATGTATAAGGAGACTCTAAAATAACGCCTGCTAACTTTTTATTTTGAGCAACTTCTGTTGCAATTCCTGTCCCTAGAGACTCCCCATAAAGAATAAGCTTTTCTTCTTTAACGCCTTTTGATTTTAACCAATCAATCGCACTATTAGCGTCTTGATACAATCCTTTTTCAGTAGGTTTACCTTCATTACCACTAAAACCACGCCAAGCAATGATAAGAAAGTTAACGTCCATTTTAGAAAATTCATTTAATTTATAATTACGATTACTTAACTCACCCGCATTGCCATGAAAGAACAGGATAGTTTTTTTATTAATAAGATCTTTCTCATGTAGCCAGCCTTTAATCTCAAGGCCATCTTGAGTTGGTATTTTAACTTTAACGTATTTAAATTGTTTAGGGTCATCCATGTAACCGTTAACGCTTGGATGATAAAGCAAGCTTCTTTGAAAGAGATAAATATAACCAAGAATAACCAGGTAAATAACCAAGCCAAGTATGATTGATCCGTAGAATAATTTAGCCATTAACTATTTAATAATTTTAAATGCACGTGCTATTACTTAACATTAATTAACTTTTTATGAAAAAAATTATACTAATATTTTTATTCTTATTCATTAAACCTTTGACTGCTGAAGAGCTGCAAAAGGCTTATTTTGCTGGTGGATGTTTTTGGTGCGTAGAAGAATACTTTGATAAAGTAGAAGGGGTCATTAAAACAACATCTGGTTATTCAGGAGGTCACGTTAAAAATCCTACCTATGAACAAGTAGCTTATAAAGACACCGGTCACGTGGAAACCGTAGAGGTGGTTTACGATAAAAGCAAAGTTGATTTCAAAACGTTGTTAGACATTCATATTGTTAACATTGATCCTTTCGATAAGCGGGGACAGTTTTGTGACAAAGGAGATAGCTATCGATCAGTTATTTTTTACAATACGAATGAAGAAAAAGATATTTCAGAAAACAAATTAAGAGAAATTGAGAAAAAATTTAATAAGAAGGTTGCAACTTTAGTTTGGAAATTTGAGGAATTTTATTCTGCTGAAGATTACCATCAAGATTTTTATCAAAAGAACTTCATAAGATATTTAACTTACAAAGCAAATTGCCTGAGAAAAGAAGATCTTGAACGTATCTGGAATTAATTCAAAAGCCTTGCTTTCGCTTTATTGAATTCTTGCTTAGTTAACACTCCGGATTTACGAAGCTTATCAAGTTTCTTAATCTCACTAGCAACGCTTTTATTATTTTTAATTTCTTTTGGTTCAGTCCTTGATCTCGAGGAACGATTATTTTTTGCATCTAAACCTTTCCTGATAGAAGAAAGTGCTAGGAATAAAACAATGAGCATGGCTGCAGCAGAAAGAGATATGAAAGCGATGGTTAGCATAATTTAATCTTCATCCCTCCAGCCCATTTGATACATTAAGTAAGCAGCAACAACGACTGCAATGGTGCCAACGAACATGCCAATGTTAATTCCAACTTCCTTGCCATAAAAGTACCAACCCATTTGTGTAAATCCAATAGGTGAACACAAAAGCAGTCCAATAATTAATAGTCTAGTTAGATAAGTTGGTTTTTTCATAAAATTTAATTGTAATTATACATTCAACATCTCATTTACTTAAACCCCTAATTGTGTCCTAGCAAAAAAGTTAGACTGAGCTGAGATTATTCCGTTCCCATATTGAACGCATTTCTTATTATTTTCTACAATACAACCCACTTTAAGGTTAATGTGATTTATGTCTGTTTTTTTAGCAGCATTAATCATTGGTGTTCTAGTTTCAACTGGAGGCCTTAAACCAAAAGCCAAAAATACAGTAGAGCCAAATCAAACCGTTCAAGTTCAGGAAGAAGTTAAAAAAGTAGAAGAAGTTATTAAACCTGAGCCCGTTGCACCAAAACCAGTTGAAGTACCAAAACCAGAACCAGAGGTTCAAAAACCTGTTGAACCTGTTCAAGCAGAACAGCAAACAACAGAAGTAGCTCAGGTTGAACAAAAACCTACTGAAGAAGAAGTAAAACCAGTCATAGAAGAACAAAAACCTGTTGAAGAAGCTAAAGAACAAGTAGCAGAAGAAAAGCAAACTGAAGAAGCGAACAAAGAAGTGGCCGAGGAACAAAAACCTACTGTAGAAGCAAATGAACCTGAGGAAGAAACCAATTATTTAAAATATCTTTTATATCTTCTTGGTTTAATCGCAGTAGCTGTGATTGCTAAGCTTTTATTCTTTAGGAACAAAATACCAGGGACAACAACTGAAGTTGTTGAAAACACAACTAATCAAGACAATCAACAAAATTTTGAAGTAGATTCAATTGAACAACAAACAACTGAAGAAATACAACAAGAGTTAGAATCAGAACCTCAGCAAACCAATACCCAAGAACAAGAACCATCTCCTGAATCATCAGAGCAAACATCTAATAACGACGACGATAATAATCAAAAGAGCTAATAAAGCCTCTTTACTTAAAGCTTAATCCTGAATAGATAACGCCTAAAACTAAAAAAAATAATAAAACTATGAAAAATATTTTTACAGACACTAAGACTTACTACGGCTTTCAAACCAAAGAAGTTTCAGATGAAACTTTACACGAAATTTATGCATTAATTAAAAATAATGCCACTTCATTTAACTGTCAGCCTTTAAGAATAAAATTTCTTAAATCAGAGGCTGCTAAGAACAAATTAAAACCTTTTTTAATGGAAGGAAACGTAGACAAGACTATGAAGGCACCAGTATGTGCCATCCTTGCTATGGATCTAGATTTTTATAAAGACTTACCTAAAAACTTTCCAGCTATGGATGCTAAATCATTCTTTGAAGGTAATGAAAAATTTACTTATGACACGGCTTTTAGAAATTCTTCTATTCAAGGAGGTTATTTGATTAAAGCTTGTCACATCCTTGGATTATCAACTGGACCTATGAGTGGCTTTAACAACGAAGGTGTTGATCAAGAGTTCTTTAAAGGCACAAACATTAAATCGAATTTTTTATGTAATATCGGTTATGGCGATGAGCAACATACTTTTCCCAAAGCTCCTCGATATGAATTTAAAGACATCATAGAAATTCTTTAGTACTTTTATGATAAAAAAAATTATCATTATCAGTTTTCTATTCGCTTTAACTACCCATTTAATTTCAGCTGAGTCTTATAAAAGTCATCATGAAAAAATGCATGGCAAAGGGAGTAGTGGCCACGGTCATATGGATCACGATGAAGTGAATATGCCTGGTCTGCAAGGTAAAGACACGACTGAATTAGAAGTTAATGATTTAAAGAATATTTTTATCAATCATAAAAAAATTGAGAGAAACGTTACAAATATCCCAAATGGCATTAAGACGGTTACCTTATCTACCAACCCAGAAGTAAGGCAATCGATCGTCAATCATGTTTCGATGATGGTCACAAGGATGCAGGAAAATAAAAATCCTGAAGTCATCATTCAATCACCCACGCTGACAGAGTTGTTCAAACATTATGATAAAATTGAAACTGAAATTGAATTAACCGATACAGGTGTTCAAATAATTCAAACTTCACAAGACCCTGAAGTAGTGAGTTTGCTGCAAAAACATGCTTCAGAAATTAGTGATATGGTTGAACGTGGCATGCAGGCGGTTCATGATCGAATGATGAGATCTGAAAGACCCAAAACCTTAGAATAATACTTTAATTTTTGTAAGGTAAGGTGTCACATATCTAATCCAACAACTAAGCATACATTTACACCAACAAGGACAAACTATGAAAAATATGAAAACTATTTTAATTTTTTTAGCTTTGTTTTTTTTACCTTCAGTAGCAATGGCTGGACAATGTCCAATGTTAGTTGCACAGGTAACTGAACAGTTAGCAACGTCTAACTTATCTGCAGAAAAAAAATCTGAAATTGAAATGTTGAGAGATCAAGCAGAAATGCTTCACAAAAGTGGTGATCATGCAACTTCAGAGCAAATGCTTGCAGAAGCTTTAGAATTGTTAAAAGGCTAAGCAAAAATTCCACTGCTTCTTAATTAATGTTAAGAAGTAGTGATTGCTTAAATTCCTGAAATTATTTAAAATTTAGTAGTTTGAAACTTAAAGCTTTTATAATTCTAATTTATTTCATTTGCCTTTCATCTTTTGCCGAAGAGGTTCGTCCTAACGAAAATCTTGAGCCTATTGATGTTATTCAAATTCAGCTTAAAGCTTTAAAGGATAATGATACACCTAAGGCAGATGCCGGGATTAAACAAACCTGGTTATTTGCTCATCCTAAAAATAAATTAGTAACTGGCCCTTATCCAAGATTTAGAATTATGCTGTATGACCCGCATTATCAAATTTTACTTAACCACAAATCTCATAGCATTAATTTAATTCAATCAGATGATAAAAAATTTGTCTATGGTGTAAACGTGGTTTCAAAAGATAATCAAAACTTCTTCTATGAATGGCACATAGAAAAAGGAACGGAAGAAAATTGTAATAATTGTTGGTTTACTTCTGCCGTCTCGTATCCTCAAGTCAAAGGCCAAAATATTTAAAATGTCATTTGTTACATCACGGCAAGAAGCGCTTGATAAGTTAGCTTGTTAATTGAGGTTTAAAAACAAACTAAGTGATCAATATAAATAGGTGTTTTAATCCCAAAGTTTTCTTCAACTTCATGTTGATGAATGTGGTGTGAGTGAACAAATACTGGAATCAAGTCCTCGTTCTTAGTTTTCAACGTATAAATAAAATTAGTCCCTCTAAATTTTCTATCCACGATCTTAAGTTGCAGCTTACTCTTATCATCGTGTTCCAAATCTTCAGGTTGGATTAATAATTTAACAAGAGTATCTTTTGGGTATTTATTGACTAAATGTCCCTTGATCTGGCCTAAGCAAGCATGTTCAACGGTTTCATCGTCAATGACTTTGGCATCAACAAGTATTCCTTTGTTTAGGAAGTTAGCAACCTCAATCGAATTTGGAGTATGGTGTACGTTGTATGGCGTATCATACTGCTTCATTGTTTGACTTAAGATGATGCCACAATAATCTGCCATATCATAAGCTTCATAAGAATCATGTGTCACCATAATCGTCGTGATTTTTTTTTCTTTTAGGATTTTTTTTATGTTCTTTTGCACTTCAACTTTTAAACTTTGATCAATGTTGGAAAAAGGCTCATCCAGCAACAATAAATCAGGCTTTGACATTAAGGATCGAGCAAGTGAAACTCTTTGAGCTTCTCCAGCACTAATTTGATGAGGATATTTTCCCTCAAGTCCTTCTAAGTGCAAGATCTCGATCAGTTCCTTTGCATTCATTTCATAATTTGCTTTTCGGTTTCGTTTTGCGCCAAAGTTAATGTTTTCCAAAACGGTAAAGTGAGGAAATAAACTATTATCTTGGAATGAAAGAGCAATGTTTCTTCTCTCAGGCTCGATGTGCCTTTTTTCAGATGAAAGCGTTACCCCTTTTAAAATAATTTTTCCTTTTACGATTTTTTGTAAACCTGCGATGGATCTTAAGATCGTAGTTTTCCCAATGCCCGATGGACCAAGTAAGCAAATAATATCGCCCTCATTTTTAATAGTAAGGTTAAAATCCAAAACCTTGTTATTCTTGCTTGCTACGAAGGTTACATTAGTTATTTGTAAGACATTTTGAAAAGGCATAAGGATATATAATATTATTTCTCCGAAAGTATATGTTTAGAAGTTAAAAAAATAAGTAATCCTCCCCACAAAATAAGGAACAGGGAAGGAAGAGCCGCACCCTCTAATAAATCTTGTGAAGCATAAGCGTGAGCTTTAGTTGCAAAGGTGTCAAAGTTAAAAGGCCTTAAGATCAAAGTCATAGGTAATTCTTTAATGATTTCAATTGCAATTAGGATCCCTATCAAGACGATACTATCTTTGAGTTGAGGAATATGAATTTTTCTAAAGGTTCTAAATTTAGTGTAACCCAGTAGGTAGGAACTTTCATCAATAGATTGATTAATTTTTAAGTAACTTGATTTGATTCCATTGAATGCCAAAGAATAAAAACGAATGAAGTAAGCAAAGATTAGCCCAAGAACGGAACCAATGAATACATTCTTGATGCCGAAAATTCCAAATGTCTCTAGGGCTTCACTTGTCCAAGAGATAAAAGTCATAAAGGCAATAGCAAGGATAATTCCTGGCATCGCATAACCTGAAATGGAAAAAAGGCTAAGTTGATCTAATAATTTACTTTTTGAAATTCTATTGCCAAAATTAATCAGAAATGAAAATCCAATTAGCGCTATGCTGGCTAAGATGACTAAGGCTAGCGTATTTAGGTTTAAGGCAAGGATATCAATTTGTTCAAAGTATTTTGGAAACTTGATCGTCCAGTAACTCATTTGCAAGAAGGGAAAAAGAAAACTCAAGAAAAATAAGATCGATAAAAAAAGTGAAACTAAACGTCCCTTGTTC
>Ga0181595_10005022_pt1 | contig 11880 bp, 10 predicted proteins | sample 041ome_7_FD_145604 | JGI IMG/M metagenome (GOLD analysis project Ga0181595, IMG submission 145604) | Coastal salt marsh microbial communities from the Groves Creek Marsh, Skidaway Island, Georgia - 041401AS metaG (spades assembly) | ecosystem: Environmental > Aquatic > Marine > Intertidal zone...
GCTGTGAGATATCGGTAATGCGATAGCCCTGTGGTGGCTGATAGGCGAACGACACGGCCTTAGCCCCTGTTTCGGCCGGATCGCCCCGGAAGATGAGCCCCACCGTCACACCGGGACGGATCGAGCGCGATTCGGAAAACACGAGAAACCGACCGTCACGCAGCCGCACCATCGCCTCTGCCCCGCCGTTGTTCGGCCATTCCTGCATCGCCAGCGGCTTACCGGTCGCCTCGGCGCGCGCGAAGCCCGGGGCATAGCGCCGGATGCGGTGGCGCTGCTCGAACCCCACCCAATATCGGCCCGACACGGGATCGAAGGTCAGGCTTTCCGAATCCTGGTCCTTTTTCGTGCTGGGTTCCCCCTTGCGCACCGGCAGCGGTGCAATGAAGCTGTCCTGCGCCCTGCCTTTGGCCGTGATCGTGAAGCCCGCAAGGATGGCGGCATCGCTCAGCGCGATCAGCCGCCCATTGCCCATAGCATGCAGCGCGGAAAAGCCGCCAAACTCGCTGTTGTCGCTCTGCAGCTCCCAGCCTCCGACAAGCGTCAACGGGCCATTGCCCAGCTGGTGTGGCAGGCGCGGCAGGTCGCGCGGCGTGCGCACGGTAATTTGCTGGCTGTCATTGCCGGGGATCGGCGAATCGGCAACGAACGCACCGGTACCAAGGAAGAACAGCAACGAGGTGAGCGCGAGAGCGCGCCGCAGCGCGACGCGCCCGCGCGGTTCGGCTTCGATCGGCTCCACCGCCCGGTCCTCCCCGTCACTCGGCAGCGAGCGGCCCTTCATTGAACTGCAGCGCCGAAAGCCGCGCATACAGGCCATTGCGCGCCGAAAGCTGGTCGTGCGTGCCTTCCTCGACGATACCACCATCGCTCATCACGACGATGCGGTCAGCTGAACGGATGGTCGCGAGCCGGTGCGCGATGACCAGCGTTGTGCGGCCCTGCATCAGATGCTCGAGCGCATTCTGCACTAGCTTCTCGCTCTCGGCATCGAGCGCCGAGGTCGCCTCGTCAAGCAGCAGGATCGGCGCGTTGCGCAAGAGCGCGCGCGCGATCGAGATACGCTGGCGCTGACCGCCCGAAAGCCGTGCCCCGCCCTCGCCCAGATAGCTGTCGAGCCCCTCAGGCAGCTTGCGCAGGAATTCCTCGGCATTGGCCGCGCGCGCCGCTTCCCAGATCTGCTCGTCACTCGCTGCCCAGTTGCCGTAGCGCAGATTGTCGCGTGCGCTGGCGGCGAAAAGCACGCTGTCCTGCGGCACGAAGGCCATCCGCTGGCGGATCTCCTTCGGGTCGGCAGACGACAGCGCCACGCCATCGATCCGCACCGATCCGGCCTGCGGATCGTAGAACCTCTGGGCGAGCTGGAACAGGGTCGACTTGCCAGCACCCGAAGGCCCGACGATCGCGACGGTTTCGCCCGGCGAGACCTGGAGCGAGAAATCCTTGAGCGCCAGCGTTTCGGGCCGGGTGGGATAGGCAAAGCTCACATTCTGGAAGCTCAGCTGGCCGCGCGGGGGCACCGGCAGCACGATAGGATTGGCCGGAGCCCGGATTTCAGGCTGCTCGTTGAGAAGCTCGTTGAGCCGTCCGGCGGCCCCGCCTGCACGCAGCAGGTCGCCATACACCTCGGTCAGCGCGCCGAAGGCGCCCGCGACCAGACCGCCGGTCAGCACGAACGCGGCAATGTCGCCGCCCGAGAGCCGCCCCTCGATCACGTCGATCGCGCCTTGCCACATGATCGCGGTGATCGCGCCGAAGATCAGCGTGATGACGACAGCGGTGAGGCTGGCGCGCAGTGTGATGCGGCGGCGCGCGGTGGCAAAGGTCGTTTCCACTGCCTCGCCGAAACGCGCGGCCTCACGCGCTTCCTGGCCGAACGCCTGGACGATCTTCATCGCGCCAAGCACCTCGGTTGTGGTCGCGCCGACATTCGCGACGCGGTCCTGGCTCGAGCGTGCGACCTTTTCGAGCCGACGACCGATGAACACGATCGGCAGCACGACCAGCGGGATGCCGAGCAGCAGCATGCCGGTCAGCTTGGGCGCGAGCGAGAACAGATAGACGATGCCGCCAATGCCCACGACCAGATTGCGCAGCGCGACCGAGACCGTGGTACCGACCACCTGCTCGACGATCGCGGTGTCCGAGGTCATGCGCGAGGCGATTTCCGACGGCCGGTTGGTTTCGAAGAATGACGGGGCAAGGCCCAGCAGATTCCGCTGCACCGCAAGGCGGATATCGGCCACCACCCGCTCCCCGAGCCAGGACACGAAGTAGAAGCGCAGCGCCGTGGAAACGCCCAGGATCACGGTGATCATGAACAGATAGCGGAACCAGCGGCCGATATCCTCGGTGCTGCCGCCATCGCCGCCAAAGCCGCGATCGATGACAAGCTTGAAGCCTGCGGGAATGGCGAGCGTCGCGCCAGCAGCCACCGTCAGCGCGAGCAGCGCGAAGGCGATCTGGCGCGGATAGGCAGCCGCAAACTTGGCGAGCATCGCAAGATTGCCCAGCTGGCGAGGATTGCCGCGCTTGCCCTTGCCGCTATCCGCAAGGTCTGCGACCGGTTCGTCGATGCCCGCAGGGTCGTTTGCAGCCGCCGCAGCTGCCGCTGGATTGTGTGTTTCCGCCATGGCTGTGCGCCTAGCAGGCCATCCGGCTGCACTCAATGTTTTTGGGTTGCCCGCCACCGGCAACGTCACCGTTTCGGGACGTCAGATTTACATCTGCCTAAACGCCTGTAACCGATTGATTAACCCGTGCATGCGATGCTTTTTACCGGCAACCACGCACGCCGCACCTGCGTTAATCGCTTGTATTTTCGGTGGTGCAGCGCAACATTGGCAGGTGAGAGGCCGCCGGACAGAGCCGCACCAAGCGGACACGGCGGTTTGCAGGGGAATTTGATGCTTTACCACGCCTATGAACTTCAACGCTCGTTCCTTTCGAGCGCCAGCGCCATCGCGACGATCGGCGCGAACATGCTGAATAGCCCGCTCAATCCCATGACATTTTTCGGAGGCGAGCCGATCATGGCTTCGGCGCTCGAGGTGTTTGCGCACGCCTCCGCGCCCTATGGCAAGCCGGCCTTCGGCATCACCACGGTCGATATCGATGGCGCACCCAGCGCTGTCCACGAGGAGATCGTTCTCAAGCGCCCGTTTGGCGACCTGATCCGCTTCCGCCACGAAAGGCTGGCCAAGGATGCGCCGCGGCTGCTGATCGTTGCGCCGATGTCGGGCCATTACGCGACCCTGCTGCGCGGCACTGTCGCGCGCATGATCCCTCGCCATGAGGTGTATATTACCGACTGGGCCGATGCGCGCGACGTGCCGCTGAAGGAAGGCCGGTTCGATCTCGACGACTATATCGACTATCTGGTCGGCTTCCTTGAGCATGTCGGCCCCGGCGCGCATATGCTCGCGGTATGCCAGCCTTCGGTGCCGTGCTTTGCCGCCGCTGCGCTGATGTCGGCCGACCAGCATCCCTGCCGCCCCAAGACGCTGACGATGATGGGCGGGCCGATCGACACCCGCGAGGCGCCCACGGCGGTCAACACCATGGCGACGCAGCGCCCGCTCGCCTGGTTCGAGCACAACGTGATCGCGAAGGTGCCCTTCCAGTACAAGGGCGCGGGCCGCAAGGTCTATCCCGGCTTCATGCAGCTGACCGGCTTCATGACGATGAACCTGGGCAATCACATGATGAGCCATTGGGAGATGTTCAAGCATCTGGTCAACGGCGACGGCGAAAGCGCCGATGCAACCAAGGATTTCTACGACGAATATCGTTCGGTCTGCGACATGACCGCCGAATTTTATTTGCAGACGGTCGAGAACGTGTTCCAGACGCACAGCCTGCCCAAGGGCGAGTTCATGCACCGGGGCAAGCGGATCGATCCATGCGCGATCACCGACATCGCCTTGCTGGCGATCGAGGGCGAACGCGACGATATCAGCGGACTTGGCCAGACCCGCGCGGCGCTGACGCTGACGCCCAAGCTGCCCAAGGCCAAGAAGAAATATCTGATGGCCGAAAGCGTCGGCCATTACGGAATCTTCAACGGCAGCAAGTGGCGCGAGCGGATCGCGCCGGTGGTCGAGGACTGGATTGCCGGCCACGATTGATCGCATGATCGGACCGGGAGCGGCGTTTCGGGCTTGCCGCCCCGGCCCCCGGCCCTTATCGCCGCGACCATGATCAAGTTGAAGACCGTGCGCGTCGAGCGCTTTGCCGTTGACGGCAGTTTCATCATCAGCCGCGGCGCCAAGACCGATGTCGACGTCGTCTATTGCGAAGTCACCGATGGCACGCATGTCGGCTGCGGCGAGGGCACGCCCATCTATTACGAGGGCGAAACTGCGGACCTATGCGCCGAAGCCATCGACATGCGCGCGAAGCAGAACCGCCCGCTGACGCGCGAGGACCTGCTCAAGACGATGATGGAAGGCGCAGCGCGCAACGCGCTGGATGCCGCGCTCTGGGACCTCGAGGTTCAGGCGACCGGCAAGCCGCTCTGGCAGCTGGCGGGCCTGCCCCAGCCCAAGCCGCTGGTCACCGCCTATACCATCTCGCTCAACGAGCCCGAGGTGATGAAGGCCGATGCCAGGAAGGCGGCGGCCAAGGGCTATCCGCTGCTCAAGCTGAAGCTGAACGGCGAGGATGACCTGATGCGCGTCGCCGCCGTGCGCGTCGGCGCCCCCGATGCGCGACTGATCGTCGACGCCAACGAGGCCTGGGAAGAGGTCGATCTGGAAGAGATGACGGGCGCGCTGAAGAAGCTCGGCGTCGAGCTTATCGAGCAGCCGGTCGAAGCCGGTTTCGAGGAGGATCTCGAAGGCATCGAGAGCGCCCTGCCCTTCTGCGCCGACGAAAGCTGCCATGTCGCAGAGGATATCGACCGGGTCGCGGCGACCTTCCAGGCGGTCAACATCAAGCTCGACAAGGCCGGAGGTCTGACCGAAGCGCTGCGCCTGAGCGAGGCCGCCAAGGCGCGCGGGCTGAAAACGATGGTCGGCTGCATGCTCTCGACCAGCCTCGGCATCCGCCCCGCCTTCCATCTGGCGCAGACCGCCGACTGGGTGGATCTGGACGGCCCGGCGCTGCTCAAGAAGGACCGCGCAGGCGGTTTCCGCTTCGAAAACGGAATTATCAGCCTCGGCTGATCAGGGTTAATCCGCCGCCTGCCCGGACGCGATGGGCAGACGGCGGAAACTTTCAGGTCAAAGCGCGGTTTCGACGTGCTTGCCCTCGAGGTCCTTGGGCGACATCGTGCCGCCAAAAGCCATTTTCAGCTTGCCCATCAGCGACATATCCGCCTGCCAGATTTCGATATGGCTGGGGTCGAAGCGGAACATCACCAGATCGGGATCGGCCTTGCCCTGATCGTACCAGGCTTCGACGGCGTTCGACCAGAACTTGTCGATGATCGCGGGATCGTTGTCGATGGTGAGCATGCCCGCGATGCACGCGAACAGCTTGTGCCCTTCGCCGACATATTGCGCCATCGCATCGTTGGTCGAGCTGAGCCCCTCGGCGAGGCGGCTCGAGCGCGAGCCATAGAACCAGATCGGACCGTGGCGGCCATCGAACTGAGCAGTCATCGGCATGCTGTGCGCAACCTGCGCGGGCAGGCCGAGCATCAGGAACGGGCTGCTCTCGAGCGCGCTCCAGAACGCGTCGAGCGCCTCGGACGTATCTTCGGTGGAAGCATGGGGGGTGTCGGGGGTCATATCGTGCTCCTGTCTTGTTAACAGGGGATACGACGGACCGCGAAGCGCGTTCCCGAGCTAGCATTTGCAGCACACAAAGAAGAACCCGCCCCGGCATCGCTGCCAGGGCGGGTTCCGGATGCCTTATCGGCGGGTGCGCGATCAGAAGACCTCGTACAGGCCCGCCGCGCCCATGCCGCCGCCGACGCACATGGTGACGACCACGTATTTCGCACCGCGACGCTTGCCTTCGATCAGCGCGTGGCCGGTGCAGCGCGCGCCGGTCATGCCATAGGGGTGACCGATCGAGATCGAGCCGCCGTTGACGTTGAGCAGCTCGTCAGGAATGCCGAGCACGTCCTGGCAGTACAGCACCTGCACCGCGAACGCCTCGTTGAGTTCCCACAGACCGATATCGTCCATCTTCAGGCCGAAGCGCTTGAGCAGCTGCGGCACGGCGAACACCGGGCCGATGCCCATCTCGTCGGGCTCGGTGCCTGCGACAGCCATGCCGACATAGCGACCCAGCGGCTGCAGACCCTTCTGCTCGGCAAGCTTGGCTTCCATCAGCACCGACGACGATGCGCCGTCGGACAGCTGGCTGGCATTGCCCGCGGTGATGTTCATGCCCGGGCCCATGACCGGCTGCAGGCCCTTCAGGCCTTCCAGCGTGGTGTCGGCGCGGTTGCCCTCGTCCTTGGTCACCTCGACATCGGTCATCGTGACCTCGCCGGTTTCCTTGTTCTTGAACGCCATCTTCGCCTTAACCGGCACGATCTCGTCGTCGAACTTGCCAGCAGCCTGGGCGGCGGCGGTGCGCATCTGCGAGCGATAGGCATATTCGTCCTGACGATCGCGGCTGATATTGTAGCGCTTGGCCACCGTTTCGGCGGTCTGCAGCATCGGCATGTAGATGTCCTTGTGCATCGCCAGCAGCTCCGGATCGGGGCCGACGCGCATTTCGGGGGTCTGCACCATCGAGATCGATTCGACGCCGCCTGCGACGACAACGTCCATGCGATCGACGATGATCTGCTTGGCGGCGGTCGCGATCGACATCACGCCCGACGAGCACTGACGATCGATCGACATGCCCGCGACGGTCACCGGCAGACCGGCGCGCAGTGCGGCGGTACGGCCGATGGTGTGCTGCACGCCCTGCTGGAGCGCGGCGCCAATCACCACGTCATCAACTTCGGCGCCTTCGATACCTGCACGCTCGACCGCAGCACGGATCGAATGCGCCGCGAGCGTCGGCGACGGGGTGGCGTTGAAGCCGCCGCGATAGGCCTTGCCGATCGGCGTACGTGCGGTGGAAACGATAACTGCATCACGCATGGAAATTCTCCTTCAAAGGCTCGCCGCTGTTCGATGGCGAGCGGAAACGGGTCACACGAAAAACTGGCTGATCCACTCGGCCATCACGGCGGGTTTCTCTTCGCCCTCGATCTCGACCGTGAACTCGAGCGTCTGCTGCCACTGGCCGGGGCGCTTCTCCTCGAGCTCGAGCAGCTTGAAATGGCCGCGAACGCGCTTGCCCGAGCGGACGGGGGCGAGGAAGCGAACCTTGTTGCCGCCATAGTTGACGCCCATCTTCACGCCCTCGACGCGCGGGCAATCCGACTTGGCCATCAGCACCGGGAAGAGCGAGAGCGTGAGAAAGCCGTGCGCGATGGTGCCGCCGAACGGCGTCATCTTGGCCATTTCCTCGTTCACATGGATGAACTGGTGATCGCCGGTGGCATCAGCAAACTTGTTGATCATCTCCTGATCGACCAGCAGCCATTCCGATGTACCCAGATTCTGGCCCACCATGTCCTTCATTTCCTGCGGGGAAATTGCGCTCATTTCTATCCCTCCTGTCGATAGTGCAGCAGCCGCCGCGGCGCGCCGCTGTCGTTTGGAATGCGCGTCTTTTGGCGCTTTTCCGCCAGTCATACAAGGCAAGACTGCGCGCCGCTACGGCAAGCGGGTTATGCGGCGCAGTTTACGGAAACGGAAAGCGAAATCCGGTGGGCCGACTCGGGTCGGGCTCATCGGGTCCGCCTCATTCGTGTTCCTGCATCGTCACCTGATAGCCGCCCTCGGGATAGGGCATGATGAACCGGCCATCAGGCGCGGCAGTGAACGATGTCTGTGTGGGATAGGCGAATTCGAGCTTCTCGGCGTTGAAGCGCTCGAGAATGCCGATGCCGATGCGATGGCGGGTTTCGAACACCACCTCGAAATCGGCGCTCATCACGTCGAAATCGAGTTCAAAGTCGATCGAGCTCGCGCCGAAGCCGACAAAGCCGCAGCGGATGAAGATGCCGCCGCCCTGCTCCACGATTTCGCGCAGCATGCCCGGGACGAGCCGCGCGCGGTCAGGCGCGGTCTGATAGACCAGGCCGATCCGGTAGCGCGTCCGGCGGCGGTTGAGCCGGGTATAATTGATGATCTGCTTGCCGAGCAGATTGGTGTTCGAGATGATGATCTCCTCGCCATTGACCGAGCGGAGCCGCGCGCTTTTCAGCCCGATCTTCTCGACCGTCGCGGTGGTGGCATCGAAACCGATCGTCTCGCCACGCTTGAACGGCTTGTCGAAGATGATCGACAGCGCCGCGAACAGGTCCGAGAATATGCCCTGCGCCGCCAGACCGATGGCGATACCGCCGATGCCCAGGCCCGCGATCAGGCCCGTGACGTTCACGCCCAGATTGTCGAGCACCATGATCGCGGCGATGGCGAACAGCACCACCGTGACCAGCAGCCGGATCAGCGACATCGCGTTGGCGAGGGTCTCGCTGCCCGCATCGTCGCTGCCCGAGGCACGGCGCTCGATCATGCCCAGAATGATCTCGCGCGCCCAGATGGCGACCTGGAACACGGCGGCAACGGTGAACAGGAAGGTGACGATGCGGAAGATGCCGTCGGGCGCTTCGGAAAAGCCGACGACGAGCCGCGCGGAGACCATGATCAGGAAATACTGCTTGGTCTTGGACAGGGTGCGCCCGATGATGGCAGCAAGCGACAGCCGATCGGGCTGGCGTTCCGCATAAAGCCGCGCATGTCGCTGGACATAGGCGAGCGCCAGATAGATCGCTGTGCCGACACCCACCGCAATCGCGATTTCGACCGCATGCGCGCTGATCCAGGCCCATAGGCCCGTCAGCTTCTGCTCGACATCTTCAGCGGTGATCGGTTCGGCGAGGACGGGGGTTGCGTCGGCGGTCTTCTTGGTCGTCATGCTGCCGAGTTAGGGCTGCGCCGCGCATTAGGCAAGTTTGGGCGCGGCTTTCCCGTCGATCAGCGGACGGAAGGCTGCCTCCTTGCGACGACGCGCCAGATAGGTGTCGAGCCCGATCTGCATCGCGATCAGCATGTAGACGAAGGGCTGGAAAGCGATGCCGACAAAGGCCGAGCCGACCATGAAGATGATCTGCCCGTTCTGCAGCGCCAGTGCGAGCGGGACGACCCATTTCTCGTCCTCGCGATCGCGCTTGCGGTGGATCCGCTGGATGATCTCCATCCGCACGATTCCGCCGAAATGGATGACCAGCCACAGGAAGAGCCCGAAAAAGCCCTGCTCGCCCAGCATCTCGAAATAGCTCGAATGATAGGCGCGGCCCTTGTCGACGATCTCGTTCTTCTCGATCAGGGTGTTGGGGCCATCGCCCTTGGCCGCCACCGTATCGAACTTGACCCTGTTCTGGAGATAGGCCTCGAAACCGCCCCCACCGGGGTTCTGCTGCACATATTTCCAGGTCCAGGCCCAGACAGCGACCCGGGTGGAGGCCGACTGATCCGCCTTGTATTCGCCGATCGTCGCCATGCGGTTGGTATAGCTTTGCGGCAGGAACGGTACCGCTGCCACCGCCAGCGCAGCCGCCACTCCGGCATAAAGGAAGCGATAGCGCACGAAGCGCAGCATCAGCACGCCGAGAACCCCGATGCAGACGAGCCCGGTTCGCGCCTGGGTGCCGATCGGGATCAGCAGGCAGGCGAAGATCAGCGCATAGGCAAAGGTCTTCACCCGCCAGTCGGGCGGAAACACCGTGCCGTAAGTGGCCAGCCACAGGATCAGCGGGATGATGCAGATGGCGACGGTCGAGATGATCGAGCCTTCATAAAGCCCGCTATTGTCCGAAATCAGCAGCTGCATGACGCCATAGCCACCTCCGCCCGAGGCCAGCGTCTTGATGCCGCCGGTGATGATGATCGAACTGGCGCACAGCACCATCATCAGCCCCAGCGCCTCGATGCGCAGCTTGGTGCGCAAGGTCAGCGGCAGGAACATCGCAAAAACCAGCGCCTTCCACACCCATTCCCATTTGCCTTGCGCGTCGATCGGAAAGTCTGCCGTTCGCGTGGTATAGGCGCACCACAGGAACAGCAGCAGCATCACGCCCTGGCGAAACGAGACGCGCATGTCCTTCTTGTCGTCGGCGATCAGCCAGCCCAGAAACGCGAGGCCGAAGACGATCAGCGAGATGGGCACCGCATTGAGCATCCAGTAGGACAGGCGCTGCGGCGCGACGATATCGATATAGGCATAGGCCAGCACGAACAGGAACGGCCGCTTGAAGCCGAGCGAGAGGAATGCGGCCAGGAAAGCGACAAAGGCAAGGTCACGCATCGCTGCGCTCCTGCTGGCGAGGGCGTGGTTTCGGCTGGAAGAAGCCCGAGCCCAGCTTGTCCTTCTCGGGCGGATCTTCCTTGTCCAGATCGGCGCGCCAGACGAGGCGCCATGCCGCAACGGCAATCAGCAGGTGCGAGATCGCAATGGCAAAATTGTCGACCATGAACCTGCGGCCCTGCCCCGAATGGTGATGCACCGACTATGCAATAGCCGGCTTGCGGTTTACAGCCATAAGCGCAATGGGTTGACGCGGCGTTAATCCTTTTGCGCCATAGGCTTGCGCGCAATGACCCGGATCCTGCACGTTCTCGATCACAGCCTGCCGCTGCACAGCGGCTACAGCTTCCGCACGCGCGCGATCCTGACCGCGCAGCAGCGCGCCGGGCTGGAGGTGCGCGGCGTGACCAGCGTCCGGCACCAGGCGTCGCTGCCCGCCGGTTCGCATGTCGAGGCGGTCGAGCAGCATGAAGGCCTGACCTTTCATCGCACGATGGAACCGGTATCCGGGCCGCCCGGCTTACGCGAATGGCGCGACATCGCCGCGCTGGCCCGAGCGACCGAGGCGACGGCGGCGATCTGGAAGCCCGACATCCTGCACGCGCATTCGCCCGCGCTCGATGGGCTTGCCGCGATCCGCGCCGGGCGCAGGCTGGGCCTGCCGGTGCTCTACGAGATCCGCGCCTTCTGGGAAGATGCGGCGGTCGGCAATGGCACGGGCAGCGAGACGTCCGCCAAATACTGGCTCACCAGGCAGATGGAGAATCGCGTCGTCGCCCAGGCGGATGCCGTTGCAGTGATCTGCGAAGGCTTGCGCGATGACCTGATCGCGCGCGGCTTTCCTGCGGACAAGATCATGGTCTCGCCCAATGGGGTGGATCTGGAACTTTTCGGGAGGCCCGTCCCTGCGGACCCGGCGCGCGCGGAGGCGCTGGGGCTGACCGGCAAGACCGTGCTCGGCTTTATCGGCAGCTTCTACCCCTATGAGGGGCTCGATGACCTGATCGCCGCCATGCCGATGCTGATCGCGCGCGATCCCGACATCCGCCTGCTTCTGGTCGGCGGAGGCCCTGCCGAGGCGGCGCTGCGCGCACAAGCCGAGGCCTCCCCTGCGGCACACGCCATCCGCTTTGTCGGCCGCGTGCCGCATTCGGAGGTGGAGCATTATTACAGCCTGACCGACATTCTGGTCTACCCGCGCAAGGCCATGCGTCTCACCGAAACCGTGACCCCCTTGAAGCCGCTCGAAGCGATGGCCCAGGGGCGGCTGGTCGCGGCCTCGAATGTCGGTGGCCACCGCGAGCTCATCGCCGATGGCGTCACCGGCACGCTTTTCGCGCCCGATGATCCACAGGCGATGGCCGATGCGCTGGCCGGGCTCATCGCGGGGCGCGAGGGCTGGGACGAGCGACGCGCCACAGCCCGGCGCTTTGTTGGCGAGGAACGCAACTGGGCGCGAAATGTAGAGCGTTATCAACCCGTTTACCAACGCATGCTAGAACGGACCATGGGCGGGCGCATTTCCGGCGCGGCCTGATGACGATGGCACCAGGG
>Ga0181595_10005023_pt1 | contig 11879 bp, 7 predicted proteins | sample 041ome_7_FD_145604 | JGI IMG/M metagenome (GOLD analysis project Ga0181595, IMG submission 145604) | Coastal salt marsh microbial communities from the Groves Creek Marsh, Skidaway Island, Georgia - 041401AS metaG (spades assembly) | ecosystem: Environmental > Aquatic > Marine > Intertidal zone >...
CCAGAGTCACGATGGCAATCTTTCCCCTCTGCGTCATTCTATTTTTTACCGCCATCACAACCCCTGATAACCATTGATTATTATTAGATGGTCGTGCCTCTTTCAATGACTGGGGGTACATCGCTCGCACCATTTCTTTGTAATGATTAAATGGATGACCGCTAAAATAATAACCAAGAGCTACTTTTTCCTCGTAAATTTGCCTTTTCTCATCCCAAATTTCAGTGTCTACATAGGTGGTCACTTGCTTGTTATGTTCATCATCGCCAAACAATGAGTTCTGCCCTTGATGAGATTTGGATTGCTCGGCCAGGGTAATCGCTTGATTGACTGAAGCTAATAAAGAGGCTCTGTTTGTCTCAACTTCATCAAAAGCGCCTGCTCTGATCAAAGATTCAATCACCTTGCGATTAACCTTTCTTAGGTCTAGTCGAGCACAGAAATCAAATAAAGAATTGTAAGGCCCATGGTCATTCCGATCTTGCATAATCACTTCTATTGCTGCCAAACCCGTTCCTTTAATAGCACCTAACCCATAAAGTATTTCTTTTTCATTGAGTGGTAAAAATTTATAGTCACTCTTATTAATTGATGGGGGTAGCAGTTTAATTTTATTTAACACACAATCATCAAACAACATGGCGATGTTATCGGTATTATTCATGTCAGCTGACATTGATGCTGCAATAAAAGATGATGTGTAATGTCTTTTTAAATAGGCCGTTTGATAAGCAATTTTTGCATACGCTGCAGCATGTGATTTATTAAATCCATAACCGGCAAACTTATCTAGTAAATCAAAAAGGTCTGAGGCCTGCTTTTCCGATAAATTATTTTGGGTTGCACCCTTAACAAAAATTTCTCGTTGCGCATCCATTTCTTCTTGTTTTTTCTTACCCATGGCGCGTCTAAGAAGATCCGCTCCACCAAGTGTATATCCCGCGACTCGCTGAGCAATTTGCATGACCTGTTCTTGATACACCGCAATACCGTAGGTCTCTTTTAAAATTTCTTCTGTTGCGGGATGAGGATAAGATACAAGCTGTTGTCCATGTTTCCTTTTACAGAAATCAGGAATCAAATCCATCGGACCTGGACGATACAAGGCGACCAAGGCGATGATGTCTTCAAAGCAATCTGGTTTTGCTTGTTTTAACATATCCTTCATCCCTCTGGATTCCAATTGAAATACCGCTGTGGTATTTGCATTCGTCAACCACTCATAGGTCTCTTTATCATCCAAGGGGATATCATCAAGATTAATAGGTTTCTGATTGCTTTTACTGCGCAGTTGATTTGCATTTTTTAAAGCCAATGACAAAATCGTTAATGTCCTCAAACCCAGAAAGTCAAATTTAATTAACCCAACTGACTCAACATCATCTTTATCAAATTGACTAATCATGCCATCGCCGTCCGCCTGACAATACAATGGCGAGTAATCAGATATTTTTCCTGGCGCAATTAAAACCCCTCCCGCATGCATTCCGACATTGCGCACTAAACCCTCAAGTTTTAAGGCGAGATCAAATAATTCCTTGACCTCCTCCTCTTTTTTAATTCGCTGTTGAATTTGCTCTTCTTTGTCAATCGCATCCTTCAGGGTGATGCCCAGTTCCATGGGAATTAATTTTGCAATTCCGTCGACGAAGGGAAAAGGTAAATCAAGTACCCGTCCAACATCCCTAATTACAGCCCTTGCCGCCATGGTACCAAAGGTAACAATTTGACTGACCGCATCATGTCCATAGCGCTCTTTCACATAATCAATGACCCGATCTCTGCCCTCTTGGCAAAAATCAATATCAAAATCAGGCATCGACACTCGTTCAGGGTTGAGGAATCTTTCAAACAGTAAGTTGTATGCCAGCGGATCAAGGTCAGTAATCCCTAAAGAGTAAGCGACCACGGAGCCTGCCCCTGAGCCTCTTCCTGGACCCACAGGTACATTATTTTGTTTTGCCCAGTTGATGAAGTCCGCAACAATTAAAAAATATCCCGCATAACCCATCTCATTAATGACGTTAATTTCAAACTTGAGTCGATCGGTGTATTTTTGCTCATGCTTAATTTTTATTTCAACATCTGGATAAAGTTCTGAAAGTTTTTTTGATAAACCTTCCTGAGCCGATTTTTCCAAATACTCATTCACTGTTGATCCATCAGGAATCGGAAAGTCAGGTAAATAAACCTCGCCTAATTTAAATTCGAAATTACAGCGTTTTCCAATTTCAATTGAGTTCGTGATGGCAGAAGGAATATCCTGGAACAACTCCAGCATTTCCTCTTGAGATTTAAAGTATTGTTCTGGAGAAAATACTTTGGGTCTTCTTTGATCCGCTAACACATATCCATCGGCAATACACGTTTTTGCCTCATGGGCTTGAAAATCATCCGGTTCAATAAACTGAATAGGATGCGTTGCCACTACAGGAAGATTCAACTCAAAAGCAATTTGTGCCAACTGCAAAATTAAATCTTCATGCTCCTCTCTTTGCTTACCTACTTGATAGCGTTGTAATTCGATAAAAAAACGATCGTTAAAGGCATCGGCATATTTTTTAATCAGCTCAACGGCCTCGTCTTTTTTCTGATCTAACAGTAATTGACTGGTATCACCATGATCAAATCCTGATAAACAAATTAAGCCCTCATTTAAATTAGAAAATAACCACTCGTACTTAATCTCAGGTCTGTCCCTGTATTGATTTTCTGTATAGGCTTTTGTTATTAATTTTGAAAGATTAAGATAACCCTCATGACTTTGACACAGCAAAAGAATACGACCTGGTTTGTCACGATTTTTTTCATTTTCAACATAAAGATCAGCGCCAATAATCGGTTTGATTCCCTGACTGGTGGCAAGCTTAAAAAATTTAACTGCGGCAAAAACATTACTCAGATCTGTGATTGCCAAAGCTGTTAATTTTTTTTCACTGGCTCTATTTACATAATCCTTAAGTCGGACAATTCCATCTTTTATGGAAAATTCGCTGTGACATCTGAGATGAGTAAATTGACTTTCGGAATTGCTTTGCATGATTTAATTTTACCTGATATCTTTATTCAAACACGATAACTTTTTAAAGAATAATGGAGAAAATTATGTCACACGTAAACCTTAAGGGTGAACCAGTAGAAATTGGAGGGCAATTTCCTCAAAAGGGTGAAAAAGCTCCAGATTTTAATCTAGCAAATCAAAAAAGAGAGAACGTATCCTTAGAGAATTATTCAGGAAAAAGAAAAATATTAAATATTTTTCCGAGCATCGATACGCCGACTTGCGCTCTATCGGTTAAGCGTTTTAATGATGAAGTCTCAAAATTAAATAATACAGTGGTCCTATGTATATCCGCTGATTTACCTTTTGCTCAAAAAAGATTTTGTGGGGCAGAAGGAACGGAGCAGGTTGAAACGCTTTCAGCTTTCAGAAACATTCAAGCATTTGCGGATTCCTACGGAGTGCATATTAAGAGCTCCAGTTTACAAGGGCTAACATCGCGAGCTGTCGTGGTTCTTGATGAAAATAACACGGTGATCCATAGTGAACTGGTTGCTGAAATCACTGAAGAGCCAAATTATGAGTCAGCAATTAAGTCGCTGGTTTAGCCTTACGGTTGCTACCAGAAACCATCACAAATTCAAATAAGCGACAATCTAAGGCCCCGTTATATAACGGGGTTTTTTTACTAGCAGCGAGCCGAAGGCCTTTAGGAAAAGACATATCATTACTAATGAAATATGCTTTCCAACCGGAAAACTCTTTTTTGAGAATGGCTCCCCACGCCTGATATTGTTCCATCATATTAGATTCCTCATTCAGCCTCACCCCGTATGGGGGGTTACACACAATAACGCCATGATCATGGGGTGACATAGAAACTTCAAAGCGTTTTGTATTTAAGCGAATGTAATCTTTGAGGCCTAATTGATCAATATTCGTAGAGGCCGCATTAAAAGCTTTTCGATCAATATCAGAACCATAAATCTGTAATGGATGTTCTACTCTTTTATGCTTATATTTCATCTTCAACTCAGCCAAAAGATCTGATTGAAAATCATGCCAATGCTGAAATCCGAAATCTCGATTGATTCCTGGGTAAATATTTAATGCCTTCAATGCAGCCTCAATAATGAGTGTGCCACTTCCGCACATTGGGTCAAGCAAAGGCTGTTCAGGTTGCCAACCGGATAAGGAAACAATCCCAGCGGCTAAGTTTTCTTTTAAAGGAGCCTCAATGGTTTTTTCTCGATAGCCTCGCTGATAAAGCGGCTTACCTGATGAGTCCATATATAAAATAAAATTATTTTTTTCTAAAAATAAATGAATCTTGACATCTGGATCACGAACATCCACATTGGGGCGTTTATTAAACTTTTGTTTAAACACATCGCAGATTGCATCTTTAATTCTTAAGGTAACAAAATCAATACTTTTTAAATTTGTTTTTATTGATGTTGTCGAAACCTTAATCGATTTTTCAACTGCAAACAAATCAGGCCACTTCACTTTAAGGGCGGATTGAAATAAATCATTTTCAGACTTAAATTGTCCATAGGCAATACGCTTCAAGAGACGCGTTGCAATTCGGGAACTCAAATTAAACGCATACATCGTCATTTGGTCCCCGGTAAATGAAACTCCCCCGTCATGAACTTTTATTTTTTCACCGTCTAATTCACGTATTTCTTCGAATAAGAATTTTTCAAGACCCCGCGGACACGTAGCAAAAAATGAGATTTTTTCTAGAGACAATTCATACTTTCAAATAATTGTTTATTTCGTTTAAGCATTCTCTTATAAAAAAATGGTAAATCAAAGTTTATTTTATTTTCTAAAAATGAGAGCCGTAAGTCCATCTGTCTTTTTGAAGGAAAAAGAAAGCTGTGTTTAAAACAAAAAATGATGACATTTCCTGGGTTGTCGGATTCGACAATAATAACTTTACTAAAAATGAGTTTTAGATCTTGAATGTAATTGGGTGTTTTTTTATCAGAGCCCCACAGGTTAATTATAAATAAACCATTATTTTCTAAGCGTTCAGAGCAGAGCTTAAAATATTTTTTTTGTGTGAATGTTCTTGGGATGCCATAACCATCAAAAATGTCCGATATTAGAATTTGAAGTTTAGATTTATTTTGTTTTAAATAAATCTCAGCATCAAATTCTGTAATGTGATGTCTCTTAGTTTCAAAGGGTACGTCAAACATCTGATGTGCGACATCAATCACTCTGGGATTAATTTCAATGGTGTGGATTTTTGTTTTAGGGCACAAATAAAAGAAAAACTTGGTTAAAGATCCAGCCCCCAAACCCAGTATCGTTATATTTTTTGGATGTCTAAAAAAAAGAAGGGTTAATGCAACTACTTGTGTATATTTTAGGGTCAAATGAATTGGATCTTGGATCAACATCGAACTTTGAATGGAATCCGTCTCCAAGTGTAATGACCTGACCTCGTTGGTTTCACTAATTTCAATCGGGAGTGTTTTTAAATCAACCATAGCTTAATGATGTTGTTTGAGGAGCTCTGCCCAAGATTTATCCATGCGCTGAATAGAAATGGGCTGAATGGTTTTCAACTCTTGAGCAAAAAAAGAAACTCTTAATTCCTGGAGTTGCCACTGAAAATGAATATATGACTCAGGAATATCCATATCATTTTCCACATAACCCATTACCTTTTCCACCCATTTATGTTTTAGGCGACTGTACTGACCAATACAATCTTGATCATGTTCCAATCGATGGGGATATTTTTCAATACGAATTTTTAAAGCTTGTAAATATTTGGGAATGTAAGTCAAAGCTGAAAACTTAAATAAAGGAGCTTCATAAGGAGGTAATAAAATCTCGAGCTGTTCTTCAATGTCATCTTCTAACTCGTCTATATAGTTCATGGATTGTTTTAAATGTTGAATAGATTGGTATTCTTCTGCCACTTTATTTAACTGAATGATGAGGTGATCTAAAATTCTTGGTAATTCATTCCGTGAATTAATCAATAACTTATCATACTCACTCTGTTTACGAACACTTGTAAAATCTTTAATCAACTCGGTGAGGATCACCTCTTCTAAATTCTCCACTAACACCTTCGAATCAATGTGAGTCGATAACTTAATCACTGCTTGCGTAAGATCTGGTGGAATTTTTTTAAAACGCTTTAAACGTTCTTTATAGTGGAATCTGACCAATCGCTTAATACCTTGTTGATGCTGTTTTTCTGCCTCCTTAGGATTATCAAAAACCTCGATTGCTACCGATTCCTGATGATCCACAAGTCCAGCGTATGCCTCAAATACTTTCTGACCCACTTGTTTTTCAACTTTGATTGGAATATTCTCCATAGGCCAGGAAGTCATCCCTGACTGTTCAATATCAAACTTCACCCTTTCAACAACAGCCTTGACACTTTTCTGATTTTCTTTTTTGAGTACATCTAGATTCTCGTTGAGATCGATCATCTTGCCTTGGTCATTAACAATCTCATATTTTATTTTCAGATGCGACGGGAGGGAGTCATAAAAACTCTCCGTCATCATAAAGTGAGGGTCAACGAATTTCCAAATGAATCGGGTAAAGGTTTCTTTAAAACTCTTTTCTCTTGGGTAATCTAAAAATTTATCGACCCAATCTTTTACAGGAATGCATTGCCGTCTTTGTTCCTTGGGTAAATTTTTAAACGCCCAGGTAATTTTTTCCCGTAACAGTCCCGGAACTAGCCAATCTAAGCGACTATCTTCAATAAGATTCAAATGAGGTAGAGGAATGGAAATGGTTAAGCCATCACGCGGATGATTAGGTTCAAAATGATATTTCAGTTGATACTCATATTCGTTAATGGCTATTCGATTTGGATAAGCAATCTCGGTCACGTCTTGTGCACTATGCCGCATTAAATATTCACGGGTAAGAAATAGACGTTCAGGTTCTTTGGTTTCTATTTTTTTTCGCCAAAACTCGAAGGCATCCGCATTGATAATCACCTCATCAATTTTTTCATTATAAAAATCATAGAGCACATCATCGTTAATCAAGATATCTCTGCGTCTGGACTTATGCTCTAGCTCTTCGATTTGTTTGATGAGTTTTTGGTTCTCTTGCCAAAAAATGCCAGGGCTGGTGTATTGATTTTCAACTAAACCTTGACGAATAAAAATAGATTTAGCCAATTCTGGGTTGATCGGACCGTAATGAATGGAGCGTTCTGGAATAATGACCAGTCCAAATAGAGATAACTTTTGTGTCGCGTCAACCCGTTTCAGCTTCTTATTCCACCTGGGGTTAGAGTAATCTGACTCAAGCAAATGCTCTGCATACTTTTCAATCCATTGATCATTAATTTCAGCAATACATTGTGCATAAAATTTTCCTGTATCAATAATTTCTGCCGCCATAATCCACTTGAATTTTTTATTTCGATACAATTTTGGACCAATCAAAAATTTAAGTGACTTACACCCCAAATATTGATTGCCATCAATTTCTTTAAATCCAATATTTCTTAACAGTCCGGATAACAGGGATTGATGAATTTGGTCATAGGTTGCTTCATGACTATTTAATTTATATCCCAGTTCGCCAGTAATTTGCAATAACTGCTTATGCATTTCTTGCCATTCACGCATCCGGGTAAACGATAAAAAATATTTCTTACAAAATAAAGCAAAGTCTTTCATTTTGTTATTTTTCACTTCATTTTGTAATAATTGCCATAACCGATAGAAGCTTAAAAAACCTGATTTTGGGTCATGGAAAATAGTCTGCGCCTGCTCGGCCTGCTCTTGCTTGTCAAATGGCCTTTCAATTGGATCGGCTACTGAAATTGCAGCAATGATGGGAATAATTTCCGATAAACAATGCTGTTTTTTTGCCTCGATGATAATTCTTGAAAATATCGGATCAATCGGTATTTGTGCCATAATTCGACCCAAGTCAGTGATGCGACGATCCTTCTCTACCGCATGTAATTCGAATAACAAATCATAGCCATCTTGGATAAACTTTTTAAAAGGGGCATCTAGGAATGGAAAATTTTCTACATCACCCAGATTTAAACTCGACATTCTGAGAATCACCGATGCTAGTGAGCTTCTCATGATTTCAGGATCTGTAAATATTGAGCGATTTAAAAAATCTTCTTCATCATAGAGGCGAAAACAGACACCCGGTGCAATTCGCCCACAACGCCCTTGTCTCTGATTTGCCGCAGCTTGTGATACTTTTTCGATAAGCAGCTGCTCAATCCGAAGCCGAGGGTTGTATCGAATGACTCGAGCCAGACCTGAATCAATCACGAACTTAATATTCGGAACAGTGAGTGAAGTTTCTGCAATATTGGTGGATAAGATAATTCTTTTTTTTGAACCGATACTAAATATTTTTTGTTGATCGGGAACAGGTAATCTTGAATACAAGGGCAAAACTTCATAATGATGATCCAGTAATTCAGTCAGATACCGACGAATATCGTGAATGTCTTTTTCCCCCGGCAGGAAGACTAAGACATCCCCCGGCTGATTACCTATTTCTTGGATCACCTCATAAACCGATTGCTCAATCGAGAGCACATCCCCCTCCTCAATATTGTTCATGGGTCTGTAGAGCGTCTCTACGGGAAAGGTTCGCCCAGAAATTTCAATTGTGGGTGCATCGTTAAAATGTTTAGAGAATTTTTCGACATCAATCGTCGCACTGGTAATGATTACTTTTAAATCTGGTCTTTTTGGGAGTAATTGTTTAATAAAGCCTATTAAAAAGTCTATATTTAAATTACGCTCGTGAGCCTCATCAATAATGAGGGTATCGTACTTTCTTAACAAAGGGTCAGTTTGTGTTTCAGCCAGCAACACGCCATCAGTCATTAGTTTAATGCGGGTGGCTGCTGAGGTTTTATCCGTAAAGCGTACTTTAAACCCAACCTCTTGGCCAACAGTGACGCTTAATTCCTCAGCAATTCTTGAGGCAACGGATCGGGCTGCTATTCTTCTCGGCTGGGTATGCCCAATTAATTGATTCTTACCCCTGCCGAGATCAAGACATATTTTTGGTAACTGTGTAGTTTTTCCAGAACCGGTCTCTCCGCACAAAATAATCACCTGATGGTTGGTGATCAGTTTTTTAATATGCTCTACATTTTGGCTTACGGGTAGTGATTCTGGATAATAAATGTTGATTTTAAATTTACCTTTTACTTAACTTGAGTGCAGTCCTCAAATCCTATATTCCCCCCCTCGTATGCGGGTTCAAAATAAAACTTATGAAATTTCCACTGCTGGCTATTCGTTTGTTCAAATTTTGCAATGCCAACTCCATAGTCTTGATTCTTTAAATCCTTCAGTCCAAAATAAATAGCCACATCAAGACCATTCGCTGCAGCAAATCCATGGTAATCTCCAAAACCAGGCACCTTTAAAACAAAGTCATAACTGGCGTAATCTTCTTGGGTGAACTCAACTTTTTTGTTCATGATTACCTCACCCTGGTAAGCACCTTCCGTAGAGTCTTTCCCCTCACATTGATAGTGTCCGGTAAAGTCATGACTGAATGCCAACTGGCTAAATAATATTGTCAACCATAGATAATTTTTCAATTTTAAACTCCATAATGTTAAGAAACTAAAAAACGAGATTGTAACGTTTTTAAATCAAGATCCGCTAAAATTTTTTCAATTCGCTCACCTGATTGTGTTCGCTGTTGATCAATAAATTCTGCAATGATTAATTCATTTTTCATGGAATGTTCCCATCCGACTAATTCAGTCACAGAAACTTTATATCCCTGATGCTCTAATTTTAAACAGCGTAAAACATTGGTTAAATGACTTCCAAACTCTCGGGTATGAATTCCATGACGGTAAAGCTCAACCCAGTGTTGTTTCATATTGTTCATTTTGTGCGCTTTAAGATGTTGGTAAACTTCCGCTTGACAACAGGGGACTAAAATAATCCATGCTGCTTTTTTCTCGAGGGCAAAGTCAATGGCGTGATCGGTTGCCGTATCACAGGCATGCAGGGCGGTTACAATCTGAGCCTGTTTAATCGTGGCCTTACTTTTCTCAATAGCTTGAGAGATGAAAGACATATTATTAAACTTAAATTTGAGCAACAAATCATTACATTTTTGCACCAACACATCATTCGCCTCAACCCCAATAATTTTTCCCAATGTATTTTTGACGACCAGGTCATACAACATAAAACCTAAGTATGATTTTCCAGCTCCATGATCAACCAAAGTGAATTCTTGATCTTTATATTGATGAATAATGGGTTCTATAAATTGAAGCAAATGGTAAATTTGTTTGAGTTTGCGTCGTGAATCCTGATTTAATTTTTGCTCACGCGTTAAAATATGCAATTCCTGCAAGAGCTCAATGGATTGATCGGGTTTTATCTCGTAGCTTTTTACCATGGTCTTAAGTTTACATTATAATAACGTTTTCAATGAGGTTTGCTATGTCTGTTCAATGGTTCCCCGGTCATATGACCAAAGCAAAAAAAGAGTTTGAAAAAAACCTCAAACATAATGACCTCGTAATCGAAGTGGTGGATGCTCGGCTGCCTCAGTCTTCTGAAAATCCAATGCTAAACCAAATTATCAAACATCGAGGCAAACCCCATTTAAAACTGCTCAATAAGTCTGATATTGCCGATCCTAAAATTACTTCACAATGGCTTAAATATTACAGTCAAAGAGCAAATACCCTGTCTTTATCTGTCTCTGCAAAAAATAAAAAAAATAAATTAGCCATCAAAGAAGCCTGTTTTCAACTTGTTCCTCACCGAGGTACTCCGATCAAACCTGTTCGAGCCATTATTATTGGAATTCCAAATGTTGGCAAATCATCCTTAATCAATTTACTTACCCAAAGAAAAATTGCAAAAACTGGAGACGTTCCTGCAGTGACACAAATGCAACAAAGAATCATTGTCGATGATGATTTTGTATTAACAGATACGCCTGGATTGATGTGGCATAAAATTGAAGACGAGATGCAGGGGAATTATCTTGCCGCATCGAATATTATAGGCATTAATGCCTACGACGAAACTGAGGCTGCACTTTATTTATTAGATTGTTTAAAAGCTTCATACGCCACTGAACTAATGACTCGATATGATTTGGACCCACATGAGATTGCTCAACCCTCAGAACAGATCATCGAAATGATTGCTGAGAAAAAACGGATGCTGTTGAAAGGCAGCCAACCTGATCTAAAAAAAGCAGCTATGACCATCCTTCAGGACTATCGACATCAAAAAATAGGAATGATTTCCCTAGAAAAGCCCAATGACAAATAAATTTATGATTTCCTTAAGGTCACTGTTCACGCATTATCTTTTTTTATTGTATTGCGCATCAACAGTACCCCTCATTCTGTATAGTTTGGGTGAAATTGGTTTTCGCGGAGTCCGCGATGGGCTTCTGATTAACCTCATCTGGCTAATTCCCATTCTCTTATCTGGCAGTAAAGCGGTAATGAGCTCTCGGGTGATTGGCTTTTTTATCTTACTGTTGAGCCTTCCCGCTTTTGGATATTTGTATATCTATCAATCTGAATTCTCACAAAGCTTAATTTTTATTTTACTGGATACTAATCCAAACGAAGCTGGTGAATTTATGGAGCATTATTTTAGCTGGGGCATCGTTCCTGCGACCCTTGTCTATTTAGCTATTCCCGTATGGATCTCACGGTATTTGTCACCGGTAGTATTAACCCCATTCGCTCGCGGTGTTTGGATCTGTTGTCTTGCTGTTGTCGTCATATTTCCAATCTTCATTAAAACTGGAGATAATGTTGACGCTTTCTTTCATCGCCTAAAAAGAAAACTCGAACCCTCATCCCCATGGCAACTAATTATTGGTTACCAAG
>Ga0181595_10005039_pt1 | contig 11855 bp, 10 predicted proteins | sample 041ome_7_FD_145604 | JGI IMG/M metagenome (GOLD analysis project Ga0181595, IMG submission 145604) | Coastal salt marsh microbial communities from the Groves Creek Marsh, Skidaway Island, Georgia - 041401AS metaG (spades assembly) | ecosystem: Environmental > Aquatic > Marine > Intertidal zone...
GCGCGCGCGACCCTACGCTCGGGTCGTCTTTTTCGCCCTCGCGTGGCGACGTCAAACCCTAAACCCTAAAGACCCCCGTTTGGCGACGTCCACCGACCGACGTCGACGCGCCGGCGCGCGCGCGCGACGACGCGACGCGCGCGCGACGACGCGACTCGAGACGCGCGCGCGATGCGGGCGACGCCGACGACGCGCGCGATGGCACGCGCGCGACGCGCGCGCGCGCCGACGCGCGGCGCGGGACGGCGCACGATTGCGACGCCCCGACGCCGACGCGCGACGCACGACGACGGCGACGCGACGACGACGACGACGACGACGACGGCGGCGGCGGCGTCGTACGAGGAGGACGAGGCGGAACCGCCGCGACGGCGAGGGACGACGACGACGTTTCCGTTGGCGTGCCCGGTGAGTCTGAAGGCGCTGCGCGGCGACGGCGTCGAGCCGACGAGCGGGCTGAGGTACGAGGAGCGCGAGGGGCGATGGGATCTGACCGTGGGCGCGGCGGAGAACGCGCGGTCGGGGGCGCGGGTCGGGTCGCTCGTGGACCTGGCGCGCGAGGCGCTGCCGAACGAGTTGAAGGGGTTGCTGCCGACGAGCGGGTACTTTGGGACGGCGACGTTCGAGACGCCGCAGGTGGCGTTCGCGTACGAGCGAGGGTGGCGCGATAGCTTTAAGCGCGCTGGGTTTCCGGGGCCGGATGAGGAGGCGCGGTTGGCCGTGGACGCGCTCGGGGAGTTCGCGAAGGGCGGCATCGTCGTCGACGCGTCGTGCGGCAGCGGGTTGTTTACGAGACGGTTTTTGAAGACGAAGGCGTACAAGGGCGTGGTGGCGCTCGACTACTCCGACGCCATGCTGCGACAAGCGAAGCAATACATGGAGGATGAAAACTTACTCGGCGACGCGGACGTGTGCTTCGTGCGCGCGGACATCGCGCGGTTACCGTTTCCAGAAGGCTCGCTGGACGGCGTGCACGCGGGCGCCGCCATCCACTGCTGGCCGGATGCCAAGACGGGCGTGGCCGAGATCGCGCGCGTGCTTAAACCAGGCGCGACGTTCTGTGGAACGACGTTCATGAATCCGCAAGTGCCGTTCTTCGACGAGGACCAGCAGGCCATTTTCGACAACGCCGTTCGAGAATTCTCGGGCACGGTGAACGCCGAGCGCGGGTTCAGATGGTGGTCCAAGAAGGAACTCCGAGACCTGTGCACCGAATGCGGACTCGTCGATTTTAAGTGCGAGATTCGCAATCAGTTTATCTTTTACAGCGCGAAGAAGCGAACCGTGGACGACGTCGACGCGGTCGAGAAAGCGTAGAAGCAAAGCCTTCAGTAAATTACGGTACAAAAATGCGCGCGCGCGGTTTTAATTTCATTTCAACCATTTCAAACGAATTCGGCGGTTTCGACTTCCTTCTCGATCAGCGCCACGCACTCGCCCACACTCGCTCCGCGCGCCATGTAATCCGCGAGCTTCTCCGTCAACCCTAAGTGTCTACGTAACAGACTCGTCGTGTTCAACACCGCCCATCGAACTTCCGAATCAGACTTTTTCTGCGTAAACGCCAACGCGCGCAGCAATCCGTCGAGTTGTTGTACGTCGCTCAGACCGCCCTCGGCGAATCCAAAAAGGATGTATTCCATGCAGATTCCCGCCATGGCGACGCACGCGAACCGGCCGAGCGATGTGGAGGTAATTTTACCCTTTTGTACTTCGCGCTGAAACTCGCCGTCGCAAAACGCGCAACCCGCTTGAATGTTAAACGCACCGTACGTCTTGAACGCATCCATCGAGCTCAACGTGTAACCTTTAGGAAGAATCCCGATGAGATACGCGGTGAGAAAGTGCGCCGCTTCGTGTCGACGCAATCGCGTGACGTACTCCTTCGACGTCGATTGCGCGACGGTGTCGAGCGCGAGCGCCGAGACGCCGCCGCCGAAGGCGATTTGATCGTACGTCGCGCAAAACGCGGCGAAAGCCGCCACTCCTGCGCCTTGCGCGAACGTCGGATGCAAAAAGTACAATCCCGCGACGTACGCCACGCCGAGCAATCGCGTGAAATTATCTCGAATTCCCTTAATCGTGCTCTCCGTCGGCGCCAACAACTTCTCCGCCTCGATGTTATTCAACCGCAGTTCCGCCAACGCATAATCTCGCTTCGGCACATTATGCGCCGCCCCGAACGCTTTCACCACCCCCCTTTGACGCAAGCACATCACCAACTCCACCGCCTCGCGTTCGGCGCGATCGCTCGCCGTTTTCATCGCCGCCGCGTCGTCGTCGCCGTCGCTCGTCGACGCCCCCGCGCTCTCGCCTCGCATCGCCGTCACCAACCTCGCGTCCACCGCCTCGAGCGCGTCTCGCAGTCCTCGATCGCACATTCGCTCGATCTCCGCGTCGAACGCTCGCGTCTCGAACCGCTGCGTCGACATCTCCTCGTCGTTCACCGCGCGTCGACGCCGCGATCGTTCGACACCATCGCGCCGCGACGTCTTTTTCACCACCGCGCGCCCCCGCCCGCGCCGCGCCGCCGCGCCCGCGTCGAGCGTCACCGCGCGCATCGTCTCCCGTCGCGCGCGTCGCGTCGAGTCGTCGCGCGCGCGCGCGAGTGCGGCGATGCGTCGAGTAATCTTTTTGGATAACGACCGATGCGTCGCGTTCCCCGCACTCACGCGCGCGCGCACGCTCGCGAACCGCTCGCGAATCGCTCGACGCGCGTAAAAACCTACGCCGCGCGACTCGCGCGATCGACGACGATGATGGCGCAGCAGGGCGTCGCGATGACGCAGAAGTCGCACTTTGCGCGATCGACGCGGGCGTCGATGCGATCGGGCGCGCGCGCGACGCGCGGGGCGCGCGCGGTCGCGCCGCGCGCGGCGGGCGCGGATGATTTCACGCCGGAAAAGTTCATGGCGAAGTACGACGAGATTTCGTACAAGATTCCGCCGCTGTTGACGGCGGCGGCGGTGCCCGTCGTGGGGTTGTCGCTGCTGTGCAAGACGCTCACGGGACACGGCTTGCCGGGGACGGCGCTCGGCTCGATCGAGGGGATCTCTTGGCTCGTGCTCCCGCTCGGGGCGAAGTCGTTCTGGCCGAAGGCGCAAGACATCGCGCGATTGAAGGATAAGACGCCGGAGAACGTGCTTAAGATTTTGCAGACGGAGGGACGCGCGTACGGCGGATTCGGCGAAGATAGCCGAGGAAAGAACGCGACGGAACGCCTTAATTCGATCGCGAGTGAGGTCGATCCGAACTCGCCGCTCGGTCAGCAAATGGCTGATATCGCTAGGCAAAAGGCTGAGCGCGAGAAGGAAACGCCCGAGCAAAAGGCTGAACGGGAACGACTTCGCGCGGAACTCGCGGCGTCGGCGCTCGGCATGGCGAACGCCAAGACGGCTGAATTCGAAGCGGAGGCGGACACCAAGGGTAAGGACGGGTTGTTGGCGAAGCCGGTGACGGAAACGCTCAAGGACAGCATGACTGTTGAAAACTACGACGTCGACGTGACGAAGTATGACGACAAGGCGCTCGGATCGAAGCTCAACTTGTCCTCCACGGATGTCGAAAAGGGCGTGCCGAAGAACAACAAGGGCGATGCCTGGCGCGAACAGTACCGCACGGAAGAAAACTCCGAAGGTGCGAAGGAAGATTAACGCGAAATTCTCGAGATTGATCATATGACTCTTGCTCCAACGCTTCGATAAACCACGACGACAAGCAATTTTTTAATATACGGATGCGTTACCACTTTCTTCAAACGCGAACAAATCGGGATACGCACGCATCGGTTTCTCCAATCCATCGCTCCCGAGTACGTCAATCAGGCAAGAGAGACAGCGTTTTGCATAAAGTCTGGCGTCCGGATGCCCCCCACGAATACACACGTCCAGAGTCGCGAGGGTGAGGTCTAAAGCTGTCCGTCCAGCTCTCCCTCGAAAGACGGAGGCGCACTCGGCGTTGCGTTCGACACAATACGTCAAGGCGAACGCGATTTTCGCTTGAAGTCTTCGAGATTCCGAAACATGTTGCGACAGTGTCCGGATAACTGCGTGAGGGGCAGCCGCCTCTATCAAGACGTGCAAAACCTCGTCTGCTTCTGCTGAGAGGAAACTCGACTCGCTGGCGCGCTTGAGAACGCTCGGGAAAACGCATCCAAGTTCACCGTTGATCTTACCTTTTAAATGCACCGCCAGCGTCTTGATGAGACTGAGTGCGGCTTTCGAAATAGAACTTCGCAAGCTCTCGAGACACGATGTGACGCCGATGATGAAAGGACGCAAATTCGCGGACACCACGCCGACGTGATGAATGACGAGTCGATTCGCGAGCGCAATCGCCTCCAAGCGCTCTTCCCACGCGCGCTCCGCAGCGCCTCTCAAAACCACCAATACTCCAACCATCACGGTCTCAGGGTCGTTCAAAGGCGCCAAATTTTCGTACGTCTCAAACACCGCCCGCTCGCTCTTCTTTCTCGCCGAAGGCGCGCGAACCGGCATCGCCAAACCGGCGGGCGCTCGAGACCCGCTCCGCGTTACCACTCGACCCGTTCGTTTCCGTTGCTTCAGCGCCATCAACGCATCATTCACGCTTCTCCGCAGCGTCGCTTCTCGTCCTCGACTCGCGCTCGCGCCGACATCTCGCGTCACCTCGCCGCGTCGTCGTCTCGCGTCCGCCTCCGAGTCCTCGCTCGACGCCGCCTCCTCGACGCCGATGGATGACCCTTTGGACTCCGTCGGACTCTCCATTCGCGGCGCGTCGCTCGCGTCGTACATCGCCAGCGCATCCACGCGCACGGGGCAGCACGCGATCGCGCGCATGCTCGATCGACGCGCGTCAAAGTGGCCAAATTTAGCTTCGTCCATGTCAAATGCCAAAGTCACCAACCGGCGTCGTCGCGTCGACGTGGCGCATCGTCACACGCCCACGCGCGGCATGGCGCGCACCGCGCGCGCGCGCGCGCGCGGCGACGCGACCCGACGTTCGTGGCGCGCGCGCGTCGCGCTCGCCCTCGTCGGCGCGTGCGTCGGCGCGTGCGCGACGCGCTCTGTCGACGCGATGTGGTTCGGTAAGAAATCTTCAGGCGCGGCGGAAAGGGTGCGCGCGGACGCGCTGGACGACGGCACGACGCCGGGCGCGCGCGGCGGGACGGCGTTAATGTCGGCGGCGTTGGAAGCGCGCGTGCCGCGGGCGCTGGTGAAGCGATTTCACGTGGTGAAGTCGCGCGTGCGCGCGCTGAGCGCCGACGCGCGACGGCCGAACGTGCTGTGGTTGCAGGATTTGCCCAACGATCCCGCGAGCGAGCATCTGCGCGAAGAGAAGAATCGGGAAAAGTTTGCAAAATTCATGTTCGTGAGTGAGTGGCAGAAAAGCGCGTATGAGTCGTATTTCGGGGATGTATTCGGAGAGAAGGCGGTGGTGATGAGAAACGCCATCGAGCCGTTCGAACGTCAACGTAAAGAACCTCCGGAGGATGGAGTGCTGCGGTTGATTTATCACACCACGCCGCATCGTGGATTGGATATATTAATGCACGTGTTCCCGAGATTGTACGACGCGCACGAGGGTATGTTGCATTTGGACGTGTATTCAAGCTTTTCTATATACGGGCGGCACGAACGAGACCATCCGTACGCGCCGTTGTTTCAGGCGTGTGAGCAACATCCAGGATGTACGTATCACGGCGCGGTGTCGAATGACGATGTACGAGACGCATTGCGTTCGGCGCATATTTTTGCCTATCCCTCGACGTGGATGGAGACGTCGTGCATCGCCGCCATCGAGGCGTTGAGCGCAGGCGTGCACGTCGTGACGAGCAGTTTAGGCGCGCTCGTCGAGACAGTCGGTACTTTCGGTACTATATACGAGTTTAAGCAAGATTGGTCAGAACATGCGGATGCGTTCGAGCAAGCGATGCATGGGGCGATCGAGTCTTACTGGGAGGTGACTTCGGTTCGTCTCCGGCGAGTACAACAAGTGTATGCGTCGCAAATCTTCGGCTGGGGATCGCCTGGATTAAGGGGACGCGCCGATGACTGGGTTGTACTTCTCGGTGGCATCCACGAGGATTTTAATGGGGGGCGTGACGTAGGGAGGGATGATTTTGATTCAGACGGCGATTATTCCGACGCTCTTTTCGTTGCAGGTAGAGTGAGAGAATCTCGGGGCGACCAGAAGGGTGCGTACGAAAAGTATCTGCAATCTCTCGAGTTCAATCCTTTGAATTCGTACACTATGGTTGCGATGAGTACCTTGGAGATCATGGTCGGCGAATCGAATGGTGATCACTCGACGGCATTACGGGGCATCGAGCGGATGGAGTCTGCCATCGATGACCCCGATGGCCTCTCGCCGCCGCTCGAGCCGAATTCCGCCGCTTATTTTGGCATCGCCATGCGAAGCGGATACTGGAGAGAGACGCGAAATTGGGCCGCACGCGCGCGCATTAATTTTGAAAAGGGTTTAAACACTTCTCAACATGGCGAAGACGATTGCTGGGAGCTGTATTACGCCACGATTGTGCCCCACTTTCCGTTGACGCCCGAGGAGGAGCGCCGCAGGATCCAAAAGTATAATGCCGGAATCGAAGAAATGCTCCGCAAGGACGATCTTTTCTGCCGTAATCAAGCAGGTTTAGGCAACGTGTTTTCAATCGCGTACTACTTCGATGGCGTAGACTATAAGGACGAGTACTCGAGATGGGTGCAACTGAAGTTGAAGGCGTTCCCGGATCTTTTGTACAAGGCGAATGCGCTCGTGTACGAAAACGACGACAACTATCTGTCGAGCGCGCAGAGCACGGCTGTGCAGAAGGCGCTCATGCGTCGTAAAATCAAGATTGGTGCCGTCTCATCATTTTTCACGTCCGAGTCGAGCATTTGGGGAAACTTCGGAGAAATCGTGCTCGGGCTTCAACGCGACGCGCGATTTGAAGTCGACATGGTGCACTACCCACGCGATCCGATCAAGGAGGAGGATATAAATCTCTCGTTGCGTCCCGAACGAAGCATCGTGTTGATAAAGGGCGGTGATCTCGAAACCGTCAAAGCGAATCGCGAGGCGATCGAAGAGAGAAGGTTTGATGTTCTGATTTATCTTGACCTGTTCATGACGGGCGAGATGCACGATCTCGCCGTGGCGAAACTGGCACCGGTACAAATGGTCACGCACGGTCACCCCGTAACATCTGGTATCCCGGCTTGGATCATGGATTATTTTATTTCTTGGGATCTTGCCGAGCTTCCCGATCAAAAGAAAGCGCAGAGCTTCTATACGGAGGAGTTACTGCTGGTTAAGAGTAAAAAGGCGGCGTGGGAGTACTACAAGCCACGAACTGAAGGAGAAGTATCGATCATTGTTGGTGAAGCGCCGTTCTATCAATTCACCAGAGAAAATCTTGATTTCATTCCGGCTGAAGAAATGGAGAAACTCTCATCCCGTGACGGTTTGACATGGTATTTCTGCCCGCAAGCCGTGTTCAAGTATCACATTACGTTTGACCAGATTTTGGGCAAGATACAAAGAGAAGATCCGAACGCAATAATCATTCTCATGAAGCTCGTCGATAACGCGCTTGAGGCGTTGCACGAAAAAGTCGTGGAAAGATTAATTAAGCAAGGAGACGTTGATCTCGACCGCGTCGTGTTCATTCCGCGAATGAAGCATTACCAGTTAATGGCAATGTACAAGCTGTCAGACGTCGTTTTGGATAGCGTTTATTTTGGTGGCGACACCACGACGCGAGAAGCTTTCGAAGTTGGTTCGCCTGTGATTACACTACCCGGTAAGACCATTGGTCAGCGTTGGACACAAGCTTATTACAGAGTCATGGGCATCAAGGATTTCATCGCCAGAACGGTTGACGAATATGTTCGAATCGCCGTCAAGGCGGCGAACGCAACAGACAAGCAAAAGTCGAATACACGCGCTCGCATCAAGAAAGCACTGCATAAAAAATTGTTCAAAAATGCGGATGCTCCGAGGTTGTGGGGGGATGCCATCATGAGTGCGCTGCAGAAGCCCAAGCGTTGGCACTGGATCGAGGCCGAACCGCTGAAACAACACGACGAGCTTTAGACTTGAATCGTTTACGTAGATTATTACATAAAGTCGACAGCGATAACTCACACCTTCTTCGCCTTGGCACCGCCGAACAACTTTTTCACCGTGCGCACAATCATCATTATGATGCGCCAACCCCACATCACGGACACGACGAAGATGCCAAGAGCGCCCGCCTTGACGATGTACGTGTTCGAGTCGTTCACGACCGTTCGCCATACCAACGGCGGACCGACGATGAGTCGGCAAAGCAAGAACAACAGCGCAAACAACAAGTCATTCAACGTCGCCAGGAGACTATCCTTCATGTTCAATTCGCGCAACATGGAGCGCAAGTGCAAGCTCGGATTGCTCACCTCCATCAAAAACAAGCACCCGACCAGTTCGGGGCCACTGCGCCCGGTGATGACTCCGCTCGCGAGCCCGCCGACGGTGAACATGTGATGGACCACATTCTCCACCTCGTTATTCAACAGGCAATAAAAGAAGTCGTACACGAAATAACCCAGCGACAGCGTCATGCACTCCAAGTGCGCCGTCGTGTTCGCTCCGCCTACGTTCTCCAACAGCGCCCCCCACGTCGGCAGGCATCGCGCGCACATGTAAATGGCCACGACGGCGTGAATGAAGCTCACAGTGCGATTGGAAAAGTCGGCTGTGCGTCGGCGCAGGACGCCGAAGCGCAGGAAGACGTAGAGTAGCGTCCACCCGACGCTCTGCGGGACAACCTTTTGCAGCGAAGGAATGGCGACGCGGAGGTACTCCAAGTCGAGCGACGGCGACTTACTAACCATAATGACGTCGTTGATGATGTTCTTCGCGTATCAGGACGCGATAATGCGGCCTAGCGCGGTGAGCGATGCGCTGTGACGGCGGACATGGCGAAGGTTAAATCTATTGAGCGAGGAGACGCGCGAGCCAAGAGCGCGCACGGCGGCCAATGGCGAGTCTATGCGGTTTAGCGGCCAATCTATGCATTGATATTCTATATCTAAAACCAAAAGTTGATGCTTATCGACGGCGTGAGTGCGCGGACGTAGTGCCAGCATTTTGCCGGGATGTAAACAAAGTCGCCCGGTCCGACTATAACTTCGTACGCCGTAGCTAAGCTAAATTCAGGGAAGCGATCGAGGTCGGGGTGTTCCACGTCCACAGCGGAGAAGTTCCCTTGCGAATGTCTCGTCGTGGATTTAGACGCGGTCGTGCGGTACATGTAAGGCGTATCCGACTCGAGAAATAGTCTTATCAACTTGTATCCCGCAACCTGCAAGCACAAAAACACGCGAAGTGAGTCGACGGCGGCGGCGGGGTTGGCGAATACGAATGTAGGGCGCTGTGTAGGCCGACGCTCATAACTTTGATACGCCGGTTCTATTGGCGCTCGCGTTTATGTAGGGAGTCGGTATCACCGGGCTGCCATGACTTTCACAGACCGGCTTCTATTAGACTCCCGCAACAAAAGTGGACAAAAATACGAGTTGCTCAAAGCGCACCTGACCAAATAAATTGTCGTACGTGTCGAAATGACACGGTGTGATCGTTCCCGCGGTACCCATCCAGACGTAGACCCGTTCGAAGCTAGGGGCGCAATTTCCAGCGCTGACATATTCTGGAACCGCGTAGTCTTCCGCCAACTCGCGAAGCTGATCAACCAGTTGATGCTGCGCCAAGTACGCAACATCACCTGTGCTCGCGCCCCTCACCGAAGGCAACATGTCCTCATCGATAAAGTCTGCGATTGTTTTCACCTGTTCTCTCCAGTTTTCAACGTCGCTGTACTTGCCTATTTCTAACGGTACGCTGCGGTGACCGTGGACGAATCGCCACCATTCCAAGTCGGCCCATTTGCGCAGCGCCGGCCATTCCTCACCGAGCGATTCGATGAAGACCGGTATCTCGGTCTTATAATAGCGCTGCTTAAACGTTTTCAAGTCCATTTCGCGATGATGCACTCGCGCGAGCCTCGTCTGCGCGGCATGATCGCCTCGGTCGCCTTTCGGCGCCGCGCTCGGGAACAACCACTCGCTCGTCGACGCGCTTCGCGCGTGCCCGGCGCTCACCTCACGGCGTCCGTCCACCCCCAACGCCCGCTCGCACGCGCGCACGAAATCAACCACCATATCCACGGGCGCACCCACGATCAAGGCCATGTCCACCGCCAGCATCGCCTCCCGCGCGCTCTCCGCTCGCGTCTCGCCGTCGCCGTCCCGGTCCCGCAGCGCCGCCGCGCACCGTCGAAGCTGCGCCAGGACGTACGCATCTCGCCAGCTCTCCCGCGGCCACGCGCCGCGCGCTTGCAGCGCCGCGTACGTCGCGTCGACGACGCGCTCTCGAGCCTCCTTCGCGTCGTCGTCGTCATCCGCGCTCGACGACTTTGTCAAGACGAGGTCGAGCCAACGCGCGAGTTTTTCTTCGCCGTGCGCCGCGATGTCCGCCACCGCGTCGCCTCCGAACGCGCGCGCGAACTCGTCGGTCACGCGCGCGTCTAACGCGTCGACGTCGGCGCTCGGAGCCATGCGAGCGCGCGCGAGGGTGAGGAAACGCGCAGAGTTGGTTGGTTTGGTTGTTGCACGCGCGCTACGACTGCCACAGCCGCTTCAACTCGCGTCCGGCTCGGCATTTCTCCACCGCGCTCAGCGCGATGCGCAAGACTTCGTCCTGAATCACGTCCGGTTCGCGATTGGCGTCGATCACGTCCCACCAATCTTCTCGCATCGCTTCGAAACTCGCCTTGACGGCGCGTTGCATCTCCGTCGTCTCGTATCGCTCCTCGCCGAAGCCGCCGCGCTTCGCCGCGTCCTCGAGCGATAACTCTAAATACATCAACGCGTCCGGACGCGGTAATCCGACTTCAGGGGCGCGACACCACTCTAAATCCAATCCATCCACCCCTTTCGCCGCCGTAAACGCGCACCCGCTGTACGAGTACCTATCGCACACCAACGTCACGCCGCTCGCGAGCTTGCGTTCCATGAGCGCCTTCTTCTCCCATCGATTCGCCGCGAACAGCAGGTGTATCGCCCCATCCTCCATCTCGCTCTTCGACCGCAAGTACTGATCGATCATCTTCCCCATCGCCGTCGCGCGATCGGGGTACCGCCACAGCTCCGCCTCGACCCCCCGCGCCTCGAGCGCTCGCACCAACCGCATCGCTTGCGTCGACTTCCCGCATCGATCCGCGCCTTCGAACAGCACGAACGCGCCTCGCGCGGCCACTTTTCCCGCGGCGGACATCGTCGACGCGCGCGCCCGTTCGCAATCGCGTCTCGCCGCGGCGCGTCGCGGTGCGTCGCGCGTCGTCGCTTTCACCGTCGCGCGTTTCAAACGCGCGCGCGGCGACCGACCGCGTTTGACGCCGAATGTCCGAATTCTGCGAGCTATACCTTATATGATTGTGAGCAATCGGGCCGATACTTCATACTTTACTCTTCAGATTTCTAACAAATTCTCCATCCCAGCACGGCGCGCGGTGCGGTTTATCCAGATCGCGCGCGCCGAAAACCCTAGTATTGTCGACCGACTGTTTGCGCATACGACGGCATGAGCACGCGGAAGGAGCGCGCGCGCGCGCCACACCGCGCCGCGTCATGTTTACGATCTCCGCGTCCTCCACCGCCGCGCGACCGACCGTGGTCGCGCACCGTCGCGCGAATAAGACGCGCGCGACGCGTTCCGTCGTCGCGCGCGGCGCCAAGGTGCGCGAACGCGCGAGCGCGCGACGCGCGCGCGCGACGCGAACGCGCGCGCGAGTAATCGCGAGGGGCGCGATCGGTCGCGTTATCCTCGACGACGACGGC
>Ga0181595_10005050_pt1 | contig 11836 bp, 10 predicted proteins | sample 041ome_7_FD_145604 | JGI IMG/M metagenome (GOLD analysis project Ga0181595, IMG submission 145604) | Coastal salt marsh microbial communities from the Groves Creek Marsh, Skidaway Island, Georgia - 041401AS metaG (spades assembly) | ecosystem: Environmental > Aquatic > Marine > Intertidal zone...
GGATATAGAGGATGCACGACGGACACCATGATACGTGGAACGCTCAACCCTAGTTTTTATGGGACAAAACCAACCAACTTTTTTTTTTTGATTTTTGAATTTCTTTCCACGCCAACGCGTGAAGACGTCATCATCACACGACGACGCGACCGTGCGTGGACGGGTGACGGGCGCTCGCGACGATATGCAACGCACACACACGGGTACGTACGCCGCCACGCCTGGGGTGGATGATACCACGCAGACATTAGGGTTGCTTCAGGCGCAACTGCGCGCGCAGGCGAGGGAGATTGCGCGCTTGCAGCGGCAGTGCGTCGAGTTGAATCGCGAACGCGACGCGCTTCGAGGGAAGGTACTGAAGCCGTTGAATGAACGTTTTGCGGATAATGTACGGGATTTAATTAAGGACACGTGTTGGTTTAAGCTGCGGCAAGTGGAGGAGGTGATTGATGTGAATACGTACGAGTCGACGACGCGCGCCGAGTTTGACTTGGCTGGCGCGTCGTCGCGGTTGGACGCGAGGTTCCCGGATTTAAAGAGCGCGAAGATTACGACGACAGAAAATATTGGGCCGTTTGGGATTGAGTTGAAATCACGACCTTTCCGTGGGGAGTTGTTACAGTTCAAAGCCAAGGTGGATTTGGAGAGACTGTTGAACATTGCGCGCGCGCCGACGCTGGTGCTGTCGCCGTCGCCAATCTTTCCGTGGAACAGAAAGACCAAGTGGAATCCAGCGTTGGAGACACACATGGACGTCGATGGCGTGGCAGTGAGCGCGAAATATACCATCGTTAATGATTCGGTATCCATGGATCACTTGGATTTTGACGTGAGTACGACGCACGAAGAGTACGGGTCGCTCTCGCTCTCGCGCGTGAGCCAACACACGGTGCAGGAGGACCAACTCGACGTGAATCCAGACGGATGCTGGCGCGCTGGTTGGTCCCAGCGCAAGGGTGATTTCGATTTATCAGCGCACTTTAAGACGGACAAGAACATAGAGCTTGAATTGAGCGCGCGTAGACAATTTGCCAAGCACTTTAATGGCAAAGTCACGGCCAAGGTGGCGGCCAAGGAGCTCGAATTTCAAGCGGGCTACGAATTCACCGAGGAGTTGAAGGGGTGGGAAGTCATCGCCAAGTCAGTGTTAACCCCTCAAGGGTTGTTACACAACCCAACGTTTCAGCTGAACCACGCTTGGGAGTTTTAATACATTAAACGTTATGCTGCTACACTACGCCTACTACAATCCCGGCATTCCTGGGCTGAAACCTTTCCCGCGACCGCCCGAACCGCGACCGCGACCCGAGCCACGACCGCGGCCCGAGGAGTCATCTCCATCGTTTCCTCGTCCACCACCCGCACGGCCTCGACCGCCCGAGCCTCGGCCACCCGAGCCTCGGCCGGAAGTGCCTCGGCCGGAAGTGCCTCGGCCGCGGCCTCCTCGACCGCCTCGACCGAGCGCGACACCTCGACCGGGCGCGGGCGGCGCGGGCTTGTACTTGGTCACCTTGGCCCCAGGTTTCCATTCACCGCCGTAGAATTCGTTCCCACGTTTACCACTACCACCGTCGTCGTCGTCACTGTCATCACCATCGCTACCGCGTACATTCGAAGCGCTTCCTCCCCATTGAGCGTCGTCGTATTCATCGTCGTATTCGCCCGCGTTGACATCGTCGAGCGCGTGCGAGTAGATATCCTTTGCAATCTCGGTGATACCAGCACCGGTAGACGTCGACGCCATCATCACTGTTACTTTGGCGCGCTTGGTGTAGCGAAGTTCTTCCTGAATCAAATACGCTCGACGCGCTAAATCGTTTGGATTCACCGAGTCGCACTTGTTCAAGATGACTTGACACGAGGTTTCGCCATACTTGGATAAAAACGCGAGCATTTCGCGGTCAGACGCCTTCAAGCCATGCCGCGCGTCGACGACAATGTACACGCGCTTCAAATTCTTTCTAGATGTTAAATACTTATCCATCAACTCATTCCAGGATTCCACGCGATGCTGCTTGGCAAACGCAAAGCCGTAACCCGGTAAATCGACGAGACGAATGCGCTCGTCGAGCGAGTAAAAGTTCAAGCTTTGCGTCTTCCCTGGAACATCACTCGATCGTGCCACTGAACTCAACGTCAAGGCGTTGATTAATGAACTCTTGCCAACGTTCGAACGGCCCGCGAACGCGATTTCCGGGACATCATCTATAATTTTACTCGCCCCCTTTCCCACGGCGTGCTGCGGCGGCTCTTCGCCGTCTCTCGCCGCCGCCGCTATAAACTTACACGTCCGCTTCAATCGCCCGAGTCCAAGCAAACGCTGATTCTTAAGATCTAATTGTGCCAAGTCGTACATCGCGTACCGCTGCGTAATTTCATTGATTTCATTCCTATTCCTCAACAATCTCGTCGTCCGTCCCGCAGTCGACGCCGTCGACGTCACTTGATACTTTCGAATACGAGCCATAATTCCCGGATCGATCGGCAACGCACGAAACTTGGCGCGATTACTCATCTCGCCACCATCATTCCCCGATAATTCATCAAGTAACCGCTCGAGCTTGAGACCACCTTCGGGAATCGTCGACCGTAACGGCGGCTCGACGCGCCCAGCCGCCGCCTCCACCGCCTCCTCTTCCTTCTCCTTCTCGTCACCGAAGACATCTCCCGCCGAAGCACGCGTCACGAACGATGCCGACATCGCCAACATCGTCGTCGGCATCGCGCAACGCACGCCGCGACGCGACGAGACCCACGACGACGACCACGACGTGCGCATCCCGAGTGGCATTGACCTCGACACCGCCGACGTGGCCGCAGCCACGCACGTCGGGGTCTTGGTATGCATCGCCGCGGCGGCGACGACGACGACGCGCATGACGTCTCGACGCGCGCGGTGCCGCAGCCGCACCGCCGCCGTCGTAATCGTCGTCGTCGTCGTCGTCGTTTACGAATGAAACCGCGTCACGCAATGACGCACGAAAAGTAACTTTGCATCGTCGTCACAGGACGCCGTGCGACGTGCGTCGACCGTCGTGCGTCGACCGTAAACGACGATGCGTGCGATGGCGATGGGATGCGCGCGACCGTCATCGACGGTGACGTCGACGTCGACGGTGTCAGCGTCGTCGGCGGCGGCGCGAACGCACCGAGGACGCGTGGTCGTCGCGAGGCAACAACCGCACGCGGCGCGAACGCACTGTGCGACGACGACGACGACGACGAGGGTGAGGGCGTACGATGAAAGTCGCGGCGCTGATGACGTGGTGTCGGATGCGGAGGTTGAGCGTCGCGAACGGTGGCGCGCGCGGGCGAAGACGATGCGGGCCAAGGCGCTGAAAGGATACCTGGCGCGCGCGAATGCAAACTATGCCGATTGTTTCGAAAAGAGCGATTTGGAGGCGCGCGCGGCGGAGACGTGGATGATGATTGAAAATCGAGCGACGATTGTGCCGCTGAGGCAGCTCGGGAATGTGGCGGGAAATCCGAGGGCGGGATACGCGGTGTGCGCGCTCGATATTGGCGGCGACGTCGGGTTGTGCGATTTCGTCATCGATACCGGCGCCACGGCGGCGCTCGTGACGCCAAAGGCGATAGAGAGCATGGATAAGGAAAATGTCATTGAAGGTGCGGCTATTCGTGGGTTGACTGGTACTGGGGAGACGCTGAGACAAAAAGTGACGCTTAAAGGCGTTCGCATGGGTGCGCACGAATTCGTCGACGGTTTAGACGCCGTGGTGACGGATCTCACTGCTGTAGGCTTGCCCCCAGTCATCGGTGGCTTGCTCGGGCTCGATTTTTTAGGCAAATTCGTCGTAGAGTTTGATTTTGCCTCGTCAAAGTTGTCGTTCTGGCCTCTTGGAGCGGTAGAGAACGGCGCGGTGGACGTGGATGATTTGGTTAAAATTCCAATGACGACGCACCCAGTCGGATTGAAGACGGTGCAAGTTTCATTGAACGGCGCCGCGCCGTTTAGCGCAATCGTGGACATGGGATCGTTTTTTAGCGTTGCAAACTGGATCGCGTCCGCGAGCGCGGGTATCGGTCCTGATAGTGATAAAGTCAAGCGGGGTGGTTTGCAAGTATCGGGCGTGGATGGCCAGTCGATGAACATGGCCATGGCGCCGTTTGATTTACGCGTGCTCGGCGAGCCTGGTGGGGACGATTTATCCAGCGTGTATAAAGGCATGTGTTGTGTTGGTGACTTGCCCGCGTTCAACGCGCTTGGAGCGTCGGTGTCGCCATTCATGGCTATGGGTCTCGACGTCATCGGCCGCGGCAGATGCGTCTTTGACGCGTCGAAAAATGTCTTGTACCTCGCCAAAGGCGAAGAGACGTACTAGTACGACCGTTATAAGTGTTATAATAAGTCATCATCAATATAAATCATCATTACAGCGTAAATCCTTCACCTTGTTGTTTCGCACCCGGAGCATCCGCGATTAAACCGGCGAAGAGCGCGTCCCAGTTGTCTCCTCGGCGCTCTTTGCCGGTTTGCGTCACCTCGCCATCCGCGCTCGTCGACTTCATCATGTTTGACAAACCAACCTCACCGAGAGGCTTGGCGCTATCGCGGTAATAGCACTCGAAAGTAGCGTTTGCCGCGTCCTCGCGAGTGATGGATTCCACGCAAATCGCCGCCACGTCGTTGCGCGAAATACGCCCAGACGTCGTATCGCCTTGGTTCAATTCCACCGCGGACACGCCTCTCGCGGGGTCTTCGGTTAACCCACCAGGGCGCACCACCGTGTACGCGCGCCCAGGACGGTCAAAGTACAACGCACGCACGGCGTCTTCGCCCAAAATCTTATTACGCATGATGCCGCCGAATAAATTTAAAAAGATGTACACCGGAGACGCCGGCTTGCTCACCGCGCCCGACGACACAATCACAAATCGCTCAACATCCGCCCTCAAGCACGCCTTGGCGCACGAGATCACACCATCCCGATCAACCTTCGCGGCATCACCACCACTTTGCGATTGCGATGCGGCAAAAATCACCGCCTTGGCGCCGCGAAACGCATTCGCGAGCTCCGCCGCCGACGCCTCGGCGACGTTCACCGTCGTCGCGCGCACGCGCCCATCGCTCGCGTCACCCTTTGCGTACGTCCCTTGTCGAGTGCCCGCGACGATGGTCCCACACGCGGTGTTCGCACGCAAATACTCCACGCACGCCGCGCCCGTTTTCCCATTCGCGCCAACCACGACCACGGTATCCGCCTCATCCAATACCGATGCCGACGCGCGCGTCGTCGTCGTCGTCGTCGTCGGACGCGCGCTCCGACGCACGGCGCCGCGTCGCGCCAACGAACGCGATGCGTGCCGTCCCACCACCGTCGTCGTCGTCGTCGCTGACATCATCATCGTCGCTGACATCGTCCTCGTCCTCGTCGTCGTCGCAGAGTGACGTCACTCCATCACACGATGCCGTGGATATCGACGACGACGACGACGACCGCGAGTGTTGGTCGATATCGCGGCGCGGCGACAGCGGTGCGCGACGAACGCGTTGGCGCGCGCGCCACGCATCGCCGAACGCGTAGGCACGGGTGCAGCGCGACGAATGCGAATGCGAATGCGAATGCGAGTCGTGTGAGAGAACAAGATGATTTCATGGCGCTCGCATCCGCCATGGGACGCGGGGCATCGACGACGAGCGCGTCGACGTCGCGTGATGCGAATGATACTAGTAGCACTCGTGAGTTTCGTGGCGATGGCGTGAATGATGCGAGTAGTAAGCGCGTGTCGTTGCGAGACGTGCTGGACGGCGCGAGCGGACCGCCGAGGATGTTTTCGCCGATGGCTGGGCGTGGACGGAACCACCGCGCGGATGGCGGGCGGCGGCCGCTCGCGGTGTATTTACCCGGGTTAGATGGCACTGGGTTCAGTGCGTCATCGCAGTTTGATACCATTGCACGCGCTGGGTTTGATCTCGTGGCGTTGAATATCCCCGTGAGCGACCGGTCGAGCGTGTTCGAGTTGGTGGACAACGTGACGGCGTATTTAGACGCTCGCGTCGCGGAGAATGATTTCAACGGTGAGAGCGTGGATGGTGCTGGGTCTTCGGATGTGTATTTGATTGGAGAGTCCATGGGTGGCATGCTCGCGCTTTGCGTCGCGGCGTCGAGACCGGATTTAATCAAGCGATTAATCTTGGTGAATCCGGCGAGTTCATTCGACAAGAGCGTGTGGCCGACGCTCGGTCCGGCGCTGCCATCCATTCCAAACGAGTTGTGGAACGCGGTGCCTTTCGCTCTCGCACCGGTATTGATTGATCCCGTGCGAATGGCGCGAGGGATGATGGATAAAATGATGGAAACGCCGTCGGATGATCCGCTTGGGTCTCTCGTCGCAGGCGCGGAGGAGCTCATGGGATTGATTCCCGCGTTGGGCGCCTTGTCGGAAATTATCCCCCGCGAAACGTTGGCGCACCGCTTGGAAATCTTGCGCGAAGGGTGTGAATTCTTAAATGCCAACGACTACGAACGATTGACAACGATTAACGTGCCCACGCTCGTGGTGGCGAGCGAGAACGACAATCTCATTCCAAGCTTGACTGAGAGCTCGCGTCTCAAGGCGTTTTTACCGAATTGCAAGGTGGAAGTGTTGAAGGGCGCGTCGCACGCGGCGTTGCAAGAACCAGGTGTAGATTTGATGGAAATCGCCCGTCGCAACGGCGTGCTTCCACGCACGGCGGACGAACTGGCAATGACGCGCGATGTGAAATTTGATCCACCTTCGCGAGCAGATTTAGAGCGCGCGCGCGAATCTCTCGCCGGTTTGCGCGCGTTGACGTCGCCGGTGTTCTTCAGCACGCGTCCGGATGGGAAAATTGTTCGTGGATTGGATGCTGTTCCGATGCGCCAACGCGGTTCACGACCAATTTTGCTCGTAGGTAACCACCAAACGTTGGCGCCTGATCTCGGATTTCTCGTCGACCAATTCATCGAAGAGAAGGGTGTGTGTATTCGCGGTCTCGCACATCCTGTAGTCGCTCGAGGAGGCGGTGGATTTGGTGGCGATACCGATGGTGACGAAAGCAACACGCCTCAGAGCTTTGACGACATGTTGCGCGGCGCGCTGAAAGGAACTCCGCTCGAGGCTGCGTTGCCACGACGTGAGCCGAAGCCACCGCGCAACAATCGCGCGATGACCATGGGCGGCCTCGGTAGCTTTACGTCGTTTGGCGCCGTTCCGGTGAGTGGGATGAACTTCTTTCGTTTAATGAAGCAAGGCGAAGCGGTGTTGCTCTTCCCTGGTGGTGTGCGTGAAGCATTCAAGCGAAAGAATGAATTGTACGAATTGTTCTGGCCGAGCAAGCCAGAATTCGTCCGAATGGCGGCAAAGTTTGACGCCATCATCGTACCTTTTGCCGCTATCGGCGCTGAAGATTCATTTGACATCGTGCAAGACGCAGATGACTTGTTAAACGGCGTATTCGGCGAATCCGTGCGTGAGCGGGCCAACAAGATGCCCAAGGCTCGCGTGAATGACGATTTCCGCGACGACGAAGAACTTTTCATTCAACCCGTTGCTGTGCCCAAAATCCCCGAGCGCTTTTACTTTCGCTTCATGGCACCGATTGATTTATCCGACGTCGACTTGGATGACGAAGAAAGCGTCAAGGCTGTGTATGCAAATGTCAAAAATGAAGTCGCGAGCGGCATCGAATACCTCCGCGCAAAGCGCGCGTCGGATCCATTCAAAGACCTCGCCCCGCGTTTGCTCTACGAACGCGCCACGTCCGCGCAGGCGCCTACATTCGTCCCATAATTTTCTTTCGTCATCGTTGTAACAACAAAGATACGCCGCATTATAGCAACGTATATTCACTATTCACGCTGGGCCGCTGACATCCAGACATCTTGATGCACGTCTTTGAACACCCAAAACAACTGAGACGCGCCACATTTCTCGACGCGGTCGAGTCGCGTCGACGGCGACGAGCGGCGACAGCGATGGCCGCCATGGATGCAGATGAGCACACACCTCTGCGATACCCACACGACGCATCCATGACGCACGACGCGCCGTCGACGGCGACGACGTCGTCACGACGATTCGGCGCGTCTTTCGTGTTGCGCGCGATCGTCACCGCGACGTTGGCGGTGTGCATGTTTGATGGGTCTGGACGCGCGTATAAGAGATATACGTACGGTGTGAGTGCGGGTGACGACGCGGTGGCTTTGACGAAGCGCGAATACGGCGATGGTGCGCGAGACAAGTTGCGCGAGTTGCGTTGGACGCCGACGCAAGGATTTTTCTTGGTCGGAGGCGACGGGTGGTTTTGTAAGTCTTGGTTTGGGAATTCGAACTTTGATACCAAGGCGCGTGATGCTATTCGTGAAAGCGTGAAGCGATACTTTCCTTCTCGCATAGCGAACGATGCGAAGCCGTTTAGCGTGTTGTTTACTACGGCGGATTTACCGTGGACGCCGTGCGCGAATCGAGAGTATGCCCGCGCGCGCTGTCATTTTGATCAGTGGGTGCCGATTATCTCGTTCGGTTCTACGCCTCGCGACGCGTCACTGTTGCCGGCGATACGGCCCGGGCCGTTGGTGACGTTGCTTGATTGTTACACCGATCGAATCAATGAACCGCCGCTCGTGGAGGGACAGGCGTACAACGAAACGCCGAGCTGTGGCTTTTTAAATTTCTTTCCAGATGGTTTGAAATATAGCGCTATGGACAAGTGCGAAGCGAACTCGAACGATCCAGCGTGTTCACCATACCAGCGTGGGTTGTTCACGCTCGATGCCACAGATGATGCGTCGAAATATGTGTGGACCGAGCTCATTCCAAAGGTGTTTTGGCGCGGGAACGACTTCACGTATTTGAACGAGTATTACGAGGACTGGCGTCCGGCGAGCGAGGTTTATTTGGACAAAGTTTCTAATAGTGCGAATGCTAGCGAAACGATGCAGACGATGATTGATAATTTTGGTTTAGGTCCGCGGGGGCGCGCGGTGTTTCTGTCCAAACTCAACCCAAGGCTCATCGACGCCAAGTTTTTTGACTGGGGCGGTTTCACCAACAAGGGTAACCGTCACGCGCTCGGCGACAAACTCGGCGTCGATGCTGCGGTGCGTACGACGGAAGAATCCATTGCGCGATTCAAATATCAGCTCGATCTCGCTGGCGTAGGAGGTACCACGTGGACGGGGACGATTTCCAAGTTGAGTATGCCCGGCGTGTTGCTCCATCACGAGAGCGCAATGATGGATTCGTACTTTGAAACCCTGAAACCAAACGTGCATTACGTGGCTGTAGATTTAGACTTGCGTAATTTGGCGGAAAAAGTCAAGTGGCTGGAAGATAATCCAGAGAGTGCGATGGAAATAGCTCAAAACGCGCACAAATGGGTGCAATGGTTTCGTAAAGTGAGCGTCTTAATCGGCTACAACCACGAAAAGCTCGTGTCACCACTGCGAGAAATCATCGACCCGAACGACGAGCACTACTTGAATAACATATCTTCCACTTAGTCACCGGTAACGGTACCGGTAGTAGTGTAAATATATCACACGAAGTCACGCGTCTTCATCACCTCTCCGAGAGACGTCTCGATGCTGGGACACTCGGGCGTCAGAGTGCGACGAACGACGACGCCTCGAACGTACGCACGCACCGGCGACGCGCGCGCACATATACGGCGGAGAAGATGCCTTCGTCGTCGTCCACGTTTTCGTTCGACGGCACGAACAAGGTGGTCGTCGTCACGGGCGGTAACCGAGGCATCGGTGCGGGCATCGTGCACGCGTTTACCACGCCCTCGACATCGAACGCGCACGGTGACGACGCTAATAGACACAATAATCGCCCTGTAAAACGATGTTATGTCGTCGCACGAAGTGTCGAGGACGATGACGTGGAAGATGAACGCGTGCGCGCGTCTCGCGTTATTCATGTCAAGTGTGATTTATCCACAGCCGAAGGCGCAGAGAAAGTTAAGCGCGTCGTCGAACGCGTCGATGGCGATCACGGTGTGGACGTCCTCGTTCATAATTCAGGAACATCTTGGGGATCAGATTTAGAGACGCATTCCGATGACGGTTTCCGAAAGACTTATGAGCTCAACGTCGTGGGAACGTTTCGATTGACGCGGGCGTTGTTAGGCGCTCTCACGCGCGCGTCCACGTCCGAAGACCCGTCGCGGGTGATCATCATAGGAAGCATAGCGGGTATTTCGCCTCAAACGTATCCGACATTTAGCTATGACGCCAGTAAAGCGGCGTTACATCACTTGGCAAAGAAGCTCGCGGACGAGTTTGCGATGAAACGAAAGCTGAACATCACCGTCAATGTCGTCGCGCCTGGGTACGTGCCGACGAAAATGAGTAATCAATTGTCAAAATATGGCGACTCTAGTGATGATATAGTGCGAAATGGCGTCCCGATGCGGCGCGCGGGAACGCCCGCGGATGTCGCCGGCGCCGTCGCTTTTTTCGCATCGAGTGCGTCGTCATGGATCACTGGCGTTGTGCTGCCAGTCGACGGCGGCTTTCTTGCCAAGTTGTAGTTGTGTTAGTCCTGTTATTGTAAAATTAGATTACAATGAGTAGCCGTCCAGATGGAAAGTGGATACTAATGTGTCAAGCTATCTATATTATGCTGGACGGTGTCGTCATATTTTGTTTCAAGCGTCTTCGCGAGAGAGTTTGCGTTTCACACACTCCGCACTGAACGCGGTGTACTTTTTCAAAAAGGCACGTAATTCATTCATGCGCGTTTCGAGCTCTTGCAACGAGCCCGGACCGGTGAATATCTTGACCAAGTCCTTGTTCACGCACAACTCGCGCAATGACTCACACGTAAGCTGGATCCCTTCTGCGCCGAGAGTGGACGATGAACCTCGAAGCTTGTGCAACGCCGCGCGTGCGCTGTCGTAGCCTTGATCCGTGCATTCATCTTGCCCAAGAATTTCTTTCAATTCATCCAACATGCCTTGAGAATCGACGCAATACATGTCAATGATTTCTTGCATAAACTCGGGTTCAGCGTCGGTTTGCAATTCGAGAAGTTCGTTAAACTGTCCTCGGTTCAACAATACGTTTTTGGGATCGAATGCATACTGGTCCATGTCATTCATCTCCTTCAAGATGTCATCGTCGCTCATATTCGGAATGCTGGCTAAAAGTGCCTCTGTGGAGTTCTCGCCGTCGGCACCAGCCTCGTTCTCATCCTTTTCCTCCTCCTCAACCGCCGCCGGCGTCTCCTCAGCCTTGGTGTCCTTTTCCTTCACATCCTCCGCCTTGTCCGCATCGACGTCTTTCTCTGCGGCATCTTTAACATCTTGCGACTTTCGCGTCGATTGTCGCGTCATGTTTTCCGCGCACACACTGGCGATACCGACGCCGCGGATACTTACGCCGCCCGAGTTGGATGGGATGGATATCCACTCGCCTCGATCGAGTCTGGAACGCACAACTCGCGACGTCGGTCACTCCCAGCGCGGCGCGTCGCTCGTCGTCGTCGCTCGTCTTCGCGGATAACGCCTATCGCGTGTCTCCTCGTGCGACTGTCGCGTCGCGTCGCGTCAATCAACCGCCACGTCCGCGCACGCGCCGTGGTCGAGTGCGCGCGCGTGCGACGCCTATCGACGACGCCTATCGACGACGACGACGCGGAAAGCGAATCGGTTAAAGATACGGTTGCGTGGCGTCACCTCGTCCCGCGCGATCGATCGATCGTTCGCCGAAAGCGCGGACGTCGAGTGCGCGTGCGCGTGAAGTTCGCGTGAGCGACGCGCGCGAACGCCGGTGAAACACGCGGCGTGGGTGTGCTGAAGTGTCGACGTCCGACGCCTATCGACGACGCCTATCCTATCGACGGC
>Ga0181595_10005058_pt1 | contig 11830 bp, 9 predicted proteins | sample 041ome_7_FD_145604 | JGI IMG/M metagenome (GOLD analysis project Ga0181595, IMG submission 145604) | Coastal salt marsh microbial communities from the Groves Creek Marsh, Skidaway Island, Georgia - 041401AS metaG (spades assembly) | ecosystem: Environmental > Aquatic > Marine > Intertidal zone >...
AACGACCTCAATGTGTTCGAGTATATGATGATTTGCCTTGATGAACTCAGTCGGCCCAACGCCGATATCGAGCAACTACTACCATGGCAATTTGCGAAGCGTTAGGTGGGATTGCCAGACGTTTACGAAATATACTGCAGTTTTCCAGTTGATTTGTTTGTCCAACCAATAAATGACTAAAAACCAATGGCGCTTCAATTGCAGAGATAACTCACTAATAAAGTATGTTTTAAACACAGTGAAAATTTGACCGCTTGGATTTCTCAGCTTTCAATGCTGTGTAAAAACATATCATATTTTCAATTATGAACTAAAATCGGCGTATTGATGCACCAAATCCAATCAAGATTAAACCAAAGAGTACAAAAATGGGATGAAGAATAAGTCCATGTACAATACTCTGTGGCCAGATGAAACCATGGGTTACGGTAATTCCTATAGTGATGAAGCCAATCCAAATCAAAAACCTTGCCATAAATCACTCATCGTTCTCTGTTATGTGTTTTTCTACTTGGCAGGCTCTGGCATTATACACTGGCATACCGCAATATGAGTCGAGTTCCTGATCATCATGGAGTCTATTCACATTCACACCAGGGTATTGTTTGCTAGTTTTGGTACCGCTGTCGTATTCGTGCCCCCAATGTTGGTGCACTGCAACTACACCATTCTTTATTTTCTCTGTAACCAATACAGGAATTAGTATTTCGCCGATAGGTGTTCTAATTACTACTGAATCCCCGTTTTGAATTTTCATCTTTTGAGCATCTTTAACGTTAATGGTAGCCCAGTTACCTTTTAGTATTTTTGCCAGTGCTGGAATATTGTGTGTCCAAGAATTAAAGCTTTCTAATCGCCGTGCGCCTGAAATTAATATGAATGGATAATCTGCGGATGTGAAATCATGATCCGATACAGCCTTTTGAACACCTTCAACTAAATCTTTGGGGGCAAGCTCAATTTTTCTGGATTCTGTTTCTAGCGTATGATTCAAAAATTTGCCCCATTCTATATTCCCTGTATGGATGCCATAGTCACTATTTCTCAATTTGCTGAAACTCGTTTTACTGGGCAGCACCATCCGGTAAAGAAAATCTGAGCTAAAGGTGATTTTGAACCACTCCATTATTTTCGAAGCTTTGTCAGCCAAAGGGTCGTTCAGAAAGGGGACGCCTGCAGATCTTGAAAGCGCTTTGTAAATATCCCATTCTGGTTTAGCTTGGCCTCTGGGTTTAACTAGTTTTGGGCGCCACTCTACGTAGGGCTTGGCTTCAAAATTTGACGTCATAAAGTGTATGCCTCCTTTTTCATATTCGGTAGCAGCAGGAAGGTTGTAATGCGCAAATGCCCCAGTATCAGATCGATAAATGTCAATACATACGAGTAGCTCAAGTTTTTTGAGTGCTTGTTCCATTTTTTTTGTGTTTGGAAAAGAGATGACTGGGTTACCAGCCACCACAACCAAAGCTCGTATCCTATCTTCTCTCTCAGATAATACGTTTTCTGCAAATTCGGATGCAGGCAACCCTGCAAAAATGGGTGGATAATTACCAAGCGCCGAATGGGCTTTGTTCATGCGATGGGAAAATTTCTTCACTAGTCTTGGGATATCAATTGCCCCGTGGTTGAAAAATAGCCCCCCCAGCCTATCTATATTGCCGGTTATTGCGTTAAGAATCACAACTGCCCACTCTGTTAACGTCGAGTTGCGAGAGGTTTGGACACCCACTCGTGTAGTAATAAATGCACCATCTGATTTTGCAAATTCTTCAGCAAGTTTGTGTATGGTAGCAAGAGGTATGTCGGTCGAGGCAATGCATGTATCTAGTTCGATATTATTAATAATTGATACTATTGATTCAAAGCCAACGGTATATTTATTACAAAATTCTGAGTCATATAATTTTTCGACAATGATGTGTCGAAGCATACCCAGCAGCAAATAAAGATCTGTTCCTGGTTTGATGGCGAGATGTTGGTTAGCGATTTTTGCTGTACGTGTCATACGTGGGTCAACGACAACAAGGCAACCTCGTTTCGCTAGTTTTAACAGATCTTGTTGAATTGAGGGCCTGCGCTGCAGCAGAGTCATTCCTTGAGTTTCAAATGGATTTGTACCTAATAAAAGGCCAAATTCAGCGTTTTCCAGATCATACTGAAGAATAAAATTTTCGTTCCCATAAACGCGATCGGCTACCGCCCCTCTGTCAGTATATTCCAGGGATAGTACATTCATGGAATTTGGAGAGCCGAACGCATGACAAAATGCTGTTGATAGCAATATTGATAAACTATCTGATGCGTTACCCCAATACGTTGATATGGCAGTTGGACCATGCTCTGTCGCTAGCGCATTAAGTTTAGTTCCAATCTCTTCGATCGCACCATCCCAAGTGATTTGTTGCCATGAATCACCAAGCTTTTTTTGAGGGTAAAGTAATCTGTCAGGATCATTTTGATAATCAGGGACATGCTTTCCCTTAATGCAGCCACAACCAGCAGTGACCGGGTGCTTAGGATCGAATTTAACGTCTATTAGCTTGCCATCATTTACATTTGCCAATAAACCACAAAACTTTTCACACGCTCCTACTTTACATATCGTTGGTATATCCGCCATTAAAATCCACCTTTTTAGTCTCTCTTAAGAAACAGAAGATAGTTAAAACAATACTGTTTGACTTGTATCTATCGGCTAACTTTAATTACAGTCATAGACAGTCAGTAGTTGTTTTGCATATTAATCTTGAGCTTCGAAATAAGATTAATATGCAAATATGCTTGTGACCACACAGGGCAATATACATTGCTAGTAGCCCAGAGTGTAATGTTCTAATTATCCAAAACACCTTACTTAAGTTGCCAAATGGTCAGGCTTTGTTTATGTGGCGTTCGTTATCGATGTGTTCTCTCGAAATATTGTCGGCTGGCGTGTGATGGGATCCGTACAAACATAGTTGATTTTAGGCGTACTGGGACAAGCTGAATGGGCACATGGAAATGGCTAGAACAAGTTGAGCTTGCAACATTAGATTGGGTTGATTGATTCAACAACAAACGCCTGCTAGAACCTATAGGCGATATTTCACTGGTTGAATATGAGGAAAACTTTTATAGACAATTAGCCAAAGATGTGGCAGCGTCACTCAAAAAAATCCGCCTGCAAATTTAACGATGAGATTCATTGTTCACCGCGCTACTTGTGGTAGTGAGCCGGTTTCAAGTTTAATGATTGGGATGGGCTGTGTGGCACTGATTGCCAACGTCATTTGCCTAGCCATTATTCGTAAGCAAAAAAATGGTGAAGTACATATGCGTGCAAGCTGGATATTTTCAGCTAATGATGTCATTGCCAATATGGGGGTCATTCTGGCAGGTGGCATGGTTTATTTATTTGATACTCGTTGGCCTGATTTGATCATAGGCTTAATCGTTTCTGTCCTCGTATTAAGAGGGGCTTTTCTAATACTAAAATCCGCAAAACAAGAACTTCAGGCGAACCCATCAACTTGTGGAGGATAAAGATGAATTTTAAACAAGCTGCACAACCTCATGTGACTAATAAGTTGAATCAGGCACATAAATTCTTTGCCAGTAAAGATGATGAAAAAGGCTTTATGGCGCTAGAAGATGCCCACGTAACCGGTCAGCACTCGACGTATTATCATACGCTTGTGCACTATAAAATGCTTATGTATGGCCTAAAAAGCGGTGACCTAAAAGAGGTACCGGGACAAGTATTTAGGCTCATCGGTGCGATCACTAAGACTGCGGTTGGGTTAGTTCCAGAAGGCAATACCGGCGGTACGAATGTCAGCCCTTTTAAACTGATGCCAATTTCACCTGAAAATACCGCCATTTTAGAAAAAATTAATCATGCACGCTCACAATCATAACCACAATCATAGTCACGATCATTCACATGGACATTCGAGCGATGCCTCCAGGCGAATTGGTTGGGCGTTTTTCCTAAATGTGGTGTTCACTATTATCGAATTCATTGGTGGCTGGTTAACCAACAGTACCGCTATCATGGCGGATGCTGTTCATGATTTAGGCGATAGTTTATCTATTGGAACCTCATGGGGTTTAAACAAGCTCAGTGAAAAAGATGCTAATCGTACATTTTCTTATGGATACAAACGGTTTTCACTTCTGGGTGCATTAATTAATGGCGTTGTACTGACTATTGGTTCCGTTTGGATACTATTTGAAGCCATTCCCAGACTGTCTGAGCCCGAAATGCCACAGGCTGAAGGGATGTTGTTATTGTCGATCTTTGGTATCGCAGTAAATGGTTATGCTGCCTACAAACTCAGTGAAGGAAATTCGCTTAATGAGCGTGTGCTCAATTGGCACCTACTCGAAGATGTCCTGGGTTGGGTGGCCGTATTTATCGTATCGATTGTATTGATGTTCAAGCCTTGGGCGATTTTAGATCCCATTTTATCCATCGGTTTTACCTTATTTATTCTTTTCAATGTGATCCGTAATTTAAAACAAACCTTAATGTTGTTTTTGCAAGCCACGCCCGATAAAGCGCAACTTGAACGCATCCGAGATGATTTGTTGTCAAATGAACACGTCAGTGACCTACACCATTTTCATATTTGGTCGCTCGATGGTGAGCGCAATGTGATGACCGTTCACTTAGTGTTAGTTGGAGATGTGTCCACAGAGCATATTCAAACGCTTAAAAATGACGTACAGCACTCACTCAAGAAATATAATTTTGAGCATACGACAGTCGAGTTTGAGTTTGCGGATGAACAATGCCGTGACGAGGCGTAAAGCAACTGATAGACTACTTGAGATGAAGAAACTTAAACGAACAAGCTACATCATGATCATGCTGATCGTATTTCAGTCGTTTTCTGCTGTAGCTAATTCATTGGATTTTCATGCAATAGACACTGAACACCTGCAACACGAGCATGATCATGCCGAGCATAGCAGCAACGCCTCGGTAAGCCCTGAAATAGATATCAGTGAAGATGACGCAAGGGGTCACCATAATCCTGCCGATTGCCACCACTGCGGACACTGCCACGGCTCACATGCCCAATGGGTAGGTCATCACAGCATCAATAACCTTAATGAGGTGGCGTCCGGCCACAACTTCAACTATTTGGATGCAGTCTTAGACGCAGCCATCAACCGCCTATTACGACCACCCAAATACCAATCCTAGGAAGTATATTGATTGCATCGCGGAACGTGTATCCGCGTTGTCCGTTTTTATCATATTTTAGGATTTATTATGAATTTCACTCATCGTAATGAGCGTGACCAATTATTCATGTGGTCACTTTTCGTCGCGCGATGTATTTTCACGCGAAACACTCAGGCAGAATCAACCAATGTATACAAGGCTCTTGATTCAACGATATTTAACCGACTTAAACTTTTATGCGCTTGCGTATTGTTTCTTCCATTTTTTGCTCACGCTCAAAATCAAAGCTGGGAAAACTGGTTATCATCGCAGATAAATAAACATCCCAACATTATAGCGGCTAAAGAACAATTGTTCAGTACTGGGGCGCTTGCGGAAGCTTCTGAGCAAGCACTTTATAACCCTGAATTGTCAACTGATTATGCGCGAAATGGCGATAACAATGACTACAGCGTAGGTATTGAACAGACAATCGACCTTTGGGACAGGCAAGGCGCAAGGCGACAAAAAGCCGGTTTTATGCGCACTGCTGCACAAGCTCAATACCAAGAAGTCGTTTTAAACAAATCAGCCGATGCTATCGACGCATTAATTAATTGGCATGCAGCAAAACGCGCAGCGTCTATTGCCAAATCACAACAACAGCAACTTAATTCGTTACTTGAATTAGTCGAAATACGCCAAGAAGCCGGTGATCTAGGCAGTATCGATGCAGAGCTTACCTTTTTGTCGTTGTCGAAACAATTTGCTCAGGTGGCGGGATCAGAGGCTCAACTTCAAATGGCCGAAGCAATAGTGCGTGAGTTACTTCCTGATTGGGAGCCAGAGCGAGGGCGGATACCGGACGAGTTTTGGCCTTCTAAAGTTGCATATCCGTCTGATGAAGAATTACTAAAGCACCCCAAAATAGCTAAAGCTTATGCGCAATGGCTCACGCAAAAAGAAGAAGCAGAAGTCACTAGACGTAATGCAAAAGCAAATCCTACTTTTGGTATTAATGCGGGGCGGGAAGAGCGAGAAAACGTCGTTGGACTGACCTTTTCTATACCGTTAAACATTCGTAATAATTACAGTGCAGAAACTCGTTCCGCTGAACGAATGGCGTTAGAAACCGAAGCACGTTTTAGAGCGCAGTATCAGAAACTACGTTTCGATTTACAAGGTGCGTTTGGCGCATGGCAAAGCTACAACCAGCAGTTTTCACAATGGCAATCGCTCGTAAAGAGTCGCATCGAGAGTAGTGCTAATTTGTTAGAAAAGCAGTGGCGAAGTGGCGATTTATCAACAACTAATTACCTGCTAGCACTGAATCAACGCGCAGAAAGCTTACTGTCTGGCATAGAGCTGGAAAAGCAAACGCGCATAGCATTGAAAAATCTCATGCTGCAATCAGGTCGCCTTATCGACTTGCCCCCAGTTCAACACGATTTCTCTATTGATCATCAGGATTAACAAAATGAATAAAACAGTATTAGCAGTTTTCATCGCCTCATATGTCGGCGCTGCACCAAGTTTCGCACAAGAGTCTGATCAAAAGCATGCTCACAATGAAACGGTAACAAGAATTGATAAAAGCATACAAGATAAGCATGACGAACATACTGATGATGGTCATGAAGAACATGAACTACAAGATGGTCAAAAGCATGATGAGCACGGAGGCGAGGGGGCCGATGAACATGATGATCACGAAAGCGAACATGCTCATGATAAAGGTGAAAGCGAGAATAAAGACGATGAAGAGCATGATGAATCTGCTTCTGCATCGCTAGACTCCAATCAAATGGCATTAGCCAACATTAAAGTAAGCACACTAAGCCCCAAAATTGTCAATTATACTTTGTATGCACCGGGTGAAATATTATCAAACGGCTATAGCAGTTATCGAGTATCACCCAGAGTGGCATCCGTTGTCACGCGTCGTCATGTGGCATTGGGAGACAGGGTAAATAAAGGCCAAGTGCTTGTCACGCTTTTTAGCGAAACCGTTGCGCAAGCACAAGCCAATTACCGAACAACATATCCAGAATGGGAAAGAGTAAAAGGACTTGGTCGAAAAACTGTTGGAGAGCAGCGCTACATTGATGCAAAAGCTAATTTTGAAGCGGCTAGTGCAGTATTAATCTCATATGGTTTATCCGATGCAGATTTGAAAACGCTCACCTCACAGCAATCAATAGCATTAGGAGAATATAGCTTACGTGCTGAAATTGATGGCGCGGTACTCAGTGACTCGTTTGAACAAGGTCAGCGTATTGATGCGGGAGAACCGTTGATCTCGTTGGCAGATGAAAGTGAACTTTGGGTAGAAGCGCATCTACCATCGAATATTAACCTGCGGCTAGGAGCAGGTTCTCCGGCACAAATCAAAGTGGGAGACTTCACAGTTGATGCAACAGTTACACAAGAGGCACATACCATTGACCCTGTTACTCGAACGAGAACGGTTCGGCTATTAGTGAGCAACCCTGAACATCGTTTGCATCCAGGCCAATTTGCCGAGGTGTATTTCCGTTTTCTGACTAAAATGCCGGTAATGGCTGTTTCAGAGAGTGCGCTAATGCGTGGTCCTGATGGAGACTGGACGGTATTTGTAGAAGATCATCCTGGCGAGTTTTTACCCGTCGAAGTTGAACTTGGAAGAGCGCTTGGTGGCTTGCGTGAAATTACCGGTGTAGAGCCGGGTTCACGCGTAGTAAGCGAGGGTGCTTTTTTTGTGGCATCACAAATCGCTAAAGGCGGTTTTGACCCACACAACCACTAATTAGGAGGAGTCTTTATGTTTAATAAATTAATTGATTGGGCTGTTACTAGTCGTTTATTAGTGGTGATTGCTCTGACAACGTTAATAGTCAGCGCGGTTTTTGTTATTCCGAAACTGAATTTGGATGCATTTCCAGATGTCACCAATGTGCAAGTATCTGTCAATACAGAAGCACCGGGATTAGCTGCCGAAGAAGTAGAGCAGTTAATTACTTATCCAATAGAAGCGGTGATGTATGCCTTACCTGATGTGATGGAAGTGCGCTCTATTTCTAAAACAGGTCTTTCAGGTGTGACCGTTGTGTTTAGCGAGGGCACAGATATTTATTTTGCACGTCAATTGGTATTCGAGCGTCTGCAAGCGGCTAAAGAGTTAATTCCCGAGGGCGTCGGTACGCCAGAAATGGGACCCAACACATCAGGATTGGGGCAAGTGTATCAGTATCTATTGTTGGCTGAGCCCGATTCAGGCCTAGACGCTATGGCGTTGCGTAGTTTAAATGATTGGGTGGTGAAATTGCTGCTGCTTCCTGCCGATGGCGTAACGGATGTGCTCTCTTTTGGTGGAGAAGTACGCCAATACCAAGTTAACCTCAATCCATCTCAATTACTTGGATATGGCTTGACTCAAGATATAGTGATGGAAGCACTTGAGCGGAATAATACCAATGTGGGGGGGTGGTATATGAACCGAGGGCAGGAGCAACTTGTGATAAGAGGCACTGGCTGGTTAGATCATGGCGAGGAAGGGTTAGAGCAATTACGTCAGGTACCTTTAAAAACCGTAGACGGAACAACGATTACTGTATCCGATGTGGCGAACGTTGAGTTAGGTAGCGAAATTCGTCAGGGTGCTGCCACCATGACCAGAAAAGACGCCGACGGTAACATTCAAAACTTAGGTGAAGTCGTCTCAGGCATTGTACTTAAGCGCATGGGAGCTAACACGAAAGCCACAATTGATGGCGTCAATGCTCGTATTCAGCGAATTAACCAAGCATTGCCTGATGGCGTGAGTTTTGAAGTATTCTACGATCAAGCTGACTTAATTACTCAAGCCGTGGATACGGTTGTAAATGCGCTAATGTTAGCGTTCGTATTTATTATTGTTATTCTAGCTTTATTTTTGATGAATCTACGAGCCACGTTTTTAGTCCTGATTTCGATCCCTATTTCTATTGGTATTGCCTTAATGGTCATGTCGTGGTTTGGACTTTCTGCCAACCTTATGTCGCTTGGGGGCATTGCAGTGGCAATCGGCATGCTAGTAGATGGCTCAGTGGTAATGGTTGAAAACATGTTTAAACACTTGACTCACACTGATGCTGAGCATGATCACAAGAGACAATTGGGTGAACATGTTGAAGATGATGATCCATTAGACTCGTCCCATGATACGCACGGTATCGCTTTGCGATTACAAGAAGCGGGCAAGGAGGTAGCCCGGCCTATCTTCTTCGCAACAGCCATAATCCTTGTGGTATTCATGCCTTTGTTTAGCTTTGAAGGCGTTGAAGCAAAATTATTTCAACCAATGGCTATTAGTATTATGTTGGCCATGCTTTCGGCGGTATTAGTTGCACTGATTATTGTACCGGCATTGGCGACGTATCTATTTAAAAAAGGTGTTAAACAACGTGAAAGTTTTGTTTTAAAACCCCTAGACTCAGCTTATCGAAAAGGACTATCGTGGGCAATTTTGCATAAAAAAGTGGTAATTGGTGTTGCTGCGGCTATGGTTGTCGCTGCTGGCCTTGTACTTCCTCAGCTTGGGACAGAGTTTGTGCCAGAACTCGAAGAGGGCACCATTAATTTGCGCGTTACCTTGGCGCCTTCATCTAGTTTAGATACTGCCCTAGAGGTATCCCCGAAATTAGAGAATATATTAATGGGGTTTCCAGAAGTCACCTATACGTTGTCGCGTATCGGTCGCGCCGAAATAGGGGGTGATCCAGAGCCGGTGAACAATATCGAAATTTATATTGGACTAAAGCCTGTGCCTGAATGGACAAGTGCAAATAACCGTTATGAACTGCAAGCGTTAATGGAAGAAAAAATGGAGCAACATCCGGGTTTGCTTTTCAATTTTTCTCAACCTATCGCGACAAGGGTTGACGAGTTATTGTCGGGAGTTAGAGCGCAGCTAGCCATTAAATTGTTTGGGCCTGACCTCAAAGTTCTAGCTGAAAAAGGCCAGGCCATTGAAGCATTAGTAAAAGAAGTTCAAGGTGCACGAGATGTTGCAATGGAACAAATTGCCGGAGAATCTCAGCTCATTGTGACACCGAATCGTCGAGCTCTGTCGCGCTATGGATTGGCCGTGGGTGATGCAATGGAACTTGTACGCGAAGGTTTAGGTGGAGCCAGTGCTGGTCAAATCATTAATGGTAATGAGCGATATGATATTTATGTCAGGCTTGCTGAACAATTCCGAAATGACAGTCAAATGATAGCTGACTTGCGTTTACAAGCTCCATCGGGTGCTTGGGTTCGTTTGGGGGACGTGGCTGAAGTGACTATCGCCTCTGGTCCACCGCAAGTAAGACGTGATGACGTGCAGAGGCGAGTTGTGATCCAGGCGAATGTTCAAGGTCGAGATATGGGTAGCGTTGTGGCAGATATTCGCAAATCTATTGATGAGAAACTAGCACTGCCTACAGGGTATTCGGTGGATATTGGCGGTCAATTTGAGAATCAGCAACGAGCGCAGAAGCGACTATCATTGGTTGTGCCACTTTCTTTGGGGTTAATAGCTTTATTATTGTACTTTGCTTTTGCTTCATTTGGTCAGGCAATGTTGATACTTGTAAATGTACCATTGGCTGTTATCGGGGGGGTATTTTCACTTTGGTTATCAGGTCAATATCTTTCTGTGCCGAGCTCCGTAGGTTTTATTACCCTATTCGGCGTAGCGGTGTTAAACGGAGTCGTGATGGTAGAAAGCATCAATCAGCGTGTTGCAGACGGGTTATCGGTATCTGACGCCGTATTTGATGGTGCTACATCAAGACTGCGCCCTGTATTGATGACAGCGATTACATCTGCGCTAGGCCTTATTCCAATGTTACTGTCTAATGGCGTTGGTGCTGAAATCCAAAAGCCTTTAGCGAGTGTAATCGTTGGTGGCTTGGTAACCGCTACATTTTTAACTCTATTTGTATTACCTGTGCTATTCGCCTGGTTTTCAAAAGGGAAGTTAAAAGATATGGCAAGAGCGCCTTCCTAAGCTCAGCTGGCCTGCTGTGTGCGATGAGCATCGGCAGGCTGATTATCACTTTATAAGGGGTTCACCCATTAAGCTGCCCTGTCAAGTAAACAATAATATGCGTTTCCCCTTGGTTCTGGCGGTTCAAGGGTTTTCGATGTCCAATATCCGCCTCTATTCATCTCGTTTTTTAGTCGGACAGCGTCTATTCTTGCTCGCACCAGTCTACCGCATTAATCATTGCAGAAAACGCCAATTAGATCTGTTCCAGGCTAGGGGAATTGGACACTATTCTGGCATCACTTGAACACCAGTTCAGGTGAGACTTAGCACACTTTTTCCCTGATTTCGAGAATTCAATGTTTAAGTAAATCGGAATACGACCGTCAATCTAGAACTCCCGTTTTAACGTCATACAATTCACGTGTCTAATATTACTCATTACGTGATTTACTAAAGTATAAATTATCAGTCATTGCGACATTGGTTGTGCGCCATATTGCTAATGATAGGTATTCGTATTATCATTAGCTAATTAATGCAACTTCTTTTTTACCTTATCGGGGTTCTAGGGATTTTCCCCTCTAAAAAGACATAATCCTCTGTAGACCACACCAATAAATGGCTGCGGAGGTGGGTTACTACTTATAAGTGTGGCAAATTAGGTAAATATCGTACATTTAATACGG
>Ga0181595_10005062_pt1 | contig 11825 bp, 10 predicted proteins | sample 041ome_7_FD_145604 | JGI IMG/M metagenome (GOLD analysis project Ga0181595, IMG submission 145604) | Coastal salt marsh microbial communities from the Groves Creek Marsh, Skidaway Island, Georgia - 041401AS metaG (spades assembly) | ecosystem: Environmental > Aquatic > Marine > Intertidal zone...
GGCGTTAATGGGCCCAAAACACCCAAAAACCAGCCCAACACAATACTGGCCATTTGCACCGGCAACCGGCGGGCGGCAAAAAACAGCAGAAACACAAATCCGGCCTCCAATGGCCAGATAAAAATCCGCCGGAAATAGCGCCCGACTATTTTTGTCAGCGGATCTGCCATCAACTGTCTTTATGCGCGGCGATAGCGGTTTCCACATGGCGCAGCAGATCACCATTATCATCCAGCGCCAGCGCCACCGGCAGAACCAAAATCCGTTCGCGCCATTCTGCTGGCAGCCGCACCCAATCTTTTTGCGTTGTAACCAGCTGTGCGCCAAGGCGCATGGCGTCTTCTTGTAACCGCACCAGATCGGTCTCGCTATAGGGGTGATGATCTGCAAAGGCCAGATAATGCACCAGATTACAGCCGGCTTTGCGTATCGTCGCAAAAAACCGTTTCGGCTGGCCAATGCCGGCAAATGCCAATACGGGGGTGTCAGCAAGCGCATCAATGACGGTCTGGCCGGGCAATAAATTGGCGCTGAATTTTGTCATGGATTCGGGCAGTTTGGCGGTGATATTGGTGTCATCATCACCATTGATCAGGGCAATATCCATCTGTTTTATACCCGATGCCAGTGACACCCGTAACGGCCCGGCCGGAATCAAAAAACCGTTGCCAATACCAACACTGCCATCGAAAACACCAATCGACAAAGTCTTGGCGATAAAGGGGTTTTGCATGCCGTCATCCATCAATATCACATCATGCTGGCCGCGACGGTCAATAACGGCGGCGCCGGCAACCCGGTCTGGGGCGACCAGCACATCGCGGTATTCAGCAAGCATCAGCGCCTCATCACCACAATCCTCGACCGTATGTTCGCCCGGATTGACCCAAAGCGGCGCATTGACGGCGGCCCCATATCCGCGAATCAGGATGGCCGGGCGATAGCCGGCGTCACACAGACCATCATATAAAAATGCTGTGACCGGTGTTTTGCCGGTTCCGCCAGCCGTTAGATTGCCAATGCAGATCACCGGCAATGCGGCTTTGCTTTGTTTGGCAAAATGATTCCGAATCACTGTGGCAAATGCCCAGATAAGCGACAATGGCCAGAGTAAGATCGACAACAAGCCGCGATGATTCCAAAATTCCGGGGTTTTAATCATTGTTGTCGCGATCAATCTGTTTGGCAGATGCTGGTCACCTGACCGTGGTTAGAACCTGCTTGATAGCCTGTGCCGCCAGGGCAACGCGCTGATGCGCTATGGTAACATAATCTTGCGCCGCTTTGGCAAGCTTAGCGCGGCGCGCCGGGTCATTTTCCAATTGACGGATCTGATGCGTGATAGTTGCCGCATCAGCCACCTCAAACACCGCCCCTGCCGCAGCAAGCCCGTCGAATTCAGCTTTGTTTTTAAAGATATGCGCTCCGGTCAGAATGGGCAAGCCAAACTCGGCAGGCTCCAGCGGATTATGCCCGCCGGCCGGTACCAGCGACCCACCCAGAAAGACATAATCGGCAAGGCTGAATAATGTGCCCATTTCGCCAAGGCTGTCCATAATATAGATGCTGGTCTGCGAATCCGGGATCGCGCCATGGCTGCGTTGCGGCGGCTGACCGGCGTGGGCTGCAATAGCGTCTCCACGATCTGGATGCCGTGGTGCGATAATCGTCAGCCAGTCAGCGCCAAGATCGCTGGCAGCATCAATCACGATCTGGTCTTCGCCATCATGTGTCGATGCGGCCAAAAACACCCGGCGGCCAGAAGCAGCTTGCTGCAATATGCGCTGCAATTGCGAGTCTGGCTGATGCCGGTCTTGCTGATGCCGGTCTGGCTGTTGCCGGTTTGGCAGTTTGAGTGAGCCGATCACCTGTATCCGGGGGATGTTGTGCGCGGTGCCAATCAATGCCCGAAACTGGTCAGCCTGTTGTGCATCAACGGGTAAAATCAGCTCGGCTGCGGCAAAAAGCGGTTGTGCTAATGCCGGGCGTTTCATCCAGCCTGCAACAGCCTTCGCCGATAATTGGGATGATGCGAAAATAACCGGAATGCCGCGTTGCCTGCTGCGTAGGATCAAATTTGGCCAGAAATCGGATTCCATGAAAATCGCGGCGCTTGGTTGCCAGCTTGCTAAAAAGTGATCAACAAAATCCGGGTGATCAAGCGGCTGCATCGCACATTGCATCGCTATATCAGGCTGATCGGCGATGCCCGCCAGTACCGCGCTATGACCGGTGATGGTATTGGTGGTGATCAAAAATGCGTGATCCGGATAATGCGTGGCAAGGGCGCGCGCCAGACGTAAGGCCGCCACGCTTTCACCGACGCTGACAGCATGCAGCCAGATGCGGCCGGCACAATGCGGGCCGGGTGGGGTGATGCGTTGCGCGGTGCGGCCATAGCGCTCGTCTTGCAGACGACGCAGATCCTTGCCCCGGCGGATGCGATACCACAGCAGCAGCGGAATAAACGGGCGGATTATCCGCCACACAATATTGTAAAGCGACGGTGTCATCACGCGATTGTGCGACCGCCAACGGCAATGTCAATCATATCCGCCTGTTTGTTCATGGCGGTTTCAATGGCCATGCGGGTGTCTTCCAGCGCGACTTTGTCCAGTTTTTCAACGGTGATTGGCGCGCCCATGATAAATTCGCCACGGGCAAATGGTTTCGGGATAATCAACCGATCCCACCCGGTCGCCCGCCAATAGCGATCGACTGACCAGCACATCGGCACAATGGCTTTGCCAGCCATCTGCGCAATTGATACCGGGCCGGCGGCCATGATGCGGGCCGGGCCACGCGGGCCATCCGGGGTAATCGCCACCGAGTCACCATTGTCGAGAACCCGCTTTAAACCGCGCAAGCCTGACAGGGGGCTGCGGTTTGAACTGCCCCAGACTGTTTTGATGCCAAAACAGCCAATCGCATGCGACATCATGCGGCCGTCCGGATGCGGCGATTGTAATGCAAATAACGGCAAGGCTGATGGCCATAACCAGGGCATGGCAATCAGTCTTTCATGCCAGAAAACCAGCACCACACCATCCTGTGCACGCAATATGTCGGTGATATTCTGATCTTTGTGCGCGCGCCATCTGACGGTTCGCATCAAAATCGCAATGATGATGCCGGCTGTCCAACCCACCAAGGCATTGCCAATGCGTGATCGTATGAGTTGTTTTATCATCTGGCGTTAGAACTCTCATCTGCCGGCGTCTGCCTGAAACTGGCGGTGCCTCGTCTTGGTCTTTGTTCTAGGCCAAAATACGCAAATAGAAAAGGGGCAGCTGATCAGCATCTGCGGATCATAATCTATCGGTCGCCGGGCTGATGACGGTGATTGAGCGTTTGAATGATCAGGCGATTACCGCTAGATTGAGGCGCAGAAACACAGCACCACATGCGGCTGGCACCATCGGCCGCAAGCGATGCGCATTTTCGGCCAGTCTGGCCAATGGATGCGGTCATCGGGAACAGGAACAAATGTCTGGCTTGATATCGACAGATGGCGCATCGGGTAAATTGCTGATCATACAGCCGCTTGTTGGTATTGGTGACATGATCTGGCACAAGCCGTGGATTGATTATCTGTGCGGTAAAAACAGCGTGGTGCTGGCAACAAAACCAACGGTGCAGGCACCGGTTTTATTTGCCGCGACCGAGGGGCTGGTCGATATTCTGCCCATCGAACGCTCGCAGCGTGGCAAACGTGGCCGGCATGATGGCTGGCAAGGGTTTTGGCGTCTGGTTGCAGATTTCAGATCGACCGGCGCTGAGCGGGCGTTGATTTTGCATCACAGCCCGCGATATGCACTGGCGGCATGGTTTGCCGGCATCCCGTCGCGCTGGGGCTATGGCATCCGGCGCCAGCGCCTATGGCTGAACAAGGGGCAATTTCTCGATAAGACGGCACGTAAAATGCACCCCATTGCGAAAATGCAGCGCTATGCGGGGTTGAATGATTTTGCGATTGATCCGATCTGGCAGATTAATGTGACCCAGCCAGCCAGCAAGGCAGCCGATGAATTTATTGCCAAACAGGGGATAAACGCAGCATCGGATATGCTAATTCTCGGCATCGGCGCCATGGATGAAGAGCGCTGCTGGCCGCTGGAAAAATTTGCCGAACTGATTATTTTGCTGGCGGCACGCCGACCGCAGATGATCTGTTGCCTGATGGGAGCGCCATCTGAACAGCCCTTGGTCGATCAGATTCTTGACCGGCTGCCACCGCATATCAAAGCGGTGAATGCAATTACCAAACTTGATCTGGGGATTGCGCTTCTGGCGCGGGCGGCTGGCTTTGTCGGCAATGATTCAGGGCTGCTCAATCTGGCGGCTGCCTGTGGCCGGCCCGCGCTGGGTATTTACGCGCAAAGCCGGCCGCTTGACTACACGCCGAATCTGCATGCTGTGGCTGTCGACAAGTCACGGCTTGGCAAATCGGGGCAAATCAAAACAATTGCCGCGGCCGATGTATGTACGGCGGCACTGAATATGCTAGACTCGGCGCCAGCCCCGTCGGTGTCTGCGTGAACAGCCATGTGATTGCGGTGTAATAGAACCTGAAACCGGGTTAGATATTGACAGCTAAGGATATTTTTGCCGATGCGCGACAGCCCATCAAACCTCATGTCAAACAAGATCATTATGCAGCGCATTTGGCGTGGCTGGGTGGTGCCGTATTTGCCGCGATTGATTGGCGCCTTGTCATTGATGGCGTTGGTGGCTGCGACGGCGTCGGCCTATCCGCTGCTGACAAAATATATTTTCAATGCGCTTGCTGACGGCCGTGCGGCCGAGATTATCTGGGTGGCACCGCCGGTTATTATTGTTTTTGCTTTGGTCAAAGGGCTGGCATTATTTGCGCAGACGGTGATGGTCAATGCGCTGGCTTTGCGGGTATCGACCGATTTGCAAAAAGACATGGCAAAAAATCTGATCGAGGCGGATTTACAGACCATCACCCGCGAGCCGGCCGGGGTTTTCATGTCGCGCATTATGAATGATTTAAATTTGGTGCGTGAGGCCTTTGTCCGGCTTGCGAATAATCTGGTGCGGGACAGTTTGACCGTTATCGTTCTGGTGATCGCGATGTTCTGGCTGGACTGGCTGATGGCATTCGTTGTGTTGGCGGTTTATCCGCTGGCGATGCAGCCCATTATCCGCATTGGCAACCGGCAAAGACAGGCGTCGGGGAATTTGCAGGCGCATATGGAAGATGTCACCTCGTTGCTGGCGGAAACGCTGCAAGGCACACGCATGGTCAAGGCCTATCAGCTTGAAGACAAGGAAATCAGCCGGACGCGTCTGGCCTTTGACGGGCTCTATCAGCGGCTTGTCGGGTTGCTCACCGGGCGTGCGAAAATTGACCCCATTTTAGAAGTTGTCGGCGGTGTTGCGGTTGGCGGGGTTGTCGCGCTGGCAAGCTGGCGTGTGGCACGCGGTGATATGCAGGTTGGCGATGTGATTGCTTTTATCACCACGCTGATTCTGCTGGTACAACCGGTGCGTGCTATTGGCACCTTGAATGCCGTAACCAATGAGGGATTGGCCGCCGCCGAGCGCATCCTGACCTTGCTTGACACGCCCCGACAGATCACCGACCGCAAGGGCGCCAAGCCATTGCAGATCACGGCTGGCAAAATCACCTTTGACAAGGTTGGATTTTCATATGGCAATGACATGGTGGCGGCGCTGCAAGAGGTGCATTTCACCGCAGAGCCCGGGCAAACAGTGGCATTGGTTGGGCCAAGTGGGGCAGGTAAAAGCACCATAATTAATCTTCTGCCACGGTTTTTCGACGTGACATCCGGGCAGGTGCGCATTGATGATCAGGCGATCAGTGAGGTCACCGTCAGCAGTTTGCGCCGGGGCATGGCGCTGGTCAGTCAGGATGCGATTTTATTTGACGACAGCATCGCCGCAAATATCCGCTTTGGTAAGCCGGATGCCAGCCAGCAAGAGGTAGAAGCGGCAGCCAAAGGTGCCGCGGCACATGACTTTATCATGGCGCTTCCCGGCGGCTATGAGGCGCCTGTCGGGGCGATGGGTAACCGGTTGTCCGGCGGGCAACGCCAACGTGTTTCGATTGCCCGGGCGCTGCTGAAAGATGCGCCGATTCTGCTGCTTGACGAAGCAACCGCGGCGCTTGATTCAGAATCCGAACGACAGGTTCAGGATGCGCTAACGCGGCTTCAGGCGGGGCGCACCACACTTGTTGTTGCGCATCGTCTGGCCACCGTGCGAGAGGCCGATTTGATTGTGGTCATGGATAATGGCCAGATCTGTGAAACCGGCACGCATGATACGCTGTTGGCCAAAAAAGGGCTATATGCGCGCTTGTGTCAGCTGCAATTTTTTGCCGATGATGTCACTCACGCCGCAAAATAGTATCGGTGAGACGTACGGCCCAGCCTTGGGCCTGAAATTCTGCGGCTAATTGTTCCGGATCATAGATTTCATCGACCCAGTGATAAAACGCCATGCCCTCTTTTTCATAGGGCAAATAGGCCGCAAAAAACGCATCAAGAAGCCCGGTCTTAGCGGCTTTGACATGGCCATATTTCCATGCCAGTTGACGTAATGCGACGCTGGCGGGCTGGTTTTCAGCAACCAGAAGATACAGCGCCGCCATCAGACCGGCCCGGTCAGCACCCGATTTACAATGCATCAGCACAGGTTTTTCGATTTCAGCAAACAGGGATTTTGCCGCATGCAGCATCGCTTTGCTGGGGGCGGCACGCGACCGGGCGGTGAAATCAAACAATGTGATGCCAGCTTTTTGACAGGCTTCTGCTTCAAGCTGCCAACCGCCATCATCACGCGGCCCGCGCAGATTGACGATTGATTTGATGCCGTTATCCGCAAGGCGCGCAATGCGTCCCGGCCCGGGTTGATTGCTGCGCCAGACGCCATCTGCGATCTGATGCTGATTGTGCCAGGCCAGCCGTAAAAATCCGTGATCCTTGAAGATCAGCTCGATCCAGTCAATCGCCCCTCGGCGTTTGCCAACAGGGGCGCGCCAGCTCATGATCCGGCTACTGTCATGCCATCAACGCGCAAAGAGGGCGAGGCAATGCTGTCACGCATATCGATATCATTCGCACGGGTGACGGCCAAAAGCATGTCTTTCAGATTGCCGGCAATGGTGGCTTCGCTGATAGGTTGTGCGATCTTGCCGTTTGATATCCAGAAACCGCCAGCGCCGCGGCTGTAATCTCCGGTGATCATATCGACCGAGCTGCCGATCAATTCGGTCACGAAAAACCCGTCTTCGATATCGGCAATCAGATCATCACGATCAATCGCGCCATTCTCGAGATAGAAATTACTGCTGCCCGGGTTGGGCGCACTACCAAGCGACCGTTTGGCATTTCCCATCGTGGTCAGGCCTAATTTTGCAGCCGATGCCAGATCAAGGAACCAGCCGTTCAACACCCCATCCTCGATCATTTTACGGGTTTGCACGGGACAGCCCTCAGCGTCAAATGGGCGCGATCCCATGCCGCGTGAGCGCAGCGGATCATCGATGAAGTTCAGACCATCAGCGGCAATTTTTTCGCCAAGCCTGTCTTTGAGAAAACTTGTCCCGCGGGCAACCGATGCGCCGTTGATGGCACCGGCCACGCTGCCGACCAGCGATGCTGCCACCCGCCGGTCATAGATAACCGGAAATTTGCCGGTTTTCGCCTTGCTGGCACCAAGCCGTTCGAGCGTGCGTTTGGCAGCGCTTTGCCCCACTTTTTCAGCCCCATCAAGATCAGCCTCAAAAACCGCCGAGCTGTAATCATAATCACGCTCCATTTGGCCATCTTTTTCAGCAATCACCACCGCCGACACACCATGTGACGAGCGCTGGTAGCCAGCCGAAAAGCCATTGCTTGTCGCGATCAGAACATCAACCACACCATAACCAGCATTGCCGCCGTCAGAATTGGTGATGCCATGAACTGCCAACGCTGCTGCTTCGGCATCGCTGGCCCGCTGACGCAAGCTGTCGGCATCGGGTATGGCCGGGTCAAAAATTTCGAGTTTTGGGATATGCTGTGCCAGTTGATCCGCCGTTGCCAACCCGACATGCGGGTCTTCCGGCGCCAGTTTTGCCATCGCCACAGCGCGGGCTGCGAGCTCTTTGATATTGTCCGGGTCAAGCTGGCTAGTAGAAATAGATGCGGTCTGCTGGCCAACAAACACCCGAAGGCCAATGTCAAAATCCTCTGATCGTTCAGATGATTCAACTTTGCCGTGGCGGACGCTGACGCTGGTGCTTTGACCTCGGGCCAGCATCGCGTCGGCACCACTGGCCCCGGCTGTTTTGGCGGCGTCGAGCAATTGCGAGATTAAAGTTTGATATGACTGTTCCATAGCTAATCAGATAACCTGCGCACCGCGATATTTCAACTGCTTGTCGTTGGCGGCGAATAGGTTTATTACTGGGCGGCATGAGTTTTCGGATATTTATTGACGGTGAGGCGGGCACGACCGGCCTGAAGGTGGCGACACGGTTGCAAACGCACCCGCATGTCGAAATGCTGCATATCGATGATGCGCACCGCAAAGACCCTGACGCCCGTCTGCAATTAATGCGGGAAAGCGCCATCACCATTTTATGTTTGCCGGATGAGGCAGCCCGCGATGCCGTGGCATTGGCCGATGGAGATGCGTCGATCCGGTTCATCGATGCCTCGACAGCGCATCGCGTCGATCAAAATTGGGTATATGGATTTCCGGAATTAACCACCGCCCAGCGCGGCATGATCGCCACAGCACCGCGGATCAGCAACCCCGGATGCTATCCAACCGGCTTTCTGGCATTGGTGAGGCCACTGATTGAAAGCGGTATTTTGCCAGCAGATTGTCGGCTGAATGTGCCGGCTGTCAGCGGCTATAGCGGTGGCGGTAAATCGATGATTGGGGCGCATGATGCCGGCGGCTTGGCACCGCAATTCAGCTATGGGGTCAATCTGGCGCATAAACATCTTGCCGAAATGACGCATTATGCCGGGCTGCAAACGCCGCCAATTTTCATGCCATCAGTTGGTGATTTTTATGCCGGTATGCTGGTGCATCTGCCGCTGCATGCCGACCAGTTCAGCACTGCGGTGAATGCCGACCAGCTATATCAGCTCTATGCCGATTGGTATGCCGGGGCCGCATTGGTGCGGATGGGGGCGGCCTGTGCCAATGATGAAAATACCCCAAACATGCTGGCGGCTGATGCGCTGGCTGATACAGATTCGATGGAAATTTTTGTGTTTTCGGACGCGCAGGCCCGGCGATTCTGGCTTGTTGCGCGGCTTGACAATCTTGGCAAAGGGGCGTCTGGCGCCGCCGTACAAAATATGAATATCGCGCTTGGTATCGATGAAGCCATCAGTCTTGCCTGAACAGCTGCCAGCTGATTTTGCCGCCATTGCCGATAGCCGCATTTATTTGCAGGCGTTATCTGATATTGATCGGGCCAAATTATATCCCTACAGCGCGCCGGGCGGTGGTTATGTGCTGGCAGGCGGGGCGCTCTATAATCTCGATCAGGCACAGATTGACCGACATGAATGGCTGTTTGAGGGCCGCGTTGCGGTGCTGTCTGTCGGCTCCAATCGGGCCCCTGTTCAATTGCTGCGAAAATTTGGTGATGCGGCGATTGTTCCTGTGACGCCAGCGCGATTGCTGGATTGCGATATTGTGCATGCTGCGATGCTTGGCTATTACGCCGCCGTGCCATGCACCGCCTATCCGTGTGATGGCTGTGTTGTCAGCCTGAATGTGGCATGGCTCGATGCGGCGCAATTGCAACAGATGCACCGCACCGAGGGCATTGGTGTGGCGTATGATTACGTGATGATGCGCAATGTTGTGCATGATCTGACGGTGCCGGATCAGCCTGTCTATGGCTATTCGGCACGATCAGGGGTGCTTGATTTTGGTGACGGCAGCCCGGCGGCGCTGCCCGCCATCACCGCTGTTGGACGGCGTTTTCCGGCGGTGAGTCAGGCAGATGCGGCAAGCCGCGTCAGACAGCTGGTTGGTGCTGACGATGGCCGCTCGCATGCCGCATTTATTGCTGATATTCAACGCCAAAAATCGGCCCGGGATGCGGTGATTGCTGGCTTGCAGAATTATGCATTATTCCATGGGTCGCCCCCGTGGCAGGCGATACCCGTAACCATTGACGGGCTTGAAGATTATCTCTGATCGCCGGCAACGCGCCAATCCCAGCCAAAAAAATCTCAGCCAAAAAAAATCTCAGGCAAATAGGCGCATCCCCAAAAGTGCCACCACCAAAAGCAAGCCGGCATCACGATTAGAGCGGAACAGACGCAAAGCTGTGGCCGCATTGGCGCTGTCTAATTGCTGTAACTGGCGGGCAAGATGCAGCCCCATAAGGCAGAGCCCGAGCAGCCAGAAATCAATGCCAAATTTGAGATAGAACCCAAGCGATAGCATCAGCAGAGCCAGCCCGTATGCTGCGCCGACGGCGGTTTTGTGATGCCCGGCAAAGGCAAGCGCCGATGATTTGATGCCAATGGCGGCATCGTCAGCCATATCCTGAACCGCATAAATCGTGTCATAGCCAAACACCCAGGCGACGCAACCGGCATAGATACATAGGATCGCCGCATCTGGCAGCGCGCCGGTGGCCGCCGCCCAGCCAAGCGGAACCCCCCAGGAAAATGTCAGGCCAAGAACAAATTGCGGGAACCAGGTGACGCGTTTGGCCAGCGGGTAGAGGATCACCAGCGGAATTGCCGCCAGCCCGACATAAATCGCGGTGACGGGTAGTTGCCATAAAATACCAACACCAATAAGCCCCAAAATGCCCAAACATAGAAACGCGGTGCCAACCGAGATGGCACCTGATGCCAATGGTCGTTGCTGCGTGCGCTCAACCTGTTGGTCGAGCCGCCGATCCCACAAATCATTGATGATACAACCAGCAGAACGGGTGATAACGGCGCCCATCCAAAACAATGCCATCAACCCGAACATCGAGGTAACAGAAGGCGCACCAATGGCAATCACCCACCAGCCCGGCAACAGCAGTAACCACCAGCCAATCGGCCGGTCAAAGCGACCAAGATAGATAAAGCGATGCCATGACTGCGGTAATATCCGCCACCATCCGGTCGCCGGCATGTCGCTATGGTGCGGTTGATGGGGGTCTGGTTTTGACATAACTGTAACTGATAGCCAAGCTTGTGTGAAAAGCCAACCAGATTTGCCAAGCGCCGGTGCGCGGTGTCTTGTCTTGTTTCGGGATCACGCTTACAACCTCATAATGAACGCAGATCACGTAAAAACCCGATTATTTGTCGATATGCCGCTGGCAGCAGACAGCCAGCTGTCGCTGTCCGATGCGCAACGCCATTATCTTGTCAATGTGATGCGACTGGGCACGGGCGCATCGCTGGCATTGTTTAATGGCGCAGATGGTGAATGGGCCGGGCATATTACCGAAATTGGTAAAAAACAATGCACCATCACCGTCGAATCGCAGTTGAAGCCGCAAGTAAATTGCCTTGATCTGTGGTTGCTATTTGCCCCGGTGAAAAAGGCCCGACTTGATTTTATCGCGCAGAAAGCGAGCGAATTGGGGGTCAGCTGTATCTGGCCGGTGCGCACCGATTACTGCCAGATCAGCCGGGTCAAGGATGAACGGCTGGCAGCCAATGCGATTGAGGCGGCGGAACAGACAGAACGTATGGATATTGCCGAAATCCGCGAATTTGCCGGGCTGTTTTCGGTGCTTGATCAGATTGAGAACGAGCGCTTGCTGATTTGGTGTGATGAGTCCAGTGCTGGCAGTCCGGCGCATAATA
>Ga0181595_10005068_pt1 | contig 11814 bp, 12 predicted proteins | sample 041ome_7_FD_145604 | JGI IMG/M metagenome (GOLD analysis project Ga0181595, IMG submission 145604) | Coastal salt marsh microbial communities from the Groves Creek Marsh, Skidaway Island, Georgia - 041401AS metaG (spades assembly) | ecosystem: Environmental > Aquatic > Marine > Intertidal zone...
TGTTGAATATGATTGCAGGGCTTATCGCCTATCAATTGAAGGACTCCAAGCCACAACTGAACATCACAAACGCGGAGTTTAATGCGATTACAGTCATGGCTCGTTAAACCGATCTCAGGTTAAGTAACAAGTTGTGCTTTAATAGGTAGACGCTACGGCAGGAGCTTAGAGGCAGTATGAGCAATGCGCGGTTTGATAGCAGAATAAAAGATTTAAAGCAGGCGTTACTACCGCTAATGCAACTGGTATGTAAAATTACCGGGCTGGAAACCGCTTTCGTCACCTATATTGACCCTATTTTGGCGCGCCAACAAGTGGCCGTAGTAGTGGGTAATGGTGAAATTGGCGTTGTCGAGGGCAGTGAAATCGACTGGCAAGACTCGATGTGCCGGCTGCTGTTTAATGACGAGCACTGGCAAGACAACGAGATTAAACAGCACTATCCGCTAAGCGCTGGTGCGGCCCTGGGCATGAATACCTTTTTTGCCGTGCCGGTGCAGCATCAGGAGAAAATCATTGGTACTGTGTGTGGTGCCAGTACTCGCGATCAGCATTTAACTTCGGCCCAACACGAACAACTGCAGCTGATTGCCGAAGCCGTATCCTGGACCTTGGCACAATGGCAGCGTTTAGTTAAATTGCAGCAGCGGCTCCAGTTTACCCGCCAGCGTTTACAACTTGCCTATCAGGACCGTGATTCGTTAAAAGCCCTGGCCGAACGTGACCCTTTAACCGGCTTATTAAACCGGCGTGGTTTTGCTGATTTCTGGCAGCGCTGCACCGAAGTCGACACCGATCAAAAGCAGATAGCGGTGATTGCGCTGGACTTTGATAATTTTAAACAACTGAATGATAACTTTGGTCATCAGGCGGGCGATGAAGCTTTGCAGGCGTTGGGGGCAATTTTACAGCAACATACCCGTGACTATGATTTTGCCGCGCGTTTAGGGGGTGATGAATTTTTACTGGTGTTGCCCGGCTGCCAGCGTCAGGAAGCGCAAGACGTTGCCAGTCGCATTCAGCAAAGTTATCAGGCCAGCCCTTTTGGTGACAAACACGGTATCAGCATTGGTATCGCTGTTACCGGGCAGGGCGCGAACGATGATTTGCTGTTACTGGCCGACAAGGCGCTGTATCAGGCTAAAAACAGCGGTCGCGGTCACATCGTCTGCAGAACGCTGCGCGCCTGATTTATCCACACGTCTCTGACTTATCCACACGTCTCCGGTACCGGTCTGACCAGTTAAGCCGGTACAGTTTATCCAGATGTTCTCAAGGTGTGGGTCAGATCCGGTTTCGGCGTGATTAATCAGTCATGCAATCGCTTTACTGCACTAAGGTAAACATCACTTCGCTCTCGTTTTCCTACCGCTAAAACCGTTACCACAATAACATCATCTTTTACCTGGTAAACAAGGCGGTACCCTGACTGGCGCAACTTGATTTTATACATATTTTCAGCGCCAGAGAGTTTTGATGCCGGAACGTGTGGGTTTTCTAAGCGTTCAACCAGTTTCTTTTTAAACTGTTGCTGTAATGTCGAGCCAAGTTTTTGCCATTCTTTCCAGGCGCTCTTTTTAAAATCAAGTTTATAGGTCATCGATGTTAACCGGGATACTCTCTTCTGACTCGCGCTCTTTAACAATAGCAAGCAGTTCGAGATCCTCAAGACGATCCATTATGTCTTCGTATGCTTTAGCGGGTACACAGTAAAATGCAGGCTCGTTTCGATTAAGAACCGCGACAGGTGCACCATATGCACTTGTCGCAACTTTCATCGGGTTGGCTTTTAATTCAGTAATGCTTGCTGCTACATCAGCTAAAATTCTAGAGGTCATTTATTAGGTCCTTAATGCAGTCTCTATTTAGGTCATTCTAGCGCTTAAGTAGTGGTGTCACAAGTTGCCTCGTTTCGACTTGGCGTGACTTGATGGATCTGGCCCCGAACTTTGTTCGGGGTCAGATCCTAGAGCACTGCCAGTTTACTATTGGTTAAGTCGGTAACCAGCATATGCCCCGGTGCATGGCTAATACAAAAATCCAGTTTGGCATTTGCAATCGCTACCTGCGGTGTGACACCACAGGCCCAGAATACTGGCACTTCACCGGGTTTAATCGTTACCGCATCGCCATAATCAGGCTGATTGATATCCCGAATACCGATAGCCGCCGGATCGCCAAAATGCACCGGCGCCCCATGTACTTGCGGGAAGCGCGAGCAAATCTGGATCGCGCGGATCGCATCGGCCGGTTTCATTGGCCGCATACTGACCACCATATTGCCGCTAAACACCCCGGCACTCTGGCATGCCAGGTTAGTGCGATACATCGGTACATTAACCCGCTCGGTTATATTGCGAATTTCCAGGCCATCAGCCAGTAATGCTTCTTCAAATGAAAAAGAACAACCGATTAAAAAGGTCACCAGATCATCGCGCCAGACGGTAGTCAGATCAGTCACTTCATCCACCAGTTCGCCATGGCGAAAAATGCGGTAACGCGGTAAGTCAGTGCGAATATCTAAATCCTGTGCCAGTGCAGGTAGTTCGACAGCACCGGGGCGTGCGGCCATACCCAGCAGTGGGCAGGGTTTGGGGTTAAAGTGACAAAACTGCAGGAAGTCGGCGGCATAGGCGGCAGGGATAATCGCCATATTGGCCTGCACAAAACCCGGCGCCAGGCCCGAGGTATTGCTGGCAAATTCACCGCTGCGACACAGCTGGCGGATTTGATAGGGCGACAGAGCAGTAAGATCTTGCATAGCATACCTCTTGGTTCGTCATGATCTGCCACACTTTTATCCACAACACTCCGGTTCAGTGTTAGCTTTGTACCGGAGTGCTGTGGATAAACTGGTCAGACCGGTACCGGAGACGTGTGGATAAGTTAGGCGTGGCCGTAAATTTCTTTGTTGGCGAGCCAGCGTTTAATCAGTTGCAGGCTGGCAGGCCGGTGTTGTTGCCACATTATTGCCGCCAGTTGCCGTGCTTGTGGCAGTAACTCGCTGTCGCGGGTTAGGTCAGCAATTTTAAACTGCATTAAACCGGTTTGCCGGGTGCCGAGTAGCTCGCCGGGACCGCGAATTTCCAAATCGCGCTGTGCAATAACAAAGCCGTCGTTACTTTCGCGCAATACCGATAACCGCGCCTGTGCCGTGCGCGACAGCGGTGCATGATATAACAGCACACAATGCGATACGGCGCTACCCCGGCCAACCCGGCCGCGCAGCTGATGCAGCTGCGCCAGGCCCAGCCGTTCCGGGTTTTCGATAATCATTAAACTGGCGTTGGGCACATCGACACCCACCTCAATCACGGTAGTGGCGACCAATAAATCCAGCTCGCCGCTACTAAAGCTTTGCATGATCTGCTGTTTTTCTGCGCTTTTTAAGCGGCCATGCACCAGGCCAATTTTTAGCTCTGGCAGCGCTTGCTGTAGCAAGGTCGCGGTATCCTCCGCGGCCTGGCATTGTAGCGCTTCTGACTCTTCAATTAAGGTGCAAACCCAGTACGCCTGGCGTTGTTGTTCGGTTACCACCTGCTTGACCCGCGCAATCACTTCATCGCGGCGGCTATCCGGAATGGCGACGGTAGTCACCGGCGTACGGCCCGGTGGTAGTTCATCAATTACCGAGGTATCCAGATCGGCATAAGCCGTCATCGCCAGGGTGCGAGGAATTGGCGTTGCCGTCATCACCAACTGATGCGGATAATGGCCGGCAATGCCGCCTTTTTCACGCAGTGCCAGGCGCTGATGTACGCCAAAGCGGTGCTGCTCATCGATAATCACCAGCGCCAGTTGTTTAAATTCGACCTGTTGCTGAAACAGCGCATGGGTACCCAGCACCATTTGGGCACCGCCATCGCCGATCGCAGCCAGACTCTGTTCGCGCGCCTTACCTTTGCTTTTACCGCCCAGCCAGGCTAACTGAATACCGAGCGGTGCAAACCAGCGCTGAAAATTGAGTGCATGCTGTTCGGCCAGAAGCTCGGTGGGGGCCATTAACGCCACCTGATAGCCATTGCCGATAGCCGTTAACGCCGCCAGCGCCGCAACCAGCGTTTTACCCGAACCGACATCGCCCTGCACTAAGCGCAGCATTGGCAGCGGTTTGGCGAGATCAGCCTGAATCTCTGCCACCACCCGCTGTTGGGCGCCGGTGGGCTGAAACGGCAGTTGGCTTAAAAAGTCACTAAGCAGCTTTGCCGGTTTAGGCAGCGCCACCGCCTGCTGTTGCTGGCCCTGACTACGCAGCTGATACATACTCAACTGCTGCGCAATCAGCTCTTCTAAAATCAGCCGTTGCTGCGCCGGGTGCTTGCCTGCTTCTAACAGCGTAAGCTGCGCATCCGGCGGTGGGCGGTGAATATAATGCAGTGCCTCGGCCAGCGACCAGGGCTGGCGCATCAGCTCGGCCGGTAAATATTCGGTTGGCGCATATTGCTTCAGGTAAGTCAGGGCAGCATCGGTCAGATTACGCCAGGTGGCTTGTTTTAAGCCTTCGGTGGTCGGGTAAATTGGCGTCAGGGTTTCGGCGACTTGCAGCTCCAAGGCCTCATCCTGTAATACTTTGTATTCCGGATGCAGCATCTCGAGGCCACGAGGGCCGCGCTTGACCTCGCCAAAACAACGTAAGCGGCTGCCTTTTACCACGGCATTTTTTTGCGCCGCCGAAAAATGAAAAAACCGCAGCGTAATGCTGCCGCTGCCATCTTTCACGGTAACCAGCCAACTGCGTCTTTTACCAAAATGCACCTCGCTACTTTGTACCTCGCCCTGCACGGTGGCGTGCAACAGCGGCATTAAGTCGGCAATCGGATACAGTCGGGTGCGATCTTCGTAGCGCAGCGGCAGGTGAAATAAGATGTCCTGAATACTAAAAATCGCCAGTTTCGCCAGGCGTTCAGCAACCTTGCTGCCAACGCCCTTAATGGCTGAAATGGCGATATTATCAAGACGGGTCTGGCTCAAAACCTGGCCTAAGTAGCTAAACGTTAGTAGGTAGACGGCACTTCCATCACGCCGTCGATTTCAATTTGTGCACCGCGGGGTAGGGCACTGACTTGTACCGCAGCCCGCGCCGGATATGGCTCCTGGTAGTACTGGCTCATAATCTGGTTAACTGTCGCAAACTGGCTTAAGTCAGTTAAAAAGATATTTACCTTCACCATATTATTCAGAGTGCCGCCGGCAGCTTCACACACCGCGCTTAAGTTTTTAAACACCTGATGGGTTTGCTCGGCAAAATCTTCTGACACCATTTGCATCGTAGCTGACACTAACGGGATCTGGCCGGATAAATACACAGTAGTGCCGATTTTTACTGCCTGGCTGTAGGTACCAATGGCGGCTGGCGCGGCATCAGTACGGATAATCACTTTTGACATGAACGCTTATTTCCTTCTGTAAACTTTTTGCACATCGGGCATCACGCGGATTTTGCGCATCACATTAGCCAGATGTACCCGATCTTTCACCGAGAGGGTGATTTTTATCACATATTCGCCGGTATCGCGATCTTCAGTCGATAAATCCTGAATATTGGAGTCCTGAGTGGCGATCATCGTGGTTAATTTCGCCAGTACGCCTTGTTTATTCAGAATAAACACCCGGATATCACACAGGAACTGCTTCTCCGTCGTATTATCCCAACGTACCGGGAAGAACCTTGCCGGTTCACGTTCCCAGCCTTTGATATTACGACACTCAGCGCGGTGCACGTTAAGACCTTTGCCCGGTGTGGCGTTGGCGACGATAGGATCGCCGGGTATCGGCCGGCAACACTTGGCAAAGGTGACCAACATACCTTCGGAGCCGACGATAAAGGTATTGCCTTTGGGGATAGCCGGCGCCTTACTTTGCGGCTCATCGCTATCAAACTCACCCAATAAGCGGCGGGCAATGGCAATGGGTAACTGATTACCGAGGCCGATTTCGCTATACAGTGCATCCAGCGTCGGTTGTTGTAAGTTGGTCAGGACCTGCTCAATCCGCTCCTGGCTAATCTCTTCCAGTTTCACTGTACCCAAAGCGGACGTCAGTAAGCGTTTACCCAGGCTAACAGCTTCGTTTTGCTGTTGTTTTTTAAGGTAATTGCGGATACCTAAAATAGCGCGGCTGGTTACCACATAGTTTAACCAGTTGGCATTAGGCTTACCGCCGGGGCTGGTAATAATTTCGACCGTTTGGCCGGTTTCCAGTGGTTTGCTTAGCGAGTAAGGCCGGCGGTCGACCTTGGCGCCAACACACTTATTACCGATATCGGTATGTACCGCATAAGCAAAATCGACTGCGGTGGCGCCAATGGGCAGCTCGACAATGCGGCCTTTTGGCGTGAAGACATAAAGTTCGTCCGGATACAGCTCGGATTTCACATTTTCGACAAATTCCTGGCTGTTACCGGCGCTTTGCTGTAATTCCAGCAGGCTTTGCATCCAGCGCTGGGCGCGGATTTGGGCGGTAGACTCACGCACTTCGCCGTTAACCTTGTACATCCAGTGCGCGGCTATGCCTTTGTCGGCCATTTCGTCCATTTCGCGGGTGCGCATCTGAATTTCTACCGGTATGCCATGCGGACCAATCAGTGACGTATGTAGCGACTGATAGCCGTTTTGCTTTGGAATAGCGATATAGTCTTTAAAGCGGCTTTCAATCGGCTTAAACAGGTTATGCATCACGCCCAGGGTGCGATAGCAGTTATCAATACTGTCGACCACCACTCGAAACGCATAGATGTCCATTACATCATTGAACATCAGCTCTTTGTTTTTCATTTTGCGGTAGATGCTGTACAGATGTTTTTCGCGGCCACTGACCTCAGCAGGAATACCCGTTTGTTGAATGCGGTTGCGGATATCCTGCTGCACTTTTTCCAGCAGCTCACGGCGGTTACCGCGCGCCTGTTTAACCGCTGAGCTAAGGGCACGGTAACGCATTGGGTATAGCGCCTGAAAACCCCAGTCTTCCAGCTCATTTTTGATATTATGAATACCCAGGCGGTTGGCGATAGGGGCGTAAAGTTCTAAGGTTTCTTTGGCAATACGGCGGCGTTTTTCTGGTTTTAACGCCCCTAAGGTGCGCATATTGTGGGTGCGATCGGCCAGTTTAATCAGAATAACCCGGATATCCTGGGTCATCGCCATAAACATTTTTTGCAGGTTGGTAGTTTCAAACTCTTTGATATCTTTAAATTTTACTTTATCGAGTTTGCTCACACCCTGTACCAGCTCGGCTACGGTGGCACCGAATAAGCGGGTTAGATCTTCTTTAGTAACCGGGGTGTCTTCAATCACATCATGTAGTAGGGCGGCCATCAGAGTTTCGTGGTCGAGTTTCATCTCGGCCAGAATACTGGTGACCGCTACCGGGTGGGTAATGTAGGGCTCACCGCTAGAGCGAAACTGCGGTGCATGTGCATCTCTGGCAACCACATAGGCCTGTTGTACCAGATTAACCTGCTCCGGGGGCAGATACGCACTTATCTGATTTTTCAGACCTTCAAACAGATACACGGGATCTCCAAACGAACACAGCATAGTTGAAAGATAATATGCTGTTTAAGCTTAGAATATACGTGTAAATTTGGCGAATGCCAACGGCAGAAAGGCCGTTGGCAGTAGTTTGGCAGGCTTTTTTTACTGATCTGAGCCGATAATGGCAGCAACGGCAGCCATTTCAGAGGCTTCTTGCTGTAACTGATCGCGGCGCTCCTGTTGGTCCAGGATGCTCTGAGTAATAAAGCCTTTTTCAATTTCGCGCAGTGCAACCACAGTAGGTTTGTCGTTTTCACGGTCAACCATGGGTTCTTTGCCTTCCACTGACAGCTGACGAGCACGGCGTGCTGCAACCAGAATTAAGTCAAAACGGTTACCAATTTTATCTACAGCATCTTCAACGGTTACGCGAGCCATTCAGCACTCCGGAATAATTCAGTGTTAATACAGGTATTACAAGACCGCATAGTGTACGCTATTTTGCTGCTTTCGCCAACAGTTGTTCCAGCAATGCCTGCTGCCGGTGAGCCTGGCTACTAAAGCGGTTACGCTGCGCCAGTACGATGCGCTCCAGCTCATTGTAAGCTTGCTCTAACTGGTCATTAATAATCAGATAGTCATATTCGAAGGCATGCGACATTTCGCTTTGGGCCTGCGCCATGCGTTTAGCGATGACTTCAGCGCTATCGGTAGCGCGATGGGTCAGCCGCTGCTGCAGCGCGTCGAGACTGGGCGGCAGAATAAAGATACCAATAGTACCGGCTACCTTGGCGCGGATTTGTTGTGCGCCCTGCCAGTCAATATCAAGAAACACATCGATACCCTGACTGAGTAACTCGCGAATAGCCTGTGCTGAGGTGCCATAGTAGTTACCGAATACCTCGGCACTTTCTAAAAATTCGCCGTTGGCGATACGCTGCTGAAAATCGGGAATAGTAGTGAAGTGATAATGCACACCATCCTGCTCGCCTGCTCGTGGCGCACGGGTGGTATGCGACACACTTAAGCGCATATCGCTGTAACGCTTTAGCAGCGCCTGGATCAGCGTCGATTTGCCGGCGCCACTGGGCGCCGAAATAATAAACAGGTTGCCGCTTAATTGCTGCATGCTGTGATCGATCACGGGGAATACCTTGCTTAGCTATACTGGCGCTAAGTTTACTGCCTGCACCAGGCAGGCGCAAACTTAAACACCAGCGTGCCTTAACTTGCGTTGTGCTTACTGGCTTCGAGCTTAGCTTTACGTAACGACAGCCAGATCGAGCCGCCAATAAAACAGGCTACAACGGGTAACGAGATGTAGACCGGAATATGGAATATATCCAGCAACAGCATCTTACAACCGACAAAGATCAGCACCAGCGCCAGGCCATAGTTGAGCAAACTAAAGCGATCGGCAAAGTCGGCCAGCAGGAAGTACATTGCCCGTAAGCCCAGAATGGCGAAAATATTGGAGGTTAACACAATAAAGGGGTCGGTACTGATGGCGAAGATCGCTGGTATCGAATCGACCGCAAAGATCAGATCGGTAATTTCGACCAAAATCAGCACCAGTAGCAGTGGCGTACCGTAACGCACCAGCTTACCGGTTTTTTTATGTGGTTTTATTACGGTAAATTTTTCGCCGTCCAGCTCGTCGGTTAAGCGCAGGTGTTTGCGCAGCCAAAGCAGAGCGGCATTTTTTGACAGATCCGGCGAGGCTTCAGCGAATAACCACATTTTGATACCGCTAAACACCAAAAAGGCACCGAAAACGTAAAGTATCCAGTCAAAACGCTGGATCAGCCAGACACCGGCAAAAATCATGATGGTGCGCATCACAATGGCACCCAGCACGCCGTAGATGAGCACCCGCTTTTGTAATTCGGCCGGTACGGCAAAGTAGCTAAAAATCATTAACCAGACAAAGACATTGTCTACCGCCAATGACTTTTCAATCAGATAGCCGGTCACAAACTCCAGCGTTTTCGCGTTAGCCAGTGCCCGACCTTGTTCTGCATCCAGATAAAACCACAGGCCGGTGGCAAAGGCCATCGACACCGTCACCCAGATCACCGACCAGGTAGCGGCTTCACGTAAACTGACTTTATGTGCCTTGCCGCCGCCGACCAGAAACAGGTCAATCGCCAGCATAATCAGCACGATACCAAAAAACACTATCCAAAGTGTGGGGCTTGCAATAGATACCATATGACTACCATTAATCTTGATTATGATTGCAGCAGGTATTGTAGACGCAAAGACCTGTTGCCGTTAGGCAAAGGTCTTGCTTATTCAGATAGGGTCTGAACCTGGCAGCCGGGCAAAATGCCGTGATGACGACTAACCAGCGAGAAGCTACTCCCCTTTGAGTACCCTCAGTGTAGGGGAGAACCGGGCGGCCAACAAGGGCCGGTTGAAAAGATTTATTTACTGCGGGCTTTGGCTTTAATTGACAAGGTAAGGGTAAAACTCGCCATCACATCGTCACCATTTTTTTCCGGGCAAGTCACGATTACCGACACCGGGCGATTGATCCGCTCGCCGGTCGCGATAGACTCATCCAGCATCTGGTCAATCACATCGCCATCATGGCTGATAAAATGCACCGTGCTCTCCGGCCGTTTCAGGAATTTACCTTCCACATCTTTAAAAGCAAAGTTGGCATTAACACCCCGCGCCTTGGCTTTGGTAAATACCAAGAAAGCACCGGCCAGATCGGCACCAATAGCTAAGGCACCAAAATAGATACTGCCAAGATGGTTTTTGGTGCGCCACTTGTGCGGCATTGTTACTTCAACGGTTTTGTCATCCATGCGGATAATTTTTGGCGAGCAAAAGCCAATTAGCGGAATATAGCGCCAGGCAAACAGCTTTAAAAACCAATTCGCTTTACGTAACGATACCGCCATAACCACTCCATTTTTCCGAAAATGCTGCTAGTAAAGCGCTAGCTTAGCACTGGTCTGACCAAGAGGCCAGTGTTGGTTTTAGAGTTGTCTGCGCTACTGTTTTTCAGAAATAGCCCGCTATAGCTCAAGCTAACCTGATCATTTGCCAAAGTATGTCGCTATAACCGGATCAACGGGATTTCGGCTGACTGCGCTTTTAAGTGGGTTGTTCTCGCAACTATGTTGTCACGCAATACCAGAAAGTACTGAATGTCATCAGCGGTAATGCTGGGCAGTTGTTTCAGCTGATTAATATGTAAGTCAGAGGAAAGCTGCTTTAGCACTTTATCAGCTAAGCTAACTAACAGTCTCGACAATAGCTTTTTATCGATGTTACACGTTTGTGCAAAGTCTGCCAGCTGATAGGCGTGTATGGTGTCAGGTTCAAATTCATCGCCCATCGCCATTGCCAGTACATGCTTGAATTGTGGGAACATCGAGACGTTAACTAAATCATAAGCTGGGGTAAAGCGGGCGGTGCTGTCATCGAAATACAGCGACACGTTTTTGCCGTGACTGTCGTAATTGCCGATCATTAAATTGAACAATTGCCAGTGGATCAGCCATTGTATGCTCTCTACCGGCGAAGACATTTTTCGACAAAACCCAAACAATTTTTCTAAACTTGCGCCATCACGAATATGCTTCACGTCCCGGCCATCGCCAAGGTTACGCTCATATTTATGGTCTCTGGATAAGTTAAGCGCCTGGCAGCCGTCTATCACGTGGCGTCGCAACACTTTGCTGTCGTCGCTCACATATTTGCGATCAAAGCGCTTAACGATAAGTGCCGGATGAGACCCGAAGCGCCTGAATGCCACCTCGGCTGTCGGTAAACCAATAGCAGTTGAAAGCGTCATACAGAAGAATTCGTTTAATACGAGGTTTGGGCAGTTTTTCTTTTCAAATTTCAGGATATGGGTAGAGCACAGGGAGCCGTCGCCAAAACCAAAGTTTCCGGCATTATCGATAAAGACATTTAATTTGTCCTGCACACCTGCCACGCTAAGCCGGGGCTTGTCGTCCCATGTTAGCAAACCAAACTCTTCTTTAATGTTGAGTCTTTCAATTAACTCTGCTTCTTCAATCTGCCTGAAGATGGGTTGCGTTCTATCTATCTGCTCTGCTTGCACAGGCCTAAATACGATGGCACCTGCTAAATCATTACCAATAGCACGCACTTGCGAATAGACATTTTTTTCCGAAACACCTAAGTTTTCAGCCAGCAGCTTTCGCGCTTCACCTTCCGGTAGGGCGTTATCAAGATAGATAATTGGACTCCCCATACCTTAATAGATAAGTTAACTTGTATATAGTTAGTTAATGGAGTCAGTGATGAAAAATACTATTGTGGGCGTTGACCTTGCTAAGCATGTGATCCAGGTTTGTTC
>Ga0181595_10005069_pt1 | contig 11813 bp, 8 predicted proteins | sample 041ome_7_FD_145604 | JGI IMG/M metagenome (GOLD analysis project Ga0181595, IMG submission 145604) | Coastal salt marsh microbial communities from the Groves Creek Marsh, Skidaway Island, Georgia - 041401AS metaG (spades assembly) | ecosystem: Environmental > Aquatic > Marine > Intertidal zone >...
GGCGTTCGTTGAGGCAGATTTAGAACCCGAGTCGGTGAACATTTTGAGAGAGTTCACTCCGCACTTAATCCCGGTGTTGTTGACAAACATGGCGTACGAAGAAGACGACGAGGAAGTGTTGCAAGCCGAGGAGGACGAGTTGAACGCAGACAGACCGGATCGAGATCAAGATATCAAACCGACGTTTCGTGCGCAAAAGGATAAATCGTTCGGTGAAGGCGGCAAAGACGGCGACGAGGAATACGACGACGACGACGACGACGATTGGGGGACGTGGAATTTAAGGAAATCTTCGGCGAGCGGTTTAGACACGCTTTCTTTACACTTTGGCGACGAGCTTTTGCAAATCATGTTGCCAGTAGTTGAGCAACGTTTGGCGGATCAGAATTGGAGAATTCGAGAATCTGCGATTTTGGCGTTGGGTGCAGTCGCGGAAGGGTGCACGAACGGTCTCGCGCAGTACCTGCCTCAGCTCGTTGGTTTCCTGTACCCGATGTTGGACGACGCGAGACCTTTGGTGAGATCGACGACGTGTTGGACATTGTCTCGATTTTCTCCGTGGTTATGTCGATCCGCCATGCCTGCTGATCACCCTAACGCCGTTCCAGGAACGACCGCGGAAGCTTCCGCGGCTGGTTTGCAACAGTTACAAACGGTGTTGATGGGAATTTTGAACAAGATTGTCGACAAGAACAAGAAAGTTCAGGCGGGCGCCTGCGGCGCTTTGGCAAACTCTTTACAAGAAGGTCGAGAACTTCTCGCGCCATGGACGGAACAGATTGTCCAAGCGTTGAGTGCGGCGTTAGAGAGGTATCAGAGAAAGAATCAGAGAAACTTATACGACGCTTTACAGACCATGGCGGAGTACATCGGTCCTTCGATTTCCGATCCAAAATACGCCGATCAGTTGCTTCCGAGAATGTTGGAGAAATGGAAAAACGCGCAAGAAGGCGATCCAGAAACTTATCACCTCTTAGAGTGCATCACAGCAGTCGTAGCCGGTACTGGTAGTGGATGCATGAAGTATGCGCCGGATATTTTCGCGGCTGCCTCGCAACTGTGCACGACGGAACTGCAGAAGAAAGAAGCGGTGCGAAGAAATGAGCTTCCTCACGACGCGCACATACACGAGCATCTCCTCGTCGGTTTAGATTTACTTTCCGGGTTAGCTGAAGGTTTAGGTCAACAATGCGAACCGCTGTTGATGAATTCGCACACGCGAGAGATCTTGCTGGCGACGTGTGCGGATGATACGCCCTCGATTAGACGATCGGCGTTTGCGCTTTTAGGGGACGTCTCCAAGGCGTGCCCTCAACACGTCAGTCCATCGTTGAGAGAGTTTCTCGATTTGGCCAAGCAAAACTTGGCTCCGGATATGATTACTGCGGCGACGGTGTCCTGTTGTAACAACGCGTGCTGGGCAGCTGGTGAGTTAGCCATTCGATGCGAGCCGAGCGCGTTGCAACCTCACGCTCGCGCGTTTGCGGAATCTTTGGCGGGAATTCTCGAGATGCGAATGGTCAATCGAAGTTTGGGTGAAAACGCGGCGATTACGCTAGGAAGAATCTCTATGCAGTGCGCGGAAGAGTTGGCGTCGGCTTTGCAAAATATCGCTCCGACGTGGTGCGTTGCGATGCGAAGATTACGAGACGGTGTCGAGAAGGAACACGCGTTCAAAGGTTTGTGCGAGTTGATCAAAGTGAATCCAAACGGAGGCGTGAACTGCTTGAAAGAGATTTGTGAAGCCATCGCGTCTTGGAGACAGTGCAGAAGCCAAGAAGTATCCTCGGCCATGCGCGACGTTTTGCAAGGGTACAAGAATCACATCGGCGCGGAGCAATGGGCGCAACTGGAGAGGAATCATTTAGAGCCGGCGGTGGCGCAAAAACTGAAACAAACGTACGGCGTTTGATAAAAAAAAGAGAGCAAAAGAGAGAGTGGTGTTTGTTGCGAAGAACAAGGCTTTATTGTTGTTGTTGTATATATTTCGCTACTTGAACAATTAGAGGCGAGCGGGGTGGTTTCTCACACCGCGAGCTTTATTTATTATTAAGTCAAATCTAAACCTTCTGAACATAATTTACACGCGCTCGCGACTACTACATCGCAAAACTGGTCCAAATCGCTACTTTTCCGTTCGCGTTGCTACCGGCTAATCTTAATCCGTCGCTCGAAAAGGAGAACGAATCCGCACAAAACGCGAGCGCGGGCGTTTTTGGTTTATCTTGCTTGGTCTCATCTTCGCCATCGCTGAAGAACGTGTCGTCCTCTCGCGTTTCGAGGACTTGCTTGATCTCGTAATTCCGCTCGTCCTGGCCTTCCTCGTTTTGCGAGAGCGAATTTTTCGTTTGCAAAATTTCGCACACCAGACCGGTGACTTTATCGCGCGGAGAGGCGACCATCGGCGGTGCGGTGGAGACTTTAGCCGGACAAAAAGAAAAACCACCGCGTTGCGACGGCATAGATGCCGTCGCAATTGGCACTAAATGGTCGCCAGACGTTCCTAAATCGACAATTCTGAGTAATCGAATTTTCCCGTTTGCCGTAGCCACGGCGAGGACGGGCGCGTTGATCGAAGCAACGTACGCGCACCAAAATAAAGCGCACACGGGCGATCGCTCTTGGCCTAAACTATTCACGTGCAAAACCGTGAGCGAAAATCCTTGGGAAGGCTTCGTCGCTTTTTCTTTCGCGTAAGTCTTCACTCTGTTCATGGCCACTTTCACGTCGTCCTTCATGCGCTTCGCCATCAAATTCGCCTTCTCTTTCGCTTTTTCTTTAATCTCTTCCGGTTTTAACGCGGACATCAAAGACTTTTTAGCGGCAGGAGCGGTAGGACTTTCAGAGGCTTCACCGTTAATTCCGTTGTTGTTATTATCGTTATTAGCATTATCGTTATTTTCAGCGGCGTGATCACCTCCCCCGCTGTCATCGCCTTCGCCGCCTTTTGAAGCCATATCGCCGCTACTGCTATTACTTCTACGCATATCGTTTTTGTTCTTCTCTTCTTTTATCCGTCGAGAAGTTGGATCAGTTTGTTTCGCTAAGGACGAGTTGTTACTGCTTTTCTTACCTTTATTCAGAAGTTTCGAGATGGATAACTTCTTCGTAAAGTCTTTCCGTTCTATGCAGGAAAGCGTAAAGACTCTTCCGGTGTCGTCGCCGAAATACGCGAGTCTCCCAGACGTGTTGAAACAAATTTCTTTCAATCCAGCTTCGGGATCACCTTGCACGCGAACTCTGTCCGGCGGTTGCGAAGAGTTCACATCCGCTAACATTACGCTTCGCTGTTTCGTAGTGATTAGCGCCAAGTTCGTTCTCACCGGATGTATCTTTACGCTCGTTGGATTTTCTGATATTTGTACGACAGCTTCGAGAGTGCCCGAGCGAAAATATTTCGTCGCGTTGTTTGTGTTCCCAGAATTGTTATCGTTGAGCTTATACATGCGAATTTCTTTACCTTTCGCGGAACACGCGAGCAAAGCTGAACCATCTAACGACCAATCTAAATCCGAAACGGCTTCGGTGAACACATCTTCGAGCTCAAACACGTACGAGACACCGTGCGCGTTGTACTCGTCCATTTTCTCTTCGTCTTCGTCGTCCGAGAGAATGATTTCAGTCGTAGGCGGAGGTGGCGTTGATGCACCATCTCGTCCCTCTTCTTGTTTTTGTTCTTTTTCAATGCTCGCTACTCTATCTGCCACGGATCCTCCTTTCTTGTGTTGTTTTTTCTCGTTTCCTTCTTCTTCCTCTTCTTTTTGCTGCTGGCTAATATCATTCGTAGCGGCGCGCTTCTCGCTCGTCGCTTCTTTCGCCTCTTTGTTCTTCTCCTTCTTCTTATTTTTTGCCCTATTATCCATACCATTCTTACTCCCAAACACAATCACTCGTATTGTTCCATCTTCTCTTCCAACTGCTAAACACCTAGGAAACATCACGCTCCATTTCATCACCGTAACTTTCGCCAACGTCGCGTGGTCGCCGTCCGCGTACCCGAGAAACCGCAAGTCGTCCTCCACGTCCAAGAATATATCAGCGTTGTTGTTCGTTTCCGTCGTGCTCGCGCGTATCCCTCGTTCCACGCGTTTCTTCGCTTTCGCGTCGTCGTCGTTTTCGTTCTCGTCTGCATTCTTCTTAGTAACGCTCAACTCTTTCATTTTCTGCACGCTTTCTTTCATCTTCACGAACGATTTACTCGACACGTCTTGCAACAAAGTGCCCGCTTTAAACGTCGTCTCTTTCGCGTTCTTTGCAAAAATCTCTCTGTTTTCTTTCGAGAAGAGTTTCTTCATTCGTTCGTTCATCGTCGCGTTTATGGGTGTAAAGCTCTTCTTCTTCGTCGTCGCGTTTTCTTCATCAGCATAATCAGCTTTACTCAAACTTTTCGTCGGAGAATCGTTCACGACGACCGTTCGGTCCAATTCTTCTCCTTCTTTGTCTTCTTCTTCTTCGTTGTCTTCCATCTTAACGCGACTCATCAGTCCTCCTCTGCTCTTCCTCCTCTTCGTTTTGTTGCGCTCTTTTATTCTTCTTCTTCAGAGAGAGAGAGTTACAGAGTTAGAGTTAGAGAGAGTGAGAGTGTGAGAGCGTTGATTTTGGAACACAGACACCACCAACACCAACAACTTTGAGTGTGCCGCCACACGCCGAAAAAGAGAGACTTTTCGTACAGACAGAGAAAAGGCGAGAACGAGGAGAGGAATATTTTTTGCGAGAGAGAGAAGAGAGAAGAGTTTGAATTTTTTTTTTCGGACAGAGCAAACGGCAAAAGAGGGAGGAGACTCTTCTGGTGTGTTTTTTTTGGAGAAGAGACAAAAAAGGATGAGTTTTACAGATTTTTGGAGAGAGATATCTCTCGTGGAACATCTTCATCGTCTTCAAACATCACTTCCCCAGCACGCGCGCTAAGAATAACAACACAGAGTAGAGAGAAAAGAAACGCGCAAAACACGACGCAAGAAATAGAAACCACGCACCCCTTTAATAATAAAAAGCGATGTCGTCGACGATTTATACTCCGAGTAGTACTACTCCCGCGAGAATGATGATGACGACAAAATCCAAGACGATGAAAACGAGAGAACCAAACACTTCTTCTTCTTTAACTTCTTCTTTCTTTCCGACGAGAGGAGGGAGAGCGTCGTCGTCGTCGTCGATGCGAACAAAAGCGATCGACCCGCAAGTCGCGCTCGCGGTGGCGCAACAAAACCTCTCCTTGGCTTTAGTTTTAGGCGCGGAAGGCGTTCTGAATTCCCAGCGCATGCCTTCTGATTTTATCGGACGACCGGATTTGCCAAAACTCGCGCCAGGTATCGCCGGGTGCGCTACGGCGTTCGCGTTGATTAACAGCGATAACGACGTCGTCACGCCAATTGGGTTAGCGGTTGGCGCGTTGGCGTGTTTATACGTGATTAAAATTGAGTTTGATAGATTGAACGAAACGAAAGACGATCCGTTAGATTGGCCGGGACCGAAGGTCTTTCCCGGCGGTTTGTTGGTGTTTGGATTGTTGCAGTTTCTCACCAACGCGCAAGGATTCGTGAGAGAGATGTAAAATTGATGATTTAATTTGATTGTATACGTTTCGTACTCTTTGATGAATGTGTGATAAAATTACAATATAGTTGTTGTTTGTCGTTTGTTGTTCGTGTTTTGTTGTTGTTTGTTGAGACGCAGAGGAGCAGATAAAAGCGTTTACGAGCTTCTCTCCTCCTCCATCTGCGCTTTCATCGAAGCGGCTTGGATAGCCTTCTTCGCTCTTTCCTTCGCCTCTGCCGCTTTCTTCTCCGAATTCTCTTTCGCAGCTCTCTCCAAGTAGGCGTTATACGCCGCGTGCGCTTCCGGAGAATCATTCTCCCCCGGTGCTATCATTGTTTCTTCTGGTTTCGCGCACGACACATTGCACCCCTCGCAACCTCCACAGTTGTTCACCTTACACGACGGTATCGTCGGCATGTTTGGTGTTCCGGTCACCTTCCCATCCTCAATCACGCAACAGTTCGGATCCCCAAGCGACTTGACGCAGTTCGTCGTCGAATCTTGCAACGTTTTACACTCCATCCCGCAGCACCCGCAGCACATCCAGTTCGCGCACGAGTTGAACGAATCCGCGGCGTAGCAACACGGCTTGCACTCGCCCAACCATCTCGCCGGCGTTTCCTCGTTCGCTTCCGTTTCTTGATTCCAATCTCTCAATCTTTTCGTTCCCCAATAGCAATCCTTGTACATAACCTTACATATATCGTTCCAAAAGAAACACAAATAAAGTTTACGCAACGGCGCGCCGAGCGGCGCCAGCCACTTCTTCGGCAACGCGCACGGGTCAAACTTCTTCCCGCCATCCGCGTACATCGGCAACGCTAATCGTTGGTACCGATCTTTCGGTAATTCCCCTCCCGCGTAGGCAATATCGTATTGCTCTGCAATCATATCTGGTGCACTGATTGTTTTGATCCATTTTCTCACCGACATGCGTCCGTGCGAGACGTAATCTTCCGCGCCCGGGAAGGTCAATTTCCTTCGTCTGTGTTGAGCGGCATCGGCTAAGCAACATCCGACGCCGATCATTATGCCGACGAATAAAATAACGCCGAAGCAGATGAAAATGATTTCTCCGGTTTCCACTTTCACGCCTTTACCGAGATCTGCTAATAAGGCTCTCGCGTGACCGCTCATCTTCTTCTTAACTTCTTAACTTTAACTTCTTCTTCTTCTTCTTCTAATTAGAGTATTGGGAAGAATCGAATCTTCTTTCAAACGATCACTAATCCCCCGGGACGAACAAAAGAGAAATTACTACTCTTTTGTTTTTGCGATCTTTATTCCTCAATACTCCAACAGCAGAGAAAAAGCTCTTTGATATATACGTGTGGTCCACTCTTCTCGTCGTCGCTTTCAACGAGAGAAGGAGCGTGACAGCGAAAACAGCGAAAGCAGCAAAAGCGCTTCTCGTGGTTTGTGTGTCTCTCTTTTGAAGAAGAGATGGTGATCTCTCTGTCCCACAAAAGAAGGTGGCACGTTTACTTATTTTAGGGTTAGGAACCCTAAACATTTTTTTTTGCTCTCTTTTTCTCGTTTATGCCTTTTTCCCTTTTTTCCCTTCAAAATTGGTACTTACAAAAAGAATGAGAGCGTTTAATAATAAAGAGAAAGAAGAAGACCTCTGAAGGAAATGAGACGATCGGAGAGCGCTCTCAACGTGAAAGCACCCGCAGTTGGTGGAGCAGTCAACGCGTTTTTACACTCCGGGTGTGAATACGGTGCGTTGTTTTGTGTGTTGTTGTTTAATTAATTATATCTCTCGGTTCGTTTTTTTTTACCCGCACTTTTCTTACTTCCGCAAAAATCATCGTCTGCGGCTTTTGTCGTCGTATCTTTACAGACGAACAAAAGCAGTGTTTTGCTGCTTTCGTTTTCCTCTCTCTCTCTCTCTCCCTTCTCTCTCTGTGTATGTGTGTTTATAGTCCTCTTTCCTGCGCGTGCGATGATGATTCCACATCAAAAAAGAAGACGAGAGAGAGAGACACTTTTTCCGTAGAAGCAGTTAAAAGTGAACAAACAAACTTTCTGATTGAATACCCAATTCGCTGACATCTTTTCTCTCTTTTGTCTCTCTCTTTTTCTTCTCACATCATCCTTTGTCGTCGTACAAATGAAAAGGCATATTCCAAGAAAAATCAACGAAAGATGAGGACGCGTACTGCGTGTTCGTGGACGATGCGGTTCCCGGGAAGTTTGCGGATGCGGTGTTTTGCATATTCGACGGCCACGCCGGGAAGCTGAGCGCGACAAAGTGCGCGGAAGAATTTTTACAGCGAATATGCGACGCTTTGCCAGAAGACGAGAAGCCGAGCACGAGTAGCGGTAAAAGAAAAGAGAGCAATAATAATAATAATAATAATAGAAGAAGGAGCAGCGCGGATAATCTAAGATATCACGATATTTTATTGGACGATAGAGAAAACGCCAAACGAGTGTGGCCGAAATCGTTAGAGCAGGCGACGAGAGACGCAGCGGCGAAGATTAACCACGACATGCGAGTAACTGGAAGAGATGGAACGACCGCGTTGGTTGTTATGATTAAAAGAGCATTAGACACAAACATCGCGTACGTGAAAACAGCCTGGGTGGGGGATACGCGAGCGGTGATTCGATATAAAAACAGAACGTTCAATTTGAGCGAAGATCACACGGCGATGAATTTAAACGAACGCTCGAGGATGGGGCAGTATTACAGAGCTCGCGCGAGAAAAAGTCGCGTTTTGAAGCAAAAAGCGGACGAGTTGAAATCACCTAAGAGCAGACGAAACCGAAACGCGAGTGTGGATGATCTTCTCACGGATTCGGATAATCCGTCCATCGAAGGCGGTTTAGCCTTTAAAGAGTGGCAAGAGAAGTCGCAAGCAGAAAAAGAAAAATCAATCAGAGGTGGATCAGAAATGCTCACGCGATTTGCCGGTGGAAGAAGAGCTTCGGAGGTGCTCAAATCTCGCAACGATAGCTTTACGCAAACCTCGGAAGCGGTGAGAGAAAGAGAACACGAGGGCAGGAACACGCCGCCACCGATAACGACGAGTTCTACCGGGAGAGATACAATAAAAATTCCAAAGAGCAATAGTGGCACAAACCTAAACAATATAGTAGTAAAAAGTGTCGTAAAATCGACTTCGGGGAGCGATTTAACCCAAGCCCAAGGTGCCGGAAACGCCGCGGCAAAACTCGCGGATTTATCTTTGAAATTACCAAGAGAAGATGCCAGAAAAGAGTTAAAAAAGATGCATGCTAAATTCGAGGAGAAAGAAATTAAGAAAACGATACGATCGCTCGCGGCGGGAGTCACTCAAGACGATTCTGCTTTTTTGAATAACAATCATAGTGGCGAAGATTCGAGCACCAACGGGAGCAGCTCAGGGAGGAAGAGTTCTTCCTTACCGTACAGCTCCTCGAGCGAAGAGTTGGAAGATTCGCGTCTAGAACCGTCCACAACGCAGAATTTTGGCGGAGAAGAGAACGAGGACGACGACGACGACATCTACGCGACTTTGTTTCCATTCAAAATTGAAGACATACCTCGAGTGCACATCGATCGTTCCGGTCTAGTTTCCTCGATGCACTCGAGAAGAACGTCGTTCTTAGCAAGAATAGAACACGAAGAAACTGGCGGTTTGTCCGCACCAAGAATTGTCGCCCGAACTGGCGTATCCTGCGCATTCTCGCGGTCGATTGGTGATTCCGGCGTCGCTCGCGCCGTCATATGTACGCCAGAGTTCAGAGATTTCACCATCGCCTGCGGAGAACCGGCTCGGATAGTTTTAGCCTCAGACGGGTGTTGGGATGTGTTTACGAGCGACGAAGCGACGTTACACATTGAATCCTTGCGTGACGCCGATCACACGCGAACGAGCGATATTTCTACGAGAGGGGGAGGTTTCCACAACACGGCAACCGTGGACGCCTCGGTCCGAGGCGGAAGCAATCACAGCGGGAATAACATGAGCTCCGGGAAAGATGGGAGCGGAATGTACGCAGATTTAAGCGTTCGATTTGGCCAAAACTCCTCGTTTCAAGAGTCTGCGCCAGGTATACCTGCCGCCCAAGCGGCTAAGAAACTCGCGAAAGCGGCGAAGCAGAGAAGATTGTATCGAAGTTACCCTCCGGACGATATTACGGTTATAGTCGTCGATATCAACTTGGCGCATTTCGAAGTGATTGATCAACCCGGATGTTCGTGCGTGGTTTCATAAGTATGATAATACTTTTGTTTTAATACCTGTACTATTGTTTTTGTTGTAAACTACCTATTCCATGTTCAATACATAACTATAACTGCTACTATAACTGCTATTACTACTTAGTGCTAGATTAATAACTACTCTTCTGAAGGAGAAATTCGAAACACGGCGATTCTCTGGTCAGGAAACAAACTCTCAAACGGCGGGGGACTCGGTGGCGGCGTTTTCGTGCCACTTTTTCGAACTTCTTCACAAACTAACCCTTCTTTTTCTAAATTCTCAAAGAAATCCACGTCCATCCCATCGTATCTGTGTTTCGTGTGCGCGTAGAGCATGAAACCGCTTTTTGTCTTTCGGCATCTGGTTCGCAACAGTTTTGCGATGACTCGCGGTAATATTTTCACTCCAGATTCGTCGTACACGAGGTCCGAGCCGAGGAGAAAATCAACGTCAATCATTTGAGCATCGTAATCGTCTTTTACTTCTTCTTCTTCTTTATCTGATAGTATAACTTCGTTCCAATCCAACGACGTCGCGTAAATCTTCTCTCGTTCCTTCGACGATAATTTTCTCTTCTCTCTGTTCGAATCGAGTATCAAATTTAACCAATCCAGAGCACCTCCCGCTTCCATCTCTGTCGCGTGAAAAGCATCGATGGAGTCGCAAAATTTCCTCACGATCGTCATCGCCAGCCACCCGTTTCCACTTCCGAGCTCTAAAACTCTCACTCTCTTTTTTGTGCCGCTACTAAACAACTCTTCTGATTTTGAACAGAGAAAATCTTTCAGAGCGACGGCGGCGTCCCATCTCTTCTGTCCAGTCGTATTGAACGTGGTCGTTTGCATGTATAAAGCGGCGTCGCCGAGATAGAAGTAATTATCGTCGTCGTCTGAATCGTCGTCATCATCATCATCATTGGGTGGTGGTGGTGGTAATGGTGGTTCAAAAGACATGTGTATTCGCATTAAAAGTTTTGGATAATGAGGAGTTGTTCGTTACAAACACGGATATGACATGCGAGAGACATAATACGAATACTAACAACAACTAAGTATCGTCCAACTTCTCCAACACCCCCTCGCTAATCAACGGCTGCGCTTCTTCTCTCCTCAACAAGTGCACGGAGTCCTTCTTCAAATCGACGACGCCGTCTTTGAAATAAATCACGCCGTGATCTTTCGTACACCGCACTTGCACTTTATGCTCCTTGGGCGGATCCCGGTCTAAAATCAAGTTCATGTTAATACCTTCCTTCTTCCCCATGTATTTGTTCAGAATTTTCGAATACTCCGTGAAATAATCTCGTTCCGAGTGCGATAAATTTTCCGAGATCGAATCCGGTAAGCCGACGCCTAACGTCCATCGTAAACTCTGGATTCGTTTCACGCGTTCGTTGAGATAAATCATCAGTGCTTTCTTGTTGCGTAAAATCGAGTGATGGTGCGTTTGTATCGCCGCTGTTATTCCTTCTTGTTCTTCTTTTCCTGTGACTTGCTTCAACTTTTCCGCTAAAGATCTGTTTTCCTGATAATGCGCTTTCACTTCCTCTAGTATCGACCGCACGAGCTCGTCGTTATACGGTGGAATCGAGGACGGACTCGCGCTCGATTCCACGGACGAGGCGATTTCTTTCACCAACTCCGTGGCTTTTTTCCCGAAAGATGTGGATGACATTTGTCTTCTTTATCTCATAAAAATAAACAAAAACGCAAAAAGCCGTCGTAGATGTATATATATTCTCTCTCTCTCTCTCTCTCTCTCTATGTGTGTGTGTGTGTGTGTGCGTGAAAGAAGTCCGAAAAGCGTGAGCGAAAAGATGTTTACCAAACAGGATTCTGACGATTTTTTGAATAATTTTTCTCTGCAAAGAACAGACAAATCACACACATTCTTCGTACGTAGTGTGTGTGTCTCGAGTGTCTACTGTGCGTGTGTTCATAATGTAATAGCGTACCGAGCAACTTTCTTTTAATTAGGCGTGAAATAAATATATATTAAGTGTTACAATCATTGTTTAATAATTACGCGGCAGACTTCTCCGAGGAGGACCCCGATAACAACGGTTCCTTCTCCAACGCC
>Ga0181595_10005074_pt1 | contig 11803 bp, 9 predicted proteins | sample 041ome_7_FD_145604 | JGI IMG/M metagenome (GOLD analysis project Ga0181595, IMG submission 145604) | Coastal salt marsh microbial communities from the Groves Creek Marsh, Skidaway Island, Georgia - 041401AS metaG (spades assembly) | ecosystem: Environmental > Aquatic > Marine > Intertidal zone >...
TAATACTAATACTCGTACTTTTTTTTAAAAGTTCCTTGGTCTCAACACGCCTCCGTTGGAACCGTTTCTTCCTCCCCCCATCTCTACTTTCCTCTTCATTTGACTCCTTTTCCTCGCTTGCAGCACCACAGTACACGCCTCCATGCGTTCGCTCGTTTGGTACTTCCATCTCGTGAACTCCTCGCAGCTCTCTCTGCCGATGCGAAACAACTCTCGTTCCATCCTCGTCAAATATTCCTCCTTGAAGCTCGGCTCTTTCGATCCAACCGTGTGACTTTCTATGATCATCTTACTAAATCTGCTCTTAAACGCCTCTTTCGCTTTCTGCACCAACGCCTTCCCCGCTTCGTAATCTTCGTGGTCATCTTCACTATCGCTGTCCTCCTCGTCGTCGTCCTCCTTAAAATCGGGGTCGAACGTTTCCATCAACAACTTCCCATACATCGACGCCAACTCGAAGAACATATCCGAATATTCCTCCGATAAGTTCACAATCTTCGGCTCCGCGTTAATTCTCGACCAGACGTGCGTGTTTTCCGGGAATGTCCTCGCCACCGTCTTCAACGGTATCCCGAACCCTTTCATTGTAAACTCTTTGCACATCCAAAATGGTATCGTTATTTTCTTTTCCTCGGGCAAATCGTCGAACGGGCACGACGGGTCAAACTCTTGACCTAAATTGCAAAACGGTCGGTTTGTTTCGAATTGCACCGGTTCAGATTCCGCGAGGAATTGCGAGACGGAGTAGTAATCGTTGAACATGATGGGGCGATATATCTCTAATGAGTCGTATCTGTCGTCTCGATTTTTGAAATTCCCGGGGATGGATTTTTGGAGATTTTTTCTTCTGCCGCTCTCTCTAGATGATGATGATGATGATAATACGTTGCGCGTAAAAGAGCGCGTATTAATAGTTAGATTGAGAGAGAGTTTAATAAATCAAACGGATATTGGTGGACTCTCTTACTAAGAGTAAACGATGATGAGTGCGCTTATATATCTGCGCGGTTGTGAGGCTGCTTTTTTTTGAATTTTTTCGAGGAGGAATTTTTAATGATGATTAGGGTGTAAGACCGACCTTGAAGATTGAAGACCCTTTGTCTCTCTAAGTCGAGTCGAAAAGAGGACGATACGACGCGTAGTATATAATAATCGGATGATGATGATTTAAGAAGAAGCAGTAAGATAAAGTAGAATTTTAAAAATTAAACGTTAATGGTCAACCCGCCTTTAGTGCCTTTCTTGGCGATAAACTTGAACACTTCGATGGCTAAATCGAACGAGTGGACGTCCGTGAAGCCTTGGACGTTGTCGAAATAGTGGTATCGGTAGGATTTTTTCCTGGACGTGTAGGCGTCGAAACCGTAGAGATCGACTTTTTCGCACATTTGCAACGCGTATAAAACGGCAAAGAACCCACTCATTGGTTTGCGGTTGTATTGACTGTTTTTCGTCTTTTCCAAAAGTTCTTTCAGTTTGATCCAGAGCGAATGCGCTCGATTGGAGAACAACGGGTTGAGTAAAATCGCATTTTCCGCGCCGTATTTCTTCAAAAGCGGTTGACAGAGGTGATATCTCGCAAAATGACTGGCGGTTTCAAACAAGACCAGTTTAGTTTCGCCTTCGTTCGCCGGACGCCATCTGCGCACGCCTTGTAAAATCTCTCTCACGTTGTGCGAATTCACCACGTCGAAGGTCGTGCGTTTCCCGACGTACTTCTCAAACCCGCGAATAGGCGCCATGTTAATCCGTATGACCGCGTCGTGGTTATCGATTTCCTCCCCGTACTCTTTCAACAAAGTTACTCCGGAATTCCCAACCACCGCACAGGTTTTAAACTCGAACTTTGGTTCGTCCAACGGCAACTGTTCGAACAAACTTCTCGGAAAGTGATAAATCAACGTCTCGTTCGTATCGCCTGTCGTTGATTCCAACCAGTGTTGCAAAACCGGCTTCGTCCGAGAATCTTTCGGGTCCTCAGGATTGACCGGTTTATTCACTATAAATAACCTCTTGTGCGTGACGAGCGGCTGCGAATCGTCTCGCAGCGTCTCGAAGATGTCGTCTTCCATCTTTTGCGTTCGACTGTTGCTCCTCGCCGCGGTACCCCCGCTCGCTCGTTTCTCGTTACTTCTGCTACTCGTGCCACCACTTTTTCCTCCTCCTCTTCCTCCTCCTCCTCCTCTCGTTGGGTTACTCTCGCTATTGCTCTCGCTACTCCTTTTACTACCGCTATTACTATTACTCTTACTACTACTACTCCTCCCACCACTGATGTCATCAGAAACCTTCTTCTCCTCGGCACCATCGCCGCCGTAATCCTCGGTTTCCTCGTCCTCGTCGTCACTCCTTTTAAATCCTCCTCCTGACCCGATGTCGAAATCGTCGTTCTCGTTTTGACGACCCGTCGTCGTCATCATCGAAGAAGAATCAGAAGAAAACAATCCGGACACCGCGATCCCTCTCCAAATCACAATCACAATCAAGACACAAAAGATAGTTTTCTCCATCGACGATCGCCGCACTCGGATTCCTTTTTCTTTACTTTTAGGGACTGTTATTACGTGAGGAGGCATCTTTTGTTCTTCTTCTTCTTCTTCTTTAGAGTCACGACTCTCTTTCTCTTTCTCGTCGTCTCGTAGGATAATATAAGTGTTTTTGTGTGATATCGCGAGAGTTTTCTGAAGAAAAACCACTCTCGAATATTCTCTATTTATTCTCTCTCTCACAGAGCAATAAATCTCGTCATGTTTTCAGCGTTTAACGACCAGATGATGAAAAAGTTCTTTTACCACGACGACGACGCAACAGAGGAGGCGCAAAAGATTGCGAAGGTTTTCGTCGCCGTTTCGGTCGGGTTCCTGTTCGTCTCTTTACGAAGAGTACATCCAATCCAATTCGGGAAAAATCTTATAAAAAAAACGCGCGTGTATGTGCTCGCGGTTTCGCACTTAGTCCTTTCCAACGAGAAGAAAGGGCTGAAAGCGTTACAGAAAGAGATGGATTTCGACGAGGAAACGACTAAATCGCAATCAACGCTGAAAGGGACGAGAACTATTTATTTCCTCAGGCACGGGGAAAGTCAGTGGAATTACGTCTTCAACAGAGGTTTTGGAGTCAGTTTTCCTTTGCGTTTGGCGAGAGGTTTAGTCATGGAATTGATGTGTTTGTTTAACGCGCGAAACTCGTTCTTCGTGGACGCGCCTTTGAGCGATCGCGGTTTAGAGCAAGTGGAGGAGTTGAGGAAGTTTTTGAACAAAGTGAACGATCCGTTTTTAACAGACGCGGAGGTCGCGGCGCTGCGATCGAAACACGTGGACGTGTTGAGAGCGGACGCGGCGAAGGGAGAGAAGTTGAGCAAGAAATCAATCATCGTGACGTCAAATTTAAGACGTGCGGCTCATACCGCGGCGATTGCGTTTATGGATAGGTTTGAACGCACGAAGGAAAAGTTGTTCGTGAACGACGCTTTGCAAGAGATGGCGAGGAACGTGGACGCGTTCGCGTTGGCGGGAGAGGCGTTTGACGCGGTACCGTACACCGGAATTACGAACGTGGCGAAGGATAAAGGGACGTTGAATACGATCGTAGAGGAAACGGTGAAGTTTGACGTGGAGTCGAACGCCGGGAATAAGGGGATTGGGAGGCGTGGCGCGACGGATTGTTTGAGATTTGCGCATTGGGCGACGAGTCCGAGCGCGGTTCCGAAAGAGTGCGAAGCGATCATCGCCACCGGCCATTCTATATATTTCAAAGAGTTTTTCAAACTCTTTTTGCCGAGCGCGAGCAAACACGACGCGAAATCGAAGAAAATCGTCAATTGTGGAGTCATCGCGTTCGAGTTGAAGAAATACGAACACGAAAAGAAGGGCGTGTTTTATAGCATCGACGAAAACTCGATCGAAACGGTGTACGGGGGATTCGTCCAGAAAGGGAAACATTGAAGGAAACTATTTATGTAACTAAGAGTAGCATTATATCACGCAGCGTCTGTGCTACCTATAACGTGTGGCCTAGAATTATATAACAACGTTCAAACACATCTCTTACACATCAACCGGTTTTAAGCGTCTCCGCGATGTTTTCTAAACTCTGCGAAGTGAGCTCGTTTTGAGGCGTTATTGAGATGCCGCTCATAGCGCTCCCCGTCCGTTCTATACCGAAAGCGGCGCCGGCTGGGGTAAACTCTGTCGGCGTCGCGTTAGTATTCAAAACGTCCAAGGTGACGTGTTCTTTGCTTATGCTCAATCTTCTGTTCATCTCCTCTCGCGTCGTTTCGTAGAGACTCGTTGAGGTCGTGTCTTTCGATTGATCGACGCCACCATTGTCTCCTTCGTTTGCTGCCACCACAGTCATTCGCTCGCACTCTTCGTCTATGCTTTCTTCGGTGATCGTTTCCCTTCTCCCGCCGTTTAATTCTTTCTTCGCTTGTTCTTCGCCGCCCCATTGCGCCAACAACGCGCACGAATTCACAATCGTTTCGCAATACTGATCCATGCGCAAATGGTTCGCCCTGTTCGCATCGAAAGGGATTTCGCATTCCATGGCCGCACCTTCCACGCCCATCAACGCGAACGTGGCAATCGCAGTCGCTGGAATTGTCGCCCAACCCCAATTCATCGCGTATACGAACGGAATCGAAAAGCAATACAAAATCAAAAACGTTCTCAAATGCGCGACGTAAATTTGCGGCAACTTTGTCGCTCGGAGACGTTCTAACGCGCCTTCTTGCGTGATTAAACCTTGTAAGTATTTGCTCAACTCGCTTCTTCCACTTTCGTCTCGTATAGTTTCGTGCATCTCCCTCATCTCGCTCTTCTGGGAATGTCTATACGTCACGTAAATCCTACTCGAACACCTGCGCATCATCGAGTAACAAAACATCGGCTGATGCGGCGATTTTTGCAACTTGTTCACGTCTTCTTCAGACAAAACGCCCAGCAACTCTTCCTTCGGTAACGCGTCAATCCCTCGTAAAAACTGCTTCGAACTCACCGCGAACGCCGCGCACCACGCCACGCAATCGTCGCACGCCGCAACGATTTCGCGAGTCACCTCCTCGCTCTTGTTGCAATCCATTTGAACTTCCTCCGCGCGAACCATCAGCGCGTCCGCTACGCACCGACTGTAAATAACCATGTTCCCCCACGCTTGCCTGCAGTCCCAAAATCTCACCGCCGCTCTCGTCAGTCGAAACACGATTAAAAATCCTAGCGTCGAGAACATAATCAAATACACCGACTCGACTTTACTCAACTGTTCGCTAAACGTTTTCAACGGTTTCGGTTCGATGATTTTCGTAAACAGCACCCACAAAATGGTCACGAATTGGACGCACAACCACGGGTTGCGGATATTCTCGAACCCTCGTATGTTTCTCGGCGCGAAGACGACCGTTCGTAACCAATCTCGCGCGTCGTAATCCGGTTGTTTGGATTTTCCCGAAAGGAAGGATTGAAATCTCGCCCGTATGCACAAAGGGGCGTTCATGGTCGCGGTTAATCGAGGAAGCGGCGGTTTATTCATCTCGGCGATTCGAGCGTTTAGATTTTTTTGTCGTTTCGTCCCGAACGAAGGGCTCGTTTTTGGAGTGGTGGTGGATATCTCCGCGAGAGAGTCTGCAGAAGATAAAATGACGTGTAATTGGACGAGTTCACAACAAAAACTTGAGAAAATAACCAAAAATAAAGCAACACAAATAAATAATTACGAATACAATTCTAAATCCCGTATACCTCCCTCGTGTTCTCTCTGCACACCTCAAACACGTCTTCTACGGTACATTTCTTAACCGTCGCGATGATTTCAGCAATGTGCGGTACCATCGACGGCTCCGCGACTTTTCCTCGAAACGGCACGGGCGCCATGAAAGGTCCGTCCGTTTCGAGCAGTATTCTATTCAAATCGGTCATTCGAACAACCTCGCGGACGTTCGAACCGTTTTTAAAAGTACAGACGCCGGTAAAGCCAAGCTTTAAGTTCGGAAAGGACTGTAATAGCTCTTGAGCAAACGCCGTGGTTCCGGTGAAACAGTGCACGTGAATCTTTTGCGCCGCGTCGCAGTGTTTCCGCATGATATCCAAACAATCCGATTCCGCGTCTCCGTCCCCGGCATCTCTCGCGTGCACGACTAACGGCAAATTCAGCTCCTTCGCCAACAGAATTTGCTCCTTGAAAACAAACTGCTGATGCTCTCGACAATCGACAGGACAGACCCATTCTTTCGCGTTCGCGACGTCCGGACAGACGTAGTAGTCGAGACCGCACTCCCCTATCGCTTTCATCTTTCGCGGGTATTTTTTATGCAAAGCTTTTAAACCATCCGAGACGGTCGTGGAAAAAGTATTCTCTTCAAACGCGTTTGCATTTAACGGATGCACCCCGAACGCGCCGTACACTTCTTCAAACTGTAAGAAATGTTCAACTTTCCTCCAATTCTCTGGTTTACATCCGATTGTCAAAATCGACTCTAACGAGTACATTTGCTCCGATTCTTTCTCCCGAACAGACTCTATCCAGTGTTCGTATTTCGTGTCTAATTTCTCTAAAATCATCTCTAAATGCGCGTGGGTATCCACGTATCCGTATTTAATTGTCGAAGGTGGGTTTGTTGTTCTTAAATCAGAGGTAGATGATGACGATAATGCGTTCACTTTCAAAGGCCGCAGGGGAATTTTTGCTGTTGTCGTCGTCATCAAAAGTCCTTTCTTTCGGATGCGCTCAACAGATGACGACGAGGCAATCGATGACGATAGGAAGGAGCTTCGCCGTCTCGCTGTTGTTGTTGTTGTCGTTGTTGTTGTTGTTCCTGCGCGCCGGAGAATGCGCAGCGCCGCGAGTGACATTTAGTAAAGCGAAGAGCTGCTGCGCTTCTTTCCACAAAAGTGTGGAGAAGAAAGCAAAAGGGCGAAAATTAGGCAAAATCAAACGACTACGTATAATATAACGCGCATCATCGATTCACTATTCATCGGTATTATTCACTCACGCTAGTAATAAATATAGCTAATTGTCATAGAACAACGCCTCGGGATTCGGGTACCCTTCTAACTGTCTCACGTCGACTACATCCATTCCGGCTTTCTTCGCGCTCGCGATGCCTAATAACGCATCCTCGTACGCGGTGCACTCTTTCGGATCTACGCGTAACTTCTTCGCGGCTAATAAATACAAATCCGGCGCCGGTTTCCCATGCTCCACGTCTTCGCACGTCACCACGCAATCGAATAAATCTAACAGGCCTCTTTGCTTCAAATGCATTCGAACGACTTCGCGGCACCCGCTCGACGCCACCGCCATCGGTACCCCGTTCCTCTTCCCGTGCATGATGATGGTTTCCGTGCTCTGTATGATCTCCGGTGCGCCCATTTCTTCTGCTAATTCGCCACATCGTAAGGTCATTCGATCTAAATCTTCTTCCGTTATTTCTTCTTCCGTTTTCCCTTGCTCGTCTCTCAATAGTCTAAAAATCTCTTTTATCGGCACCCCGGCGAGTTCGTAAAATCGTTTCTTCGTCAACTCTAATCCATATTCTTCGCACGTTTGTTTATCCGCGACGAAGAATAACGTCATGGTTTCTAAAATAGTCCCGTCGCAATCGAATATTAACGCTTTTGGTGCGAGGTTTGTTCCGTGATATAAAGGATGATGCTTTTGTTGCCTCCTCCCTTCCTTTTCGTGTTGTTCTGTTGTCGTCGTCGTCTTCAACTGGTGAAACTCTTCCTCGTTTCCATCATCGTTTTTTTCTAAACTACTCGTACTACTCATGGTATAATAAAACGAAAAGAAGAGCAAAAACGCCACGCAAGCACACACAACACACTAAATGCGGTTAGAGCAACTCTTTCTTTGTCTCTTTCTCTCTCGCTTCCTTTCTTCTTCGTCAGCGCGTTCTACAAATGAAGTATTGAAACGTTTCAATACTTCAAAATATTCCCCTACCCCTACAGTTTAGGGTGCTCACATTTAGGGTAGGGTGCATACATTTTAGGGGAATTTTTAGTACTCCTCAAGTACTTCAAACACATATATCACAAAAGGTCAACGCTCTCTCCTCCTCTCTTCCTCCTCCCGATTGAAATGATGATTTTGATAACAGCGATGCTGGAATTTCTCCTCTTAAGACTCTTAACTCTTTCATCCTGGATGTATTCTTTTCATTCTTGGTGGTCTTTTTTTGATGATGATGATGATGAGAAGAGAAAAAGGCATCGCGTTATTCCCAAACACATCGCGTTCGTGATGGATGGCAACCGCCGGTGGGAGAAAGAACAACAACTCAAACGACTCGAAAAAGGAATGAATAATAAAGGAGAAGACGAAGACAAAGACGTCGTAGAAAAAGAGAAAGGGCACGAAAGAGGTGCCAAAACCTTACAAAACGTCCTCAGGTGGTCCTTGAAACTCCCTCAGATTGAAACGATATCCGTCTACGCGTTTTCTTTGGAAAACTTCAACCGAGACGCACGAGAAGTGGACGGATTAATGTCCTTATGCATCGAAGAGCTACCGAAACTGGCACGAAGCGACGCGGTGAGGAACGCGAACGCGAGGATTGTCATCTCGGGGAGGTTGGACGCTTTGAGCGAGGAGGTTCGACAGGCGTGCGTGTACGCTATGGAGGAAACGAGGAGGAACGCGCGGAGAGATGAAATTCAAGAAGAAACAGGACACACAAGAGGAGGTGAAAAAGAGAAAACTGTCGTGTTGAATATTTGTTTGGCGTATAGCGGCGCGGAGGAGTTTGGGAGCGCCGCGTGGGCGGCGACGGAAGAAGAAGAAGAAGAAGAAGAAGAAGAGGAAGAAGACGAGGTTGGGAGGAGGAGCGGAGAGGAGAGCATAAAGAGACGTTTTTATTACGGTGGTAATGGTAGCGAGAATAGGTACGATAGAGGTAATAGTAGTCGTTGTAGCGAGGGGGGTGGTAAGAATGGTAGTAATAGTAATAGTAGTAGTAAGAGTAACGGTAGAATTGACGGCGTCGATGGCGGTAAAACGAGGAGGAGGCGAAGTAAAAAAAACGAGAAAAATAAATTGGAAGCGGTTATCCTCCCCGACGTGGATTTGGTCGTTCGAACGTCAGGCACGAACAGACTGTCGGATTTCATGACCACTCGATTGGAAAACGCGTTGATTGTTTTCGTGGACGCTCTGTGGCCGGACTTTGGCGTTTTTGATTTCTTTTCGGTGATTTGGCGGTATCGGAAAGCGAGTTCGATTTTACGAGACAATAAGAAAAAACGCGAAATGAAGAAGGAAGATCAAATCTTCTACGATAATTAGCAGCACATCATCGTAATTAGGATGATGGTGTTATTATTCTCACCATCAGGCGCGAAACAAAGACGGTACAAACTGTTACTTGGAATTGTAGTGCTACTGGGCGTCGTAATGGTCGCCAAGAATGCTCGCGCTAACGGAGAAGAGTTCAAAGCTCTGTTCGAATACGGCGAACGAGGCTCGTATTTTGGAAACACGAGGGAGGATATTTCCATTCCGAAATCGTCCGTTGGTCAAGCATCGACCAACAGTGGATTTGATAGTTATCACAGGGAATCAGGCGTCGTGCAACTCTTCTTCCCGCGAGGCGCGCCGGAATCTGTACGGACGAAGTTTCCGCTCGTCTATCTGTGCACTCCGATTCACGGTTTCACGTTTCGCCGATGGACGGAGATTATGCAGCCATCTTTGATTAATTTTTTAACGTCTCACGGATATGCCGTTGTTGTGCCGTCATCTATCGGCGAACGAGGTTCTTCGAACGAAGTTTTGGGTGCTATTATGCCCAACCTTGATTCGCAAGCAAACGGCGTGTCTTTGGAAGAGGTTGCGAAGAGATATTTGAATTTCACGGTGGCGAGTTTTACGTACTTGACGAACGAGTTTTTCGGCAGTGAGAGTAAGAAAAAGAACGACAATAACAATAATTACGTTCCAGGCGAGTCAGCTTTGGATACCGTTCGAAGGAATTACCGAACGCGAGTGTATACTTTATACAGCAGAGTTGACGTCGAAAACGCGGCTTTGATTGGTTTCAGCGTCGGAGGCGCTATCGCCGCGTATTCAGGAAGTATTTTAAAGAGTCGGAATCAAATGAATTTGAGAATGTCTTTCTTGCTCGCGCCAACTATTGGCGAAAGACCAGGCGCTGCGAGAAAAGTTGGTTTAGAGTTATGGAACCTCTATTCCTCTGGCTTACATAACAACCCGAACGTCATCGTAACCGGCTCGGCGGACGGGATGGGCGGCTTAAGTAGCTCTAGAGCTTTTTATTTCGAAGCAGAGAAGCTGGAAGCTTTATTGGTGGAAATACGGTTCGCCACGCATTGTCACTTCCCAGTTGTCATGTCCGAGTGCAATTTACTCAACATTCAAGAGGATATCGGGGGTGTTCGAGCGTTCGATTTAGCGCTCGCGAACGCCGCGTTCCGATATTACTTGCGAGGCGATCAGAAAGCCGGCGAGTTGATTTCTTTACAGCGCGGCGTAGACTCGTTTAAAAGTCCTACTTCGGTCTGGGACGTAGACGTGTTAACGTTTCGAAACGATACGAGAGGGTTCATTAAACTGTTCAATAACAACCGAGGTCCGACGTTTGAACGAAGTTCTAAAGTCAAGTTTCGCGAGATGAATGACCGGTAATAAAATATTATACAAATTATTAATTGTCTACGCCAACTTTCCCGTCGAAGCCGTCCATCATGCCGCCCCACCCACCATCCGTCGGCGGTAGTTCTGCAGCGAACCTATCGAACGGTGCCACGCCTTTACCACTCGCTCTCACTCTCCCGTCCATCCTCAAACCGACGTATACGCCGACGTCGTCGCCTAGTTTTGCCATCTTCTTCTGTTCCAAAATCCAATCTCTCCACCCGTCTTTTTGGGAGACGTTCACCGCGGAACCTCGGAATCTTCGCTCATCTTTCTTCGCGTTGTCTGGTTTGTTTAACTTTGTCGCCGCTTCGTCGTCCATAGCCACGGGTACTAGAAAAACGCCTTTTTTAATCAATTCGTCTTTGTACTCCTCGGCGACTTCCAACGACTTCTCCAAATACTCCAAATCCCCGGCGAATAAAACGACTCTCGAAAAGCCTCTCAAACTTTGCATGCGCACGATTTTCCCCGTCGTCAGCTCTACTTTCAACCCACCCAAACGTTCCTCTCTCCCGATTCTGCTCATTTGCTTCTGCTTCGCCTCTTCGTCCTTCTTCCACAAAAATACAAACAACGCCGCGCACGCGCCGTCGATGCCGACGTTCGACACCGATTGATCAAACGGCGGCGAGTTCGGCGCGCCGGCGAGACCGGTCAACAACTGAATAGTCGCGATACCAAACCCAATCGTCGCGCTCAGTGCGCACGAGGCGTACAAAAACTGTCGCGCCACTCGAAACGGTGCTTGCGCTTCCGATCGAAGTTTCGTTTCGTTCGAGAATTTTTCATTCATTTGATACGACGACGACGACGAAGAGGAGGACGACTCTTCTCTCTTTTCTGACGTGGCGTCTGAACCATCCGAACCACTCGCTTTTGCGAGGCATACGACGAGAGAAGAATCTCTCGGTTTCGTCGTTCTCCGTCTAAAACTCGTTTGCGCGCTGTTGTTGGTTTTCCTCCTCGTCAATGTTCTTAAAGTTGATGTTGTTGTTTCTGTTGTTCTCCCTTTTCCTTTTCCTCCTCCTCCAAAGTGTTTATAATAATAATCTCCATCCATCGTCGTTAATAAAACGACGTCACGACGACATCGATGTCGTCGAGAAGACAAAACAGAAGAAGAAGAAGAAGAAATCGTGTGGTTTCCTCT
>Ga0181595_10005078_pt1 | contig 11798 bp, 9 predicted proteins | sample 041ome_7_FD_145604 | JGI IMG/M metagenome (GOLD analysis project Ga0181595, IMG submission 145604) | Coastal salt marsh microbial communities from the Groves Creek Marsh, Skidaway Island, Georgia - 041401AS metaG (spades assembly) | ecosystem: Environmental > Aquatic > Marine > Intertidal zone >...
GCTCGAACCGTGCGCTTCTCGCCGCAGACGTTGGAAAAGCAGAAGCGCCGCCATGCCGAGCTTACGATCGCCGATTATCGACTGCTGCCGGAGATCATCAGCAATCCTGCTCACGCACTGCGCGAGGACGAGCGCAGGGTCCGGTTGCTGTGGGAATCGGATGGCCAATGGTGGCGGGCCACCGTCAAGGCGACCGAGGAGGGCGACGAGCTCTATGTGCTGAGCATGCATCGCCTTCGGATCGATGACGTCTCGTCGCTCGTGAACCGGTTTGCCGCGATCCTGGAGTGGTTCGGTGCGCGGTAAGGACTGCCGATTCCCTTACACGCGCTCCGGGCTTGTGGCCCGTGCTACGGCAGGCAGGATCACCGTGTTTCGCGCACCGGGAACCTACATACACCCTGCCAGCTTAACGATCAATGACGCGGGGCTTCACGTGCCTTGCAACCCAGTTTCCAGCGCCCTGCAGGGGCGGGGGAAAAGGCGCGCCAACGCCTTAAGCCGACGGATACGACCCGCCATGACCGACCTGGTCCATAACCCGGTCATCCCGCCACTCGCATGCAAGCGGGTGGAACATAGTAGGAACATCATGCAAGAGTCGAGTCCCGAATCCGCTCAGGTACAAGGCCTGGCGCGGGTGCAGCCCGTCCATCCTCCCGCTGCCTATATTGGTGGCAAGCGCCTGCTGGCCAAGCGCATCGTGGCGCGCATCAGCGCCACGCCACATACCGGCTATGCCGAACCGTTTGTCGGCATGGGAGGCATCTTCCTCCGCCGCGACATGCGCCCGAGCGCCGAGTTCATCAACGACTGGTCGATGGACGTCGCCACGTTCTTCCGAATCCTCCAGCGTCACTATGTCGCCTTCATGGACATGTTGCGCTTCCAGCTCACCACCCGCGCTGGGTTCGAACGGCTCGCGGCCACCGATCCGTCCACGCTAACCGACCTCGAGCGCGCGGCGCGCTTCCTCTATCTCCAGCGGCTCACGTTCGGCGGGAAGGTCGCCAGCCGCACCTTCGGCGTCGTTAGGGACGGTCCTGCCAGATTCGATGTCACCAAGCTGGGCAGCATCCTCGAGGCGATCCATGAGCGGCTGTCATCGGTCGTCATCGAGCGATTGCCTTGGGCAGACTTCATCACGCGATATGACCGGCCTGGGATGCTCTTCTATCTCGATCCGCCCTATTTCGGGTGCGAGAATGACTATGGCCGAGATATCAGTGGTGCGCCCCTTTTCGATCGATCACAATTCACGAAAATGAATATCCTGCTGGGGCAGATCAAAGGCCGGTTCATCCTGAGCCTCAATGACACGCCCGAGGTCCGCTCGATCTTCTCGGGCTTCGCGATCGAGGACGCTGCAACCGCCTACACTGTATGTCGGAACGATCGTCAAAAGGCGGTCAACGAGCTGATCATCACCGGGCCATAATTGGCCAAAAAACCGTGCGAGAGAGCGTGCGAGAGAACGTGCGAGAGAACGTGCGAGAGAGCCGACGCCTGATGTGGAAGGAAACCCGACGCCATCGGGCTTTCATCAGCGTGCGAGTCCGAATCCCTTTCTCTCGCACGTCAGCGGCTCGGCAAACGGGTTTCCGGGCGTTTCAGGAGGGGCAACGGTTGCGGACGAGGGAAAGCTGGCCAAAAATGCCGGAGCGCCCACAGCGGGCCTCATTTTGCCGAGATGCCCGGATTTCTGCGGCCCCGCGTCCCGGCAAGGCCCAAAATTTCCCGCTGATCCCGCCACCCGTATTTATGGCCAGTCACAAGCTTTTGCAGCCAGCCGGTTGTCGGTGGGCTTGACACTTGCGCCCGTTGCGGGTGGGGCATTAACCAGTGGATGCGCCTGTTTCCGGGCGCTTGCGACATCTGGCAAAGCGCTTGCTTAACCATCAGGCATGAAGTGTCTCGGAATGAAACCCGGCAAAAGCGAAAGGTTGAAGGTCGTGCGCCGCATCGCCGTCATCCTGCCTGGCATGGCCTTGGCCACGCCGCTGGAGGCCAGTCCACTGAGCCGGATCACGCTTGACGGGCTAACCCGCGCCGAGGGCATCCGCAGCTGGATCGAGATTACCGAGCCGGGCAGCGTCGGGTTGCTGTGCATGGGCATTATCGGCCTGCTGGTCGGGCGCTGGGCGGCCGGTCGCAACCGCAAGGGCCCGCCAAAGCGCTGAGCGCGCTTGACGCACGCCCGCCTCCGTCGCAGAGCGTCGAACTATGGCAGACCCGATCATCGCACGGCTCGAAACCGTCATTGCAGAGCGCCGCAAGGCCTCGCCCGACAGCAGTTATGTCGCCAAGCTGTCCGCGCGCGGCCGCCCGCGGATCGCTCAGAAGATCGGTGAGGAAGCGGTCGAGGCGGTGATTGCCGCGATCCAGGGAGACGGCAAGGGCGTCGTCAGCGAAAGCGCCGACCTGATCTTCCACTTGCTCGTGCTGCTCGCCGATATGGGTCTGACCTGGGCCGACGTGCTTGCCGAGCTCGATGCGCGCGAAGGCACGTCCGGCATTGCCGAAAAGCTCTCTCGCCCCAAGGAGTGACCATCATGCCGATCGATCCGACCCAGCCTTATGACGACCAGAACATCTTCGCCAAAATCCTGCGCGGCGAAATTCCCTGCACCAAGGTGCACGAGGATGACCACATCCTCGCCTTCAAGGACATCAACCCGCAGGCGCCGACGCATGTGCTGGTGATCCCCAAGGCCCCGTTTGTCAGCTGGGACGATTTTTCTGCGCGCGGCACCGACGAGCAGATCGCGGCGTTCGTCCGCGGCGTCGGCGAGGTGGCGCGGATGCTCGGCCTGGTCGAGCCGGGTTACCGGCTGCTCGCCAATATCGGGCTCGATGCGCATCAGGAGGTGCCGCACCTGCACGTGCACCTGTTCGCCGGAAAGCCGCTCGGTCCGATGCTGATGCCCGGCTGACATCGCCTCTTCTCAAGCCTGTGCCATGGGTCTAATCTGGCTCAAGCGGGCGTGAGGGAGGATCAAGATGCTGCGATCTCTGGCCGTGCTGTGCGCCGCCTGGTGCATGACCGCACCCGCCCTGGCCCAGACGAGTGTTCCATGCGAGACGATGCTCGGCGACCTGTGGGGCGAGACGGAGCCGCAAGCCGGTACTGCCACGGTGGACGGCACCACATTGCGCAGCCCGGCGGAGCTGGCCAAGGCAGTCGGCAAGGGCGCGATCGTCCAGGGCGGCAAGTTCGCCGGTTGGGATTTTCGCCGGCTCTCACTCACCAACGCGTGCTTCGTCGAGGCTGACCTGCAGCGCAGCCAATGGGATGACGCGCGCGCGCCTGGCATTGGCTTCATCAAGTCCAACCTGACAGGTGCCTCGCTCGCTGGCATCAAGGCTCCCGGCATCCTGCTTCGCGACGCCAATCTTTCCGATGTCCAGGCGACCAAGGCCGATTTCAGCGGCGGGAAGCTGGAGGGAGGCTGGTTCGAAGGGAGCATCGATGGCCTGAACCTTGATGGCGCGAACCTTTCCCGCTTCGATTTTTCGTGCGGCATCACGCTGTCTGATGGTTGCCCGCTTTATGGCAGCGACAAGCTGATGTCGGCGCGTGGAGCCAACCTCACGCGAGCAAAGCTCAGCAGCTTTCATCGCTACGGGCTGAGGGATATCGCGCTGGAAGATGCCATGCTCGATCGGACCGAGATATCGCCGGCGCAGCTCGCAAGCCTGAAGGGCCTGGTGATCAGTCACCCCCTCGTGCTCGTAGGAGGTGATAACCGGCTGGAGCTGACAGCTGCAGAGGCACAATCCCTGGCGGATGATGTCGCCATGGCCGACCCGGCAGTGCATGATCCGTCCTTTGACTGCAGCAAGGCAACCAGTGTTGCCGAAAGGACGATCTGCCTGCCCGACAATCGCGATCTGGCCGATGCCGACCGGCTGCTCGCGCGCACTTTTGCCGAAGCGCGCAAGGCGAACCCGGGCATTGTCGCAGAACAGCGGCAATGGCTCAAGCAGCGCGACGGCTGCATGAGCGAGGAGTTTCCTTCGGACTGCCTGCGCAATGCCTATGCCAAGCGGCACGGGCAATTGCTGGGAGCGCTGGGCGAGGGCAACTGGCTCAAGCCCGGCGAGGCAGCGCTGTTCATCGATGACGAACTGCCGGTCAGCGAGGCGATGCGGCGGTCACAGCTGTTCGCGCGGCTGGCACCGCTGCTGGCACAGGCATCGATGGGCTATGCCTATGTCGAGCGGCAGGTCGACGGTCGTTATGACGCGAACGGGGAGTCGATCGGGGCCAATGCGCATACCTGCACCCTGGGCGCGAGCGGGCTGAACCTTGATCCGTTGACCGGCTGGTACAGCGTTCGAGACAGCGAGAGCAACCGCCAGGTTCGGGTGGTACAGATCGACGGCGACTGGCTGCGCGTGTTCGCGGATGGCCATCCCTATGGAAAGGACGCCGAAGGCTCGGCCGATTATGCCAGCTGCGGTGCGCGCGCGGCGTTCGGCCCCATGCGGCGTATCGCGCTGCCTGCGGATATCCTCAAAACCTATGCCGAGCGGGCCGCGAGCGGGCAATGACCGGCCCGCGATGCGACAGATGGGTTACAACCCGGTTGCCACCGCGTGAAAAGCCGCTAATCCTGTGCGCCACAGGGGGATAACCCCGGGACGCAACCGGCTGGCTACAGGCCCGCCAAGGGTGGGAAATCAAGAACATCATGAAATTTGCGCGTGTCAAACCGCTGGACGCCATTCTGGCGACAGCCAAGAAGAAGTCGCTGCATCCGACCCTGGGTTGGTTCCAGCTGACCCTGTTCGGCATCGGCTGCGTGATCGGCACCGGTATTTTCGTGCTGACCTCGGCCGGCGCCCAGAAGGCCGGTCCCGGCCTGATGCTGGCCTTTGCGATTGCGGGCCTGATCTGCATCGTCGCGGCGCTCTGCTATGCCGAAATTGCCGCGATGATCCCCGTCGCAGGCTCCGCCTATACCTATACCTATTCAGTCATGGGCGAACTGCTCGCCTGGACGGTCGGATGGGCCCTTGTCCTCGAATATGCGGTCGCGGCGAGCGCGGTGTCGGTCGGGTGGTCCGGCTATTTCACCGGAACCATATTGAACGAGTTCTTCGGCATAACGCTGCCGACCTATCTCACCGCAGGCCCGCTCTGGCTGGGCGGTGCACCGGGTGGCTTCGTCAACCTGCCCGCGATCGTCATCGCGTTGCTGGTGACATGGCTGCTGATGATCGGCACCAGTGAATCGGCCAAGGTCAACGCCGTGCTGGTTGCGATCAAGGTGACCGCGCTCACGGCATTCATCGTGCTGACGGTGCCCAAGACCGACATGGCGAACTTCAACCCGTTCCTGCCTGCCGGCGTGTTCGGAGGCTTCGGGTCGGGTATCGGCGCAGTGGGTGCTGCGGCGACGATCTTCTTCGCCTATGTCGGCTTCGACGCGGTCTCGACCGCAGCCGAGGAAACCAAGAACCCGCAGCGCAACGTTCCGATCGGCCTGATCGGCAGCCTGGGTTTCTGCACCATTTTCTACATTCTCGTCGCCGCCGGTGCCGTCGGCACCATCGGTGGTCAGCCGATCCTCGGACCCAATGGCATTCCGTTCCCCGCAGGTTCGGAAGAGCTCGCACGCCAGTGCGCGCTGCCGCAATATGCCGACATGCTGGTCTGCTCGAACGAGGCGCTTGCGCACGTGCTGCGCGAGATCGGCTTCGGCGCGGTCGGCAACATGCTGGGCATCGCCGCATTCGTGGCGCTGCCTTCGGTGATCCTGATCCTGCTGTTCGGCCAGACGCGCATCTTCTTCGTGATGGCGCGTGACGGCCTGCTGCCCGAAGGCCTTTCGAAGATCCACCCCAAGTGGAAGACGCCCTATGTGGTGACCGCCATTACCGGCGGCATCGTCGCCTTTGCAGCGGCCTTCCTGCCGGTCGGCCAGCTCGCCGATATCGCCAATGCCGGGACGCTCTATGCATTCATGATGGTGGCGATCGCGGTGATGATGCTGCGCAAGACCGATCCGAACCGCGAGCGCCTGTTCCGCACGCCGATGCTCTGGCTGGTCGGACCTGCTACGATCGCAGGCTGCATCTTCCTGTTCCTCAACCTGCCGTTCGAGGCGATGATCGTGCTGCCCGCATGGGGCGCGATCGGTCTCGTGATCTATTACCTCTATGGCTACAAGGCGAGCCATCTGGGCAAGGGCATCGTCGAGGTGCCCGAGGATGATCCGGGCGTCGTCTCGCATTGATGCAAACGAAAACCCCGGCGTGACCCGCCGGGGTTTTTCTTTGGGCTCGGACGTGCAGCCTTACATCGGCGATTTGGGGCAGGTCCCCGGGCGGCGGAACAGCCTGCCTTTTTCCGCCCACAGGATCACGACCAGCGCCGCGACGCCGCAGCTGAAAAAGCCCAGGGCCATGGGCAGCGTCGTGCCGTCGAAGGACTGGCCGACAAGCGCGCCGATGCCAGCGCCGAGCACGGTGCGAAATGCCATCTGGAACGACGAGGCCGCTCCCGCCATCGCGCCGAAGGGCTCCATGGCGATGGAGCTGAAATTCGCGCCGATGAAACCGACCATCGCCATGTTGAGCGCGACGATCACCAGAAACAGCGCCATCGGCTCTCCCGGCACCTTGGCGGCGGCAATCTGCAGCAGCGACAGGACGAGAAATGCCATCAGTGCCGAATGCGACACCCGCCGCGCGCCGAAACGCTCGACGATGCGGCTGTTGAAGAAGTTCGATACCGCCATCGCGCCTGCGACTGCGGCAAAGGCATAGGGGAAGATGGCTTCGGCATCGAACACGTCGGCAAAGAGCTGTTGCGAACTGTTGAGAAAGCCGAACATGGCCCCCACCAGCAGACCGGCACCGGCAACATAGCCAAAGCCCTGGCGGTTGAAGATCACCTGGAACCAGGTGCTGCCGATCGTGTCGAGCCGGATGGGGATGACATTTTCGGGACGCAGCGTCTCGGGCAGGCGCAACCAGACCCAGACGCCCACTGCAGTGCCCATCACCGACAGCAGGATGAAGATGAACTGCCATTGCGCGAAATAGAGGATCAGCTGTCCGACGGTCGGCGCGAGCACCGGCACCGCCATGAACACGATGAAGATGATCGACATGAAGCTGGCCATCCGGTCGCCCGAGAAGATGTCGCGGATGACCGATACCACCAGCACGCCCATGGCTGCAGCCGCAAAGCCCTGGGCAAAGCGCAGCAGAAGCAATGTCTGGAAATCGGGCGCAAAGGCACAGGCCCCGCCGAATATGACGTAGAAAACCAGGGAGCCGAGCAGCACCGGCTTGCGGCCGACCTGGTCGCCAATCGGGCCGTAGAACAGCGAACCGATGCCCATGCCCATCAGATAGCTGCTGATCACGAACTGCCGGTCATTGGCGCTCGCGACATCGAAGGCAGCGCCCAGCGCGGGAAAGGCCGGGAGGATCGAGTCGATCGCCAGCGCATTGAGCGCCATCAGCGCCGCCATCATCGCCACCAGTTCGCGCGTGCCCATCGGGAAGGAGCCGGTTTCGGTAGATGGTGCAGGAGTGGCCATGTCCAGGGTCTTTTCATTGTGCATTGCACCATAATGGGCTTCGGGACGATGATTGCCAACCGCGCGAGCGATTTCTATTTTGCCTTAACCCATGGAAGGCCCCGCCGATCCCCTTTTGCGAAAGATCATCCATATCGACATGGATGCCTTTTTCGCGAGCGTGGAGCAGCGCGACAATCCGGCGCTGCGCGGGCTTCCCGTGGCGGTGGGTGGCTCGTCGCGGCGCGGGGTGGTGGCAGCGGCCAGCTATGAGGCAAGGGCCTTTGGCGTGCGATCGGCTATGCCATCGGTGACCGCACAGCGACGATGCCCGGACCTGGTCTTCGTCAAGCCGCGATTCGATGTCTATCAATCCGTCTCGCGCCAGATCCGCGATATCTTCGCGAAGCACACCGATCAGATCGAACCGCTCTCGCTCGACGAGGCCTATCTCGACGTCACCGCAAACAAGCAGGCGATCGCTTCCGCCACCCATATTGCCGAGATGATCCGGGCCGATATCCGCCGCGAGACCGGGCTGACGGCCAGCGCGGGCGTGTCGTACAACAAGTTCATCGCCAAGCTCGCGAGTGATCAGAACAAGCCCGACGGCCTGTGCGTCATCCGCCCCGAACAGGGGCCGGGCTTCGTCGCCGCATTGCCGGTCAAGCGCTTCCACGGGGTCGGCCCGCGAACCGCCGAGAAAATGGCGGCGCTGGGCATCGTCACCGGCGCGGACCTGGCGGCCAAGTCGGAACAATGGCTGCTTCAGCATTTCGGCAGCTGGGGCAGCTATCTGCACGGCGCGGCGCGCGGGATCGACAACCGCCCGGTCCGCCCCGATCGCATCCGCAAGTCGATTGGCGGCGAGCGGACCTATGGCGAGGATATCTGGACTGAAGATGGCTTGCGTGCCGCGCTCGAGAATGTCGCCGATATCGTCTGGGAGCGGGTCGAGCGCGCCGAGGGGCAGGGTAGGACGGTCACACTCAAGGCAAGGTTCGCCGATTTCCACACCATCACACGCGCGCGCACCCTGCCGCAGCCGGTCGAGGGCAGGGCGATGTTCGGGCAGATAGGTCAGGCGCTGATCGATCAGATCCTGCCCTTGCACAATGGCGTGCGCCTTCTGGGACTCACCCTATCTGGCCTGTCGCGCGCGGGAGACGAGGATCCGCAGGACGAACGCCAGCCCGAGCTGCCCTTCGTCTGATCACCATTCGCCCGAGGGGGGCAGCCCATCGCGTATCTCGATGATTCTGCGCCGCGAAGCATCGGTGAGAGCATCTGGCAGCGCATCGAGCGGGAAGAACCGGGCTTCGAGCAATTCGCCGGCATCGGGCATCGGGTCGTCGCGGGTTTCGCCGACAATGACGGTGATATGATCGGGGAAGCCTTCGCCGTTCGAGATGAAATCGCCGTGCACATGCACGTTGTCGAGACGGCATCCGGTCTCCTCAAACGCCTCGCGGATCCCCGCTGCCAGAACCGTCTCCTTCCGCCCGACGCCGCCGCCTGGCAGCATGAACCGATCGGTGGCGAAATAGCTGTGCCGGATCAGCAGAACCTCGCGGCCCCGCAGCACCACCGCCTTGACGCCGCGCGTCTTGATCTGGAACGCACGCCGCAAGAACAGCCGCACCCGGTGCGCGACGATATAGGCGATACGGAGCGGGGTCATGCCGCCGCTCCGAACCTCAGACGTCCAGATTGGCGACGTTCAGTGCATTTTCCTGGATGAAGTCGCGCCGAGGCTCGACGACATCGCCCATCAGCTGGGTGAACACCTCGTCCGTCACGTCGGCATCCTCGACCTTCACCTGCAGCAGCGAACGGTGGTTGGGGTCGAGCGTGGTTTCCCACAGCTGCTCGGCATTCATCTCGCCCAGGCCCTTGTAGCGCTGCACCGCCAGTCCCTTGCGCCCCGCGGCCAGAATGGCGTCGAGCAGTGCGGACGGGCGGTTGATGACGAGGCCGGTGGCGACCACCGCTTCTTCGGCATCGTCCTCGCCCGTCTCGGCGGTCGAAGCTGCAGCCGAGCTGGCCTTCACCAGGCGGCTCGGGTTCAGATAGACATCCGCGAACTCGCCCGCGACGCGGTGCAGCTTGCGCGCTTCGGCGCTGTTGAGGAAGGCGAGGTCGACGACATGATGGTCGGTCACGCCGCGCCAGAAGCGCTGCAGGTGATAGCCGCCCTCGGCCGAAATCTCGCCCTGCCAGCGTGCTTTGGGATCGGCGCCGCCCATCCACTGCGCGGCCTTCTCGACCGCTGCCTGGCGGTCGCCCTGCGGCATGTCGGGGGTCAGCGCGCCGGCCAGCGCCAGCCCCTCGACGATCAGCGGATCGTAGCGCCGCGGGATATAGGTCATCAGGCTCTTCATCCGGCGGGCATGCTCGATCAGCTCGCGCAGGTCCTCGCCGCCGCGCGCCCCGCCAATGGTTTCGAGCACGCGGCCCTGCAGCCCGGCATCGACCAGATACTGGTCGAGCGCGTCATTGTCCTTGAGGTACACCTCGCTCTTGCCCTTGCTCACCTTGTAGAGCGGCGGCTGCGCGATGTACAAATGCCCGGCGCGGATGATCTCCGGAATCTGCCGATGGAAGAAGGTCAGCAGCAGCGTCCGGATATGCGCGCCGTCGACGTCTGCGTCGGTCATGATCACGATCTTGTGATAGCGCAGCTTCTCGAGGTTGAAATCGTCGCGGATGCCGGTGCCCATCGCCTGGATCAGCGTGCCGACCTCCTTGGACGAGATGATCCGGTCGAAGCGCGCGCGCTCGACGTTCAGGATCTTGCCGCGCAGCGGAAGGATCGCCTGATAATGGCGGTCGCGGCCCTGCTTGGCCGATCCGCCTGCCGAGTCACCCTCGACCAGGAACAGTTCGGACTTGGCGGGATCGCGTTCCTGGCAGTCGGCGAGCTTGCCGGGCAGCGAGGCGATGTCCATCGCGCCCTTGCGCCGCGTCAGCTCGCGCGCCTTACGCGCGGCTTCGCGCGCAGCGGCGGCATCGATGATCTTGGCGACGATCGCCTTGGCGTGCGCCGGATTTTCCTCGAGCCATTCGGCCATCTTGTCGGCCATCAGGCTTTCGAGCGGCTGGCGCACCTCGGAGCTGACCAGCTTGTCCTTGGTCTGCGAGCTGAACTTGGGATCGGGCAGCTTGACCGAGACGATCGCGGTCAGACCCTCGCGCATGTCATCGCCGGTGAGCGAGACCTTCTCCTTCTTCAGCAGCCCCGACTTTTCCGCATAGCCGTTGAGCGTACGGGTCAGCGCCGCGCGGAACGCGGCGAGATGCGTGCCGCCGTCGCGCTGCGGGATGTTGTTGGTGAAGCACAGGACGTTTTCGTAATAGCTGTCATTCCATTCGAGCGCGACGTCGATGGTGACATCGTCGCGCGATCCGGAAATCGCGATCGGATCGGGCATCAGCGGCTGCTTGTTGCGGTCGAGCCATTTCACGAACGCCGCGATGCCGCCCTCGTAATAGAGGTCATGCTCCTTGGCCTCGGCATGGCGCTCGTCACGCAGCACGATGCGAACGCCCGAGTTGAGGAACGCGAGCTCGCGATAGCGATGCTCGAGCTTCTCGAAATCATATTCCTGCACATTCTTGAACGTGTCGCCAGAGAACAGGAAGGTGACCTGCGTGCCCTTCTTGCCCTCGGGGGCAGGGCCCATCACCGCGAGCGGGGCTTCGGCATCGCCGTGGCGGAAGCGCATCCAGTGTTCCTGCCCGTCGCGCCAGATGCGCAGTTCGAGCCATTCGGACAGCGCGTTGACGACGCTGACGCCCACGCCGTGCAGGCCGCCCGAAACCTTGTACGCATTGTCGTCGCTGGTATTCTCGAACTTTCCGCCCGCGTGCAGCTGGGTCATGATGACCTCGGCCGCCGAAATGCCCTCTTCGGGATGGATGCCGGTGGGGATGCCGCGGCCGTTATCCTCGACCGTCACCGAATTATCGGGGTTGAGCGTGATCAGCACGCGGTCGCAATGCCCGGCCAGTGCCTCGTCAATGGCATTGTCGGACACTTCGAACACCATGTGGTGCAGGCCCGAACCATCGTCGGTATCCCCGATATACATGCCGGGGCGCTTGCGTACGGCGTCGAGGCCCTTGAGAACCTTGATCGAGTCTGCGCCATAGCTGTTGGTGTTGGCGGGGTTCTGGTTGTTTTCGGTGGGGGTATTGCTGGTATCTGTCATGAATTTGCCATAGCCGCGCGCCCGCCGAAACCCAAGCATTACCGGTCGGTTT
>Ga0181595_10005085_pt1 | contig 11790 bp, 11 predicted proteins | sample 041ome_7_FD_145604 | JGI IMG/M metagenome (GOLD analysis project Ga0181595, IMG submission 145604) | Coastal salt marsh microbial communities from the Groves Creek Marsh, Skidaway Island, Georgia - 041401AS metaG (spades assembly) | ecosystem: Environmental > Aquatic > Marine > Intertidal zone...
CATCAATAATGGCGCATTGTGACGCCGATTTCACTTGAGGTGTCCATCTCATCATCCCTGTGCCCTTTCAGCCTCCGCAGCATCCCTGCTGCTGTTACGAAAATTCTACCGCAGCTAAGGGCTTAACGAATATCGGTGAGGCATGACGACTCGCCCGTCCGACAATGTGGTTTCAGCAGTAGGCATTTTTAAAATTATCGAGATTGAAGCAGGATCTGCATGACAAACGAAGTAATGAACGAACCGATACATAACAACTTCTGGAGCATCTTCCGGATTTTCCTGGTACTGGGCCTGACCTCCTTCGGCGGGCCGGTAGCGCATCTTGGTTATTTTCGTACCGAGTTTGTTGAAAAACGTAAATGGCTGACTGAACGCGACTATGCTGAACTGGTGGCGTTATGCCAGTTCTTACCCGGCCCGGCCAGTAGCCAGGTTGGTTTAGCGCTTGGGTTATTGCGCGGGCGCTATCGCGGTGCGTTGGCGGCCTGGCTGGGTTTTACCCTGCCATCGGCTGGGGTTTTGATTGCGTTTAGCCTAAGTTTGGCGATTTTACAAAGCCCGCTGTTGCAGGGGGCCTTGCAGGGCTTAAAACTGGTGGCAGTAGCTGTGGTCGCTCATGCGGTTTGGGGGATGGCAAAAAGTTTATGTAATACGGTGCCAAAAGTCAGCATTATGGCGCTAAGTGCGGTGTTGTTGCTGTTATTTCCGGTTATCTGGTTGCAACCTGTGGTGATCCTGCTTGGTGCACTGCTCGGTTATTTTCTGTTAAAGCAGGAAGCAGCCGCTGCGGCCTCTGCCTTACCTCTTAGTGTGTCGAATACGGCAGCCAAGGCTTACGGTCTGTTATTTCTGGTCTTGTTATTCAGTTTACCGCTACTGGCGCAGCTCTATCCCGGTGCTGTTGTCACTATGTTCGATATTTTCTACCGTGCCGGTGCGCTGGTGTTTGGCGGTGGGCATGTGGTATTGCCACTGTTACAGGCCGAAGTGGTGCCAACAGATCTCGTCAGCGCCGATAACTTTATTGCCGGTTATGCGGCAGCGCAGGCGGTACCCGGCCCCTTGTTTACCTTTGCCGCTTTTTTAGGTGCCGCCAGTAATGGTGAACTAAGCGGTGTTTGGGGTGGGGTAGTGGCGCTGCTGGCCATCTTTTTGCCGTCTTTTCTGGTATTGGCGGCAGTGTTGCCGTACTGGCAAACACTGCGCGCCTCTAATAACGTCAGTCGCTTGATGGCTGGCGTGGGAGCCAGCGTCACCGGCATTCTGCTGTCAGCGCTGTATCAGCCAATCTGGCAAAGTAGTGTGTTCGGAGCCACTGATTTTGCGCTGGCACTGCTGGGTTTTATTGCGCTGCAATTCTGGCGCCTGCCAGCCTGGTTACTGGTGCTGGCTGGCGCCCTGATTGGTATGGCTAGGATATTACTGTTTTAAAATCTCATCGACACTACCCTGTGCCAGTGGGTGATAACCTTGCCGCGCCTGTTGATAGACCTTACGGGCGAAGGCCAGACCATCCGGCGTTTTGGCCAGCTCGCGGTACAGAGGCAGGATCAGTTTGCGCCGGCCGATGCTAATCAGATAGCGCTCTAATGCCGGTAGCACTTCGCGATAGCCGGTTTTTAGGGCTAACAGATACCAGGCGTGGGCAATTTCGCTATTGGTCGATTGCGTCAGGTTAAAGCCATTATCCAGCTGCTGTAACTGGCCGGGGCTAATGCTCAGCGGCAGGTTATTGATAAAATACAGCCACTCGTGCACTGTCCAGTCTGCCGTCGGCAGCTCATCGAGGGTGCGTAAACCTGATAACCAGGCATTGCTATGTTGTTGTACCCTGACAAAGGCATCTGATTGCGGGTTGGGGGCTGTCGCCGGTAAACCCCGGCCATGGATCCATTCCTGCACTTCGGCAGCACTGACTTTGCCGGGATACTTATCCAGCAAATTCGCTGTTAAGTAAGCTTCAAAGGCCGCCGTGGTGATACTTTGAAAGGCATGGTCGTCGAAGTATTTTCTGACGAAAGGATCAAAGACCTCACGGCCAAAGCGGCTTTCCAAAAACATCAGAAACAGTTGTCCCTTGGTATAGGGCACGCCACTAAAAGCATCATCCGGATCGCGGCCTTTCAGATCGAGGTAAAGCCGGCTATCGTCCGGATCCAGACTGGCCAATTCTTGCTTTAGATCCTGCACCGACAGGGCCTGCTCCATAATGGCGCGATCGGTGCCAAACACCTGCTCCATAATGCGGTTTTCGACATAGGAGGTAAAGCCCTCGTTTAACCACAGATCCTGCCAGGTCGCGTTGGTCACCAGATTGCCGGACCAGGAATGCGCCAGCTCGTGGGCAATCAGATTGACCAGGCTGCCATCGCCAGCGACCACGGTCGGTGTAATAAACGACAGCACCGGGTTTTCCATGCCGCCAAACGGAAAGCTGGGCGGTAAGATCAGTAAATCATAACGGCCCCAGCGATAGTCACCGTACAGTTTTTCAGTCACATCAATCATCTGTTGGGTACTGGCGAACTCTTTGGCCGCGTCCTCCAGAATATAAGCTTCGGCATAAACGCCGGTTTGCGCACTCATGGCTTTAAATTCGAGATCGCCGACGGCGATGGCCAGCAAATAGGGCGGGATCGGCTGCGGCATAGTAAAGCGGTAATCGCCACTGCGCGCCGCGCCGGGGGCGGTTGGCGCACTCATTACCGCCAGCAGGTATTTATCGGTTTGAATGCGGGCACTATAAGTCAGGCGCACCGCGGGCGTATCCTGAATCGGGATCCAGCTTCTGGCATGAATCGCCTGATTCTGGCTAAACATAAAGGGTTGAGTTTTCGCCGCGGTTTGTTCTTTGCTCAGCCATTGCAAGCCTGAGGCCTGCGGTTGCGATTGATAGTGAATACGTAGCGTATCGGCCTGAAAGCCCGGCTCTATCGTCAGCTTGCTACCCAGCACCGGCTCAGCGGCGGCCAGACTAAAGGGCACTTTACGCCACTGACCATCAGCGCGGCGGGCATACACCTGTTTAATGATTAAGTCCCGGGTATCGAGATAAACCGTATTCGCCGTTTGGTTTTGCCAGTTTAACGTCAAATCGGCAAAACCGGTCAGGGCTTTTTGTTCAAAATTGACCGCCAAATCCAGATAGAGATGGCTGACTTTTACATCCTGTAAATTGGCGTAGGTATAGGCATCATCCGCGGCCTGAGTCAGACCCGCGCCGAGCAGTAGTGCGCACAGCGCGGAAGCGCGTGCAGCAGAGAGTACAGAAGATAGCGCAGAAAAACGCAGTAACATAGCAAACCTTATTCTTATTCAGCTAAAGTACAGTCAACAAGGTATGTAATAGTCGCACTTATGTAAAGGGAAGAACCATCATGCTGAGATTAACCACCGCTTTTAGTCTGTTAGTTGCTGCTGCCAGTGTCACCGCCAGTCCGTTACCTGATTTTCCGTTTATCAATGTTACCGGTCAGGCGACGTTGGAAGTGGCCCCCGACAAAGCTCAGATCCGCTTTGTCTTACGCCAGACGGGGGCAACTGCTGAACAGGCTACCCGGGCTGTGTATCAGCAAGGCGAAAGTTTGCTGAAGTTTTTGCAAGCGCAAGGCTTAACTGAGAAAGCACTGGATGCGGCGCAGATCAATAAAGAAGCGCTGTATAAAGACTACCAGGACAGAACCATCACCGGCTATGAAGCCAGTCAGCCGATCACCCTGACACTGACGAATTTGGAGCAGTATGTGACGGTAATGGATTATCTGTTTACCCAGCCACAGATTTTTTCTATTCACAGCAGCTTTGATCACAGCAAACGCGAGGAATTTGAACTGACGCTAAGTGAAAAAGCCGGCGCGGATGCCCGTGCCCGTGCCAACCGCTTAGCCGCGGCGCAAGGCGTAAAGCTTAGCACCGTGTTTGCCATCACCGAGAACGCCGGTTTCGGTAATCTGGCCGGTGATTTTGGCTTTGGCGGTGGCCAGGTAAGTTATGGCCGGATGGAGAAAATGAGTGCTGACAGCGGCATGGCCGGGGCCTTATTAGCGCCGAAGCAGATTACGTTGCAAAAAAGCGTGAATGTCATTTATAAGCTCAATCCTTAAGCCATATCAAGTTAGCGCTAAGCAGTAAGATCCTCAGCTGCTATGCTTTAGGCAGGCAGGCAGGCAGGTAGGGGACTATTAATGGTCGAAGCAAAAGCGTTTCAGATTTGGGTTGAAAACAGGGTGGTTCTGGCTTGTATCCGTGGCTGCTGGGATCGTTTTGCGGCTGAGGATTATAGCCGGGCTTTTAAGGCTGCCGCCAGCAGGCTTACCGGTCAGCCTTGGGCGCATATCGTGTATCTGGATGACTGGCAGTTGGGTACGCCCGATATTGAGCCGATAGTGCAGGAACTGGTGACCTGGTGTTTGCATAATGGCCTGGTGCTGACGGCTCAGGTGTATTGTCCGCACAGCGTAAAGCGCTACCAACTGGACAAGATGATTATTGAGAAAACCCTGACCTTTGAACGCCGCGTATATGCTGACCAACAACAAGCATTTAACTGGCTGGCCGAGCGAGGTTTCCCGGTTATTGATTCTTCATTTCAACGCTGTTCCTGACGCTTAACTATCTTAACAACATCTAATCCCGACTCCGGTATGCTTGTCGTACCGGAGTCGTCACCTGCGATCTCAGTTCTGGCACTAAAGCGGACGCTAAACCGCACTCCGACTCCGGTATGCTTGTCGTACCGGAGTCGTCACCTGCGACCTCAGATCTGGCACTAAAGCAGACCTTAAACCACGCTCCGACTCCGGTATGGCGGGCGTAACTCCGCGCAAAGCACTGATGCAGTTGCCTTAGCAAATTGGTATAATCTGCGCCCTCACTATCCTGCTGCTGTGCTTGCTAAAGGTCCTGCTTCATGTCGCAACCCCTGATTGACCGCCCACTGCGCGGTATTATCGCTATGCTGCTGGCGGTGGCGTTTTTTTCGGCGATGGATGCCGGTATGAAAGCCTTGACTGCTTACCATAGCCCGATGCAAATCACCGCGCTGCGTGGCGCCTTAGCCTGGCCACTGGTAGTCATTTGGTTATGCAGCAGTGGTGCCATTAAGCAGATCTTGCAAACCCGCTGGTCGCTGCATCTGCTGCGCGCAGCGCTCGGAATTACTATGCTTTGGGCCTTTGTGTTTAGCTTGCAAACGCTGGCACTGGCCGATGCTTATGCCATTTTCTTTGCTGCGCCCTTTATTATTACCCTGCTGTCGGCCTGGTGGCTGAAAGAGTATGTAGCACCGCGGCAGTATCTGGTGTTGGTGATTGGCCTGGCGGCGGTGTGTTATATGTTAAAACCGGATGCCGGGCAGTGGCTAAGTTTAGGGGCTTTAGCGGCACTGTTGGCGGCCTGTTGCTATGCGGTGTCGGCGATTACGGTGCGGGTGCTGGCGCGCTCAGACAGCGCTGCCAATATGGTGTTCTGGCTGATGACCTTTTTAACCCTGGGTGCCACAGCGCTGGCATTGCCGAACTGGCAGCCGTTACAAGCGCAGCTATGGCCGGTCTATCTGTTGATTGGTGTCTGTGGCTTTCTGGGGCAAATTACGATTACCGAAGCCTTTCGCATTGCGCCGGCGGCAATAGTCGCGCCCTTTGAGTATACGGCGCTGCTGTGGGGCATTGGCTTTGATATTGCGTTATGGCAACTGTATCCGGGGCGCAGTGTTTTGCTCGGTGCCACTGTTATTATGCTCTGTGGTTTGTATCTGCTGTGGCAGCAAAGGCGCGGTCATTAGCTTACCAACATCAGCGCCACAAGCCCAGCTTATCGCCGGCATTCAGTTTTTGTTGCAGCAGCTGCAGCGTTTGCTGTTGCCCGTCTGAACGGTCATTTAACCAATGCACAAAAACCCCGACAAAAAGCGCGCTTAGTGCCAGTTCCTGACCAATTCGCGCCAGGCCACTGGCACTAAGTGCTGCTGCTTCACGCAGCCACTGTACCGTCGCGCTGATCCTAAGCAGCGCCGCTGCCTGCAGATGAACATGACCCGGTTCCAGCTTATACAGCAACATTTGCCCGGTTTGCTGTTGATAAGGGGCCAGAGCATTAAGCCAGCTGCTAATGGCCAGATATAAGCGCTCGCTTGCTGACCGCCCCTGATAGCTGTGGCTTAGCATCTGTTGATCGGCACGATCAAACCAGGCGTCGGCCAGCTGATCTTTGGTGCTGATCTGCTGATAGAGCGCACTGAGCGGACAGTTGAGGGCTGAGGCGATATCGCATAGCCGCAATTGCTCCCAACTGCTGGCCGCAGCCAGCTGTAAGGCGGTGTCGAGAATTTGTGCTTTAGTGGGGGCTTCCATTGGTCGCTTTGGCTCCGGCTTAAATACTGGGTTAAGTATAGTGGTGCCGGGCGAAAAAACGCCGGCAACAGCGTGAAATCTGTGCCGGCGTTTGATTAGAGCGTGCTGTGTTTGTATGCAGCACTAATGCTTACAACCCCAACTTGGTTGGCATGGCTGGCGCCTGCCGGTGGTCCTGCGGTGGATTGGCTTTTAACTGTTGCAGCGTGTGTTCAATTGCACGCTCCAACTGTACATCGATGCCGCGGTTAACGGCTATCGGATCCAGCTCTACCTCGATATCCGGCGCCACCCCTTCGTTCTCTACCCGCCATTCGCCATCCGGCGTATAGAAGCGGAAATAGGGCACCACATGGAAGCCGCCATCGATCATCGCTGGATTAGCCGAAATACCAATCAGACCACCCCAGGTACGGGTACCTATGGTTTTGCCCAGCCCCAACCTTTTAAAGGCCCAGGGCAAGAAGTCGCCGCCTGAGCCGGCATCCTGGTCAATCAGCATGGTTTTCGGACCATAAATGCCGCCACCAGGCGTGGTAAAGCCGGCGCCGGCCCGATCTTTCCAGCCAGCCAGGAAGGGGCGGGCCAGAATTTCGGTGATATAGTTCGCCGCCTGACCGCCACCATTTTTACGCTCATCAATAATCAGCGCCGGCTTTTCGGTTTGCGCAAAGAACATCCGGTTAAAGAAGTAGAAACCGCCATCGGCCGTGTTTGGCAGGTAAACATAGGCAACCTGGCCCTGGGTCTTTTCTTCAACCCGTTTACGATTGTTTTCTACCCAATGCCAGAGCCGTAACTGACTTTCATCGGTAACTGGTTCTACAGTAATATCGCGTTTGTTACGGCCACGCACATCGTCGGCCAGTGTCAGGCGAACTTGCTTGCCGGCCGTATTATCTAACAACTGATAGATATTTTGCGCAGCAGTGAGCTCGACACCGTTAATGGCCAGCAGGTAATCACCGGCCTTGGCGCTGGCGCCAGGCGTCGCCAGCGGCGCGCGCAGGAAGGGGCTCCAGCGATCGCCCTGATATACAGTTTGGATTCGGTAGCGATTATTATCAATTGCAAAATCGGCGCCCAGCAAGCCTACGCCGGTGCTGGCAGCCTGGTAGATATCGCCGCCACCAATCCGGTTATGGCCAACCTGTAGCTCGGCAATCATCTCGACCAGCACGTCGTTCAGATCTTCACGGCGCTGCACATGCGCCAGCATCGGCTGATACTTATCGTAAATACCTTGCCAGTTAATACCATGCAACGCCGGATCGTAGAAGTAATCGCGCTGCATCCGCCAGGCATCATCAAAGATTTGCTGCCATTCCACAGCCGGATCGATAAAGCTACGCACCTGACTCAGATCCAGGGCTTTAGGTTCAGGCTTGGCGACCGCATCAGCCAGTTGCAGCCGGTTCGGTAAACTGAGCAGTAACAATTTTTTGCCATCACTGCTCAGCTCGTAGTCATTCAGCCCTTGCTGAACTAACGCTGCTTTACGCTCTGTAAAATCAAAGCGATACAAGCTGGCGCTATTGCGGTTATCGCTGCCTGGTGGCTCGTTACTGGCACCGCTTTGTGGCAGCTCCAGATAGAACAGGGCACCGTCACTGGCAACTTCCAGTCGTCTATAATTGCGCTCGGCCACTGGCAAGCCAACAATACGATCCTGAATGCCGTTAAAATCCAGCTGTACCGGTTTAACCACAGCGGCGTTGTCATCGGTGTCGGTTTTGGCTGCAGCTTTTTTCGGGCTTTCTTCGTCGCTGCGAGGCAACAACGGCGACTTGCCGTTAGCGGCAAGCACTGCAGCATAAAGCGCTGAGCGCACCGGCCGCTCCCGGGTAGACAGATCCAAACCTACCTGCGCCGGACCCGTATTTACCGACGCAGCAAAATACAGATAATCCTGGCTAAACACCGGGCTGGTGGCATGGCTTAAGCCATCGGTTAACTGTTGACTGCGTTGCAGCGTAAAGTCATAGATCTTGATTTGGCTAAAGTAATTTTCGCCCACGGTGGTATAAGCCAGATAGCGGCTATCCGGTGAAAAACTGACGCTAAAATTCTGCCGGCGTAATGACGTATCCAGCTTGGCTTCGCGTTTGCGCTTTAAATCATAAGCATACAAATTCAGGTTGCTGTCCTGATAGACCAGCACATTGGCATCCGGTGACCAGCTCAGCAGGTTGTAGTAACCGCTGCTCCCAAGAGCAATAGTGGTTGCCTGGCCACTGCCATCCTGATTACTGATCACCAGCTGATGCTGATTACCCTGATCCGAAATATAGGCCACTTTGCTGCCGTCCGGGCTCCAGTGGGCATCAAATTCCCGCACGCCGGCACTTTGCGTCAGATTACGTGTCGAACCCTCTTTGGCCGGTACGGTAAAGATATCACCGCGGGCACTAACCAGAATTCGCTGGCCGGTGGCAGATAAACGGGCTGAAGTCAGGGTTTTGCTGGCATCTTTCCACTGCGGCCGCCGTTGTTCCGATTGGGTATTAAGTTGCACCACCAATTGCTGACTCTGGCCGCTGGTCAGATCCAGCTGGTATAAATATCCCCCAGCCTCATATACCACCTGATTATCAAAACCGGCTGCCGAGCGGATATCCCAATCACGCAGTGTGGTTAACTGCTCTACCTGCTGGTTGCGATAGCGGAACAGATTAACCGCCTGATTATCACGGTCCGATAAAAAATACACCTCATTATTTAACCAAAACGGATTGAGGTTGTTGGCATTGGGTTGTGGTATTTTTTCCAGCTGTTCTTGTTCCAGATCGAGGATCCAGATCGGTGGCGTACTGCCACCACGATGCAGCCTCCAGCCGCTGCTGCCGCTATAGGCCAGATTATTTGGCCGGTAAGCCAGTTTCTTACCATCGGCAGATAACTCACCTTCAAAGGCCACGGCTGGCATCAGTTTTTGTTCATAACCGCCGCTTACTGCGACCTGATATAGCTGATTACTGCGACTATTGGCTACCTCACGGTTTGAAGCAAACAACACCTTGCTGCCATCAGGGCTCCAGCCGTTGACGGTATCGGCACCGGGGTGCCAGGTCAGGCGCTTCGCGGCGCCACCCGTAGCAGGCATCACGTAAACGTCGGTGTTATTATCATAGGCTGCTGAAAAAGCGATCCAGTTACCGTCGGGTGAAAATTTTGGCGCAAACTCAGCTGCCGGATGGCTGGTCAGTTGTCGCGGTGCTGAGCCATCGCGGTTGGCAATCCAAAGATCACCACCGTACACAAACACCAGCTGATTGGCGGAGATATCAGGTTGACTTAACAGCCGGCTGCCTTCACTGGCCAAAGCATTGCCACATAAGGCAAGCGAGCAGCACAGCGCCAGATAAGATCGAGCGTGCATAAGCAATTCCTTGGTTTTTGGTTTAGTTGTTATCTTAATCGCTTTATCTTAGCCAGAAATCTCGCTGCTTAACACCTGTTGCCGCTCATCTTCGGTCAGAATGCCGGTTAGCAGCGTTTTGCGGCGTAACCGGCGCATACTTTCGCTATCTTCCAGCAGGGCACGGCGAAACAGCTCCGGTTGGTCGAGCTGGGTCAGCATGCTGTACCAGCGAATATAGCCCCAGTGTTTAATCAGACCACTTTGGTAGCGCAGTTCCAACTTTTCCAATAAAGGTAGGGCCAGGTCTGGTTGAGCCAGCAGTTTTTCGGCGATAAGCTGATGCAGAGCAAGCAGTTGTTGGTCATTGTGCTGTTGCGCCCGGCTGGGCGGGCGACGGGAACGGCGACCGTTTAAAGATCGCATTGGCCGTTGACACAACGTTGGCGACGAGCGGCCCAAAACTGGTAAGCCTTGTTGGCCAGGGTATTAACCAGTGGCAGGCTTAACAGCCAGGGTAAAAAGCGCAGGCCGGCGGTGCGCCAGTAATAGAGCGTAGCGGGTAGGGCGGTGAGATAACGTTCGCCATCCCAGAGGTGAATTTCGGCCATCATCTGGCTACGACTGACGCCGGCAAAACCGGTAAAATCAGGCTTACTGATATCAACCAGTTCGATTTTGCCGCGCAGTTTCGGCCCCAGCCAGTTAATTTCATGCCGGCAAAGCCTGCAGCTGCCATCAAAAAACAGTTTTTTATTCAAAGCAGTAGAGTTGTAATTAGTAAGCGACATAAAACCCCAGATGACACAGCACCACCACAGTCGTCAGCTGATTACGCAGACTACGGTAAGGTGCTGTATAGCGCAGATTGACGCCGCTGATTATTTCATAGCAACGTAAACCAGCAAAGAGTGCTGCCAAAATCAGCACGCTATAGGCTGGTAACAGCGCTAATGCCAGAATGGCCAACACCGGAAAACTCACCGCCCACAAAGCACGGCTTGCCGGCTCCGGCGATTGATACAGCACAGGCCAGAGCACGCCGGCCATAAAACCTAAAATCAGACAGCTGTAGAATTGGAATAACAACATCGCCTGTGCCGGCGCCATTAACGGCCAGAGCAGGCTGCAGAGTGGTAATAGTATAAAAGGGAGTAATCCCGCATAACCCAGAGGCGTAATCATCGACATTAAATATAAATCCTGTGATGTCGCTTTTACGCCCCGGATAGCGGCAGGGATCAGACCATACGCTGCTTATTAATCACGGTTTTACCAATCGGGGCCACCGCCAAACCGGCCAGTTTCAGATGCTGTAAACCAAACGGGATACCAATAATAGTGACAAAGCAGACAATGGCATGGAATAAGTGCCCGATAGCCAGCCAGATCCCGAAAAATACAAACCAGATAATATTACCCAGGGTGCCAAAGGCACCGGTGCCAATGTCGTCGACTTTATTCAGATAACGCCGGTTGATCACATCCTGACCAAAGGGCCAGAACGCCAGTTCACCCATCACAAAGCAAGCGCGGCCAAAGGGGATGCCGATAATACTGATAAAACAAAGCAGACCAATTAGCCACCAGGCCAACCCCATCACAAAGCCACCCAAAATAAACCAGAAGAAGTTAAAAATTAATCGTAACACGCTCATTTGTTTTTCCTTTTTGCTGTTGCGAAAGTCACTATGGAATTTGCTGTTATGCTGATGCCAATTCTATGCCATATTTTAAATGTTTGTTATTTAACAGAAATAAATTTTATGTCGGCGAAGCATTAGTCAGGTTCACCATAATATAGTCATTTTTCGATCCCAGTGTTGCGGTTTACTACGGCTGATCTATAATAATTTACTGTACCAACTGGTCGGTTTTTTGCTGTGGCTACAGCGGCCTCAAACCGGCCTCGGCACGGGAGCTTATCCTTGAATAAAAAATCTCAACTTACTAGAGCGTGTTGATCTTTGCGGTATAAAAAACGAACGGCAAATGAGTAAGTTATAATGGTTTCTCCAAAAAACAAAACAACGAACTCAAATGCCGAGACTAATGCTAACAGATAAAACCTGGGATTTA
>Ga0181595_10005087_pt1 | contig 11787 bp, 11 predicted proteins | sample 041ome_7_FD_145604 | JGI IMG/M metagenome (GOLD analysis project Ga0181595, IMG submission 145604) | Coastal salt marsh microbial communities from the Groves Creek Marsh, Skidaway Island, Georgia - 041401AS metaG (spades assembly) | ecosystem: Environmental > Aquatic > Marine > Intertidal zone...
CCCCGGCCGAAGAAGCACCTGCCGAGGAAGCTCCTGCCGAGGAAGCTCCTGCCGAGGAAGCTCCTGCCGAGGAAGCTCCTGCCGAGGAAGCTCCTGCCGAGGAAGCACCCGCTGAAGAAGCACCTGCCGAGGAAGCTCCTGCCGAGGAAGCTCCTGCCGAGGAAGCTCCTGCCGAGGAAGCTCCTGCTGAGGAAGAAGAGCAGAAGTCTTAAGACGAATAATCCCGACTTTATAATCTTCAAAAAAAGCGGCCAATGGCCGCTTTTTTTTGGCCTGACCAAGGGCTGTTTCTCAACCAATGTTCATCTTTGACCGGTTATTAACCGCTAGAATGTTCTTATGACGCCGAAAGCCCGTAAAAAAATTCGATATATCTTTAAGGAAGTGACCATAGTCGCAACGATCTTTGCGGTCGTTTTCTTTGGCGGCAGACAGGCGAATAGCTGGCTTGGGCAAAAAGCCCTGAACGATACCGGCATTGCCTTCCAACCTTACGAAGCTGCCGTTGAGCAAGCAATAGAATCAGGGAAGCCTGTTTTACTGGAATTTGGCGCCGTGTGGTGCGGGAGCTGCCGCAAATTAAACAGCCAGGTGATGGCAGATGAGCGAGTGAAACAGAAAATCCATGATGACTATGTGGCTGCTCATGTTGAGTGGACCAACGAACAAGACCAGTCAGTTTTCCAGCACTTTGGTGTTCAATCCTTTCCGCAAGTTTTAATTCTGGACCCCAATACCGGCAGTTATTACCGAATACCCACGACGTTTGACCCGGAAGAGTTCCTGAAATTAATCTAGTTTGCTCACTCTGCTTCCAGCAGAAAAGTTACCGGTCCATCGTTAATCAGGCTCACCTGCATATCCGCGGCAAAAACGCCTGTTTCCACTCGCTGAATCTTTTGCCTGCTGTATTCGACAAAATACTCGTAGAGTGCTTCGGCCTGTTTGGGTGAAGCTGCGCCGGAAAAACCAGGACGACGGCCTTTACGTGTATCTGCCGATAGCGTGAACTGCGAAACCACCAACATATCCCCATCGACTTCAGGCAGGCTCAGGTTCATTTTTCCCTGCTCATCGGAAAAAATTCGGTAATCCACAACACGATCTACCAGCTTTTTAGCAACAGCCTCATCGTCCTTGGCATCAACACCCAAAAACACAAGCAGCCCACGGTTTATATCACCAACTTTTTTCCCATCTACCCGAACGCTGGCAGATCGAACCCGCTGCAAAAGTGCTTTCATTTTTTTATATCCTATAAACAACAATTGGAAGGTATTCTAGGTGGGTATTCAGGAGAGTTCGAATAATATGTCTTCAAACCGGGACAAGCATCGTTGTGAATGGTGCCACAACAGCGATATTTATCAGGCCTACCATGATCTGGAATGGGGTGTACCACTGTTCGACGATCAAAAACTCTTTGAGTTTTTAATCCTGGAAGGTGCCCAGGTGGGTCTTTCCTGGATAACTGTGTTGAAAAAACGCGAAAACTATCGCCTCGCTTTTGACAACTTTAACCCGGAAATCATTGCCCAGTATGATCAAGGAAAGATAGCAACACTGCTTCAGAACGAAGGAATTATTCGCAACCGGTTAAAAGTCGCTTCGGCCGTGCAAAATGCCCAGGCCTATCTTCGCATTACCCAATCACAGACGTTCTCAGACTACCTGTGGCAATTCGTCGGGAGCAAAACCAAACAAAATAGCTGGAAGCGATTATCGGAAATACCCGCCGAGACAGAAGAGTCCAACGCCATGAGCAAACAATTGCGCAAGGATGGTTTTAATTTTGTCGGCCCAACGATCTGCTATGCCTTTATGCAAGCCACCGGTATGGTTAACGACCATGTCTTCGACTGCTATCGATACACTGAGCTTGGCGGCAGATGATTTCAGGCTAAACTAGACGTATAAAAAACTCGGGAGAACCTATGTCGGACGATGAGCCCAAGGGCGAACTTCTATTAAGAACGCTGGCTATGCCGGCCAATACCAATGCCAACGGGGATATTTTTGGTGGCTGGGTAATGTCCCAGATGGACATCGCCGGGGGAATTCTGGCAAAAGAAGTGTCTCTTGGCAGAATTGTCACCATTGCCGCCGACCAGATGAAGTTTATTGAACCGGTTGCCGTTGGCGATACCGTTTGCTGCTACGGCCAGGTAACCAAAGTGGGCAATACCTCCATCGCCATTGCACTCGAAGTTTGGGTAAATAAAAGCTATGCAGCAACCCATGGCGAACGCAACCGACGCAAGGTTACAGAGGCTATTTTTACCTATGTAGCTATCGATGATGAAGGCAAGAAGCGTCCGGTGCCCAAGAATTAGCTTAACGTTACTAAAAACCTATCAGCTTGGTGAGAGTCTAATTTTCGGTCGGGAGTTTTTTCTTCCGGCCGAATATACCCGTCCAAAAAAGTCCTTCAAATACGATTCCCAATGACAGAAAAATAATTCCACCAGCAGGAATTCCAAACGTATAGCAGGCAATTGCGGCAAAAAAGCAAAATACTAATAACAAAACTCTCGCGATAACCTTCAAACCTGTCCTCCTTCCAACTGTTTTGGGTCCCATACAAACCAGTAGGTTGGCACAGTGCTTCCGTCTGGGGCATTCCATAAATCCACTTTCCTGTTCTGTGCCCCAAGTGATTTATAGAATGCTTGCGCTTTTGCATTGTCCTGGTTCACCGTCAAGCACAGTCCACTGTTAGGTTCTTTCTGATTACACCAGGTCCATATCTCGACCAAAAGCGATTTACCGATACCTTTGGATTGATGGTCTTGGCGCACATGCAAATTATCCAGGTAAGAACCCCATTCAGCATGCTCACCTACAAAAGCACAAGCGAAGCCAATGATTTCTCCATCCTGCTCTGCAATGGCCACAAGCTGATTAGGCTTTGGTGAATCAAACCGATTTATCCACAACTCATGCCGCTCTTTTGAGACAACGTCTGCAAGATATTCGGCGGTTAAGGTATCTCGATAAGCATGTCGCCAGCTGTTGGCGTGTATATCCGCGATACTCCGGGTGTCGGAAGCCGATGCTGGCCTTATTTTCATGAAGAATCACCCCCTTCTATTTCAGCGCCAGTGTACTTGTATAGCAAGGCACTCTGCTAATTGCCGATCGTTCGCTCAAGAAAAGCCAACGCATTTTCGAGATGCTCATCCGCATAGAAAGCCGGGCCGCCATGTGCGGCTCCGTGTACCACATCGAAGCTCACATCCAGGTCATATTGCTGATAGACCCCGTCCAATTCATGAGACTGGTTGATGGGCATTTGCGGGTCTTGATCCCCATGCAATAACAATAGTGGAGGGTCGCCTGCATCCACATGGAACACAGGACTGGCCAGCTTCGCCATCTCCGGCACTTCATCCGGCTGCCCTCCGATAAATAAATCGAGCGCCGGCTTGCGAACACTCAACCCGTGGGGCGTAGACTGGCTAAGAATGGTCGTCAGGTTAGTCGCGGCAAAGTACGACAGAATCGCCTGAACATCTGATGACTCACCCAAATACTCGCCGACCAGTCCCTCAAGTTCTGCATGACCATTGGTCACTCCGACCAGCGCCGCCAAATGTGCACCAGCTGAGGAACCCGCGATCGCAATGCGGTCGGTGCTGAATCCGTATTTCTCATCATGAGCGCGAAGAAATCGGATCGCCGCTTTGATGTCATGCGCCTGGGCAGGAAACAGCGCCTCTGGAGATAGCCGATAGTCAACGCTGGCCACAGCAAACCCGTTTCCAACAAAGACAGAGGGAACATCGGCCTTATCCCCACTGCGCCAGGCGCCACCATGAACCCAAACCAACAAGGGCGGCTTTTCTACACCTTCAGGAAGATAAATATCGAGCGCCAGACGTTTTTCGCCAATGGTGGCGAACACAACATCTTTGTCGTCTGGCTCCGTCTGGGCAAATGCCTTATTGGCAAAGATGAAAATCATATATACCGCAATTAAAGCGACTGCCCTCCCTCCAATACCACGAAGCTCTCTCATCTTTATCCTCTCAAACACCAAAAAGTTTAGACGCTGTCTCAACCCACCAGGATGATCCCCATAAGCAAATCTCCTTTTCCCTATGATCTTCGGGATCATGCTCTTACCATGCGTGATTCCAATCACGACCAGCTACTATTTTCATAGTTGCAGTATTTGACTGTCATGAATAAAAAGCAACTCCCAAGAAATGAGAGTTAAGGCTGGCGAAGAAGAAAGAAAGAAAGAAAGAAAGAAAGAAAGAAAGAAAGGCCAGCTTGATGCAAGCTGGCCTTTAGCAGGAAATTAAAACTAGCCTAGGCAACGACTTTGGGCTTGGCTCGTTTTCTTTCGTTTTCGGTCAGCAGTTTTTTGCGCAACCGAATGGACTGGGGCGTGACTTCAACCAACTCGTCGTCTTCGATGAATTCCAGCGCCTGTTCCAGTGTGTGGCGGATAGGCGGCACCAGGGTCAGGGCTTCGTCGGTACCAGCGGCACGAATGTTGGTGAGCTGTTTGGCCTTGGTGGGGTTAACCGCCAAGTCATTTGAGCGTGAGTGGATGCCAATAATCTGCCCCTCGTAAATATCTTCGGCGTGGCCCATAAACAATCGGCCGCGATCCTGAAGGTTGAATAGGGCGTAGGCCAGGGTCTTGCCCTTCACCATGCTGACCAATACACCATTCTGGCGTTTGGCGACCTCACCTTCCTTAACCAGACCGTAGTGATCAAAGATGCTGGTCATAATGCCGGAGCCAGATGTCAGGGTAAGAAAGTGTCCCCGAAAACCGATCAGGCCACGGGAGGGCACAACAAACTCCAGCCGCACCCGCCCCTTGCCGTCAGGCGACATGTTTTTCAGTTCGCCCTTACGCAAACCCAGCTCTTCCATGACAGCACCCTGATGCTTGTCTTCAATATCAATCACCACGGCCTCAAAGGGCTCCTGGATTTTTCCGTCGATTTCGCGCTGGACAACTTCCGGGCGGGAAACGCCAAGTTCAAAGCCTTCACGTCGCATGGTTTCAATCAGCACAGACAAGTGCAGTTCGCCACGGCCCGAGACGATAAATTTATCGGCTGTATCGCCCTGTCTTACCCGCAAGGCAACGTTGTGAATTAACTCTTGTTCCAGACGTTCCTTGATGTTTCTGGAGGTGACATATTTGCCTTCTTTCCCAGAGAAAGGTGAATCATTCACCATGAATGTCATGCTCACGGTTGGCTCATCCACGCTCAGCGGAGGAAGCGCTTCAATATGATCGGGGTCACAGAGGGTGTCGGAAATTTTTAGTTCATCTATACCCGTGATGCAGACAATCTCACCGGCATCAGCCAGCTGGGTGTCTATGCGCTCAAGGCCAAGGTAGCCTTTCACATTCAGTACTCGCCCTTTGCGCTCTTTGCCATTTGCCGATTTCACAATGACCTGCTGATTGGGCTTTAGTTTGCCGCGGGTAATACGGCCAATACCAATTACACCCACATAGCTGTCGTAATCCAGTGCGGAAATCTGCATCTGGAAGGGGGCATCTGGATCGACTTCCGGCACGGGAACATGATCCACAATCATCTGGAATAACGGGGTCATGTCTTCGGCGAGGTCATCATATTCAATGCCTGCGATGCCATTAATCGCCGAGGTGTAAATTACCGGAAAGTCGAGCTGCTCGTCGGTCGCACCCAGGTTATCAAACAGGTCGAATACCTGATCCATTACCCAGTGTGGTCGTGCGCCAGGGCGGTCGATTTTGTTAATCACGACGATCGGACGCAGGCCTCGCTCAAAGGCTTTCTGGGTAACAAAACGGGTTTGAGGCATTGGGCCATCCACCGCATCCACCAGCAGACATACGGAGTCCACCATCGACAGAACCCGCTCTACCTCACCACCAAAATCCGCGTGCCCCGGGGTATCAACGATGTTAATGCGGTAGTCGTTCCAGGAGATCGCCGTATTTTTGGCCAAAATGGTGATGCCGCGCTCTTTTTCCTGATCATTGGAATCCATGATGCGTTCTTCGCCCACGGATTTGCGATCCAGGGTTCCGGACTGTGAAAGGAGCTTATCCACGAGAGTGGTCTTGCCATGGTCAACGTGGGCAATAATGGCGATGTTTCTGAGTTTTTCGATCATTGGTGTGCGGACCAGGGCCCGGAAATTGGGAGGGGTGAAAAATGAGGCGCGATTATAGCGACTTTACTGCGATACGAAAGCCGATTAGCGCCTAAGCTCAATTAAATATTGCGATCTGGGTGTTTTTTTTGCCTATTCGTCGTTTAAGCGTCCAAATACTTCATGGAATCGGGCAACCAGCGAGCCAAGAGTCGATCTGCTCGTTCGGGATCATTTGCCAGTAAGGTCTCTGCATGCTGACGAGCCAGTGGCAAAAGGTCGGCGTCCCGCCCCAAATCAGCCATTAGAAATCCTTGCTCGCCTGCCTGCCGTGCACCAAGAAGTTCACCGGGGCCCCGCAGTTGTAAATCAATGTCCGCAATCTTGAATCCATCGTTGGTCTCACGCATGGCCCGAATTCGCACAGTGCTGGTTTCAGAGAGCGGCGCTTCATACAGCAGCACACAGTGGGACTCGACACTTCCCCGGCCTACCCTGCCGCGCAATTGGTGCAGCTGAGACAAACCCAGCCTTTCGGGATTTTCGATAATCATCAGACTGGCATTGGGCACATCGACACCAACTTCGATGACGGTAGTTGCCACCAGTATTTGGATTTCCCCCTGATGGAAGGCATGCATCACCCGCTGTTTTTCACTGGGCTTCATGCGTCCGTGGATAAGTCCCACTGACCAGTTTGGCAGAGCTATAGATAGTTCATTTGCCGTGGCTTCCGCCGCCTGGGCCTGCAGTTCTTCCGACTCTTCGATCAGGGTGCAGACCCAATAGGCTTGTCTGCCTTCAGCGCACGCCGCTTCTACTCGTTCGATTACTTCTGCTCGACGAATGCCGGGTAAAGCTGCCGTGATCACCGGTGTTCGACCGGGTGGCAGCTCGTCGATGATGGAGGTGTCCAGATCCGCGTAGTGGCTCATGCATAGGGTTCTGGGGATGGGGGTGGCTGTCATAATCAACTGATGCGGCACCTGACCATCTGCCAAACCCTTGTTTCTCAGCTCCAGTCGCTGGTTAACACCAAACCGGTGCTGTTCATCGATAACCATTAGCCCCAGTTTGGCAAAGTTAACGTCTTTCTGGATCAGGGCGTGCGTACCGATAATCAGGTTGGCCTTGCCACTGCCAATCAAGTCAAGAACTGCTTCCCGGGCCTTGCCCTTGATTTTGCTGCTGAGAAAAACCACTTTGTACCCGAGTGGCTGTAACCAGCTTTCAAATTTTTCCAGATGTTGCTCGGCGAGTATTTCGGTCGGCGCCATCACCGCAACCTGATGACCGGAACCCAGGGATGCCAACGCAGACAGGGCAGCCACCAGGGTTTTCCCCGAGCCTACATCGCCTTGAAGCAATCGCAGCATGGGGTGACCGGTCTGCATGTCTTGTTCAATTTCAGCAATAACCCTGTTCTGGGCATCTGTGAGTTCGAATGACAAATTTCCCAAAAGCTGTTTTATCTCAGCTGTCTTTGCGTGCAGTACCGGTGCCTGCTCGGATTTGGCCCGATTGCGAGCCATTAACATGCTTAGCTGGTGGGCCAAGAGTTCCTCAAAGACAATTTTTTTCTGGTAAGGGTGTTGTCCTGTCAGCAGTTGGTTCACCGGCGCATCCACTGGTGGCCGGTGCAGGTAAAGAAGGGCTTGCCTCAGGGGAATCTCTTTCCCGGGGCCATCCAGTATCAGTTCTTCGATGGGCGAATTCGCCAGCATGGCCAGGGCCTGGGAGCTCAGGTCGCGCAGACGTCCCTGAGTCAGGCCTTCGGTGGTTGAGTAAACCGGTGTAAGTTCGGCCGAGGGTGGGGGGGCATCTTCCTCTATAAATTCATATTCGGGGTGATAGAACTCCAGACCTGCCCGGCCGGGCCTGACCTCCCCTGCACAGCGTAAGAATTTGCCCCGACTCAATGCGGCTTTCTGCGCCTGACTGAAATGAAAAAACCTGAGGGTGGTGACACCCGTGCCATCACCCAGTTTGACCATCAAACTGCGCCGCCTGCCAAAGAGTATATCCGCCGCCAGGATCTCTCCCTGAATGAGGACATATTGGTTTGGCCGCAGGGAACCGATGGGTGTGATTCGGGTTCTATCCAAATAGCGCAGGGGCAAGCGGAACAGCAGGTCTTTTATCTGGAAGATCCCTGCTTTTTCCAGAAGGGCTTGCAGCTTGGGGCCGACCCCCTTGAGATGATCAACCGGCTTTTCGAGATCGGGGGCACCTATTTTTGGCGAGGCCATCTAAATACGCCCTGACAATTTATACAAATGCCTATTTACGCGCCTAAAACTCAAGCCCGCACTGCTGAATTGCCTGCCTTAGGGCATCGACAGCCTTGTGCCGTGGAAAGCTGGCACGCCATGCGAGCGCGACGGTTCTGGCCGGTGCGGGCGCTTCAAAGCGGCGAGTAATCAGTGCGCCTTCTCTATATTGGGTATTGAGTGTTGCCGAATAAGGCAGGATGGTTACGCCCAGTCCCGACGCCACCATATGGCGCAGGGTTTCCAGCGAACCGCCCTCAGTGGCTGTTCGGATAGGCGACTTGTTGTCTTCCATTGGCTTTCGCAAGGACGGACACATTTCCAGCACTTGATCCCTAAAACAGTGACCCTCACCCAGCATGAGGACGTTCTCTTTTTCCAGATCTTCCGCCCTGATCAGTTTTTGTTTCCCGAGCGCGTGGGATGCCGGCAAAAGAACAACAAAAGGCTCTTCATATAAGGGCTGGGTTACGACGTCTGGCTCGTTAAATGGCAACGACAAAATAACAACATCCAGATCACCATTGCGCAAACGTTTACGTAAATCCGCGGTGTATCCCTCTTCAATTAGGAGAGGCATGTCATGAGCAATACTTCTAAGCTGGGGGATTAGGTGCGGAAAAAGGTAGGGGCCAATGGTAAAAATGGCGCCAACGGAAAGCGGGCTGGTTAACTGATCTTTGCCAGTACTTGCCAAATCCTTGATTGAGGAGGCCTGCTCAAGAATCTGCTGGGCCTGGGCGACAATTTGGTCACCGATCGGCGTTGGATGAACCCGGCTTTTCGTGCGTTCAAACAAGGCAATTCCGAGCTCTTCTTCAAGTTTTTTTACGGCAATGCTTAGGGTGGGCTGACTAACAAAGCAGCGTTCTGCTGCTCGTCCAAAATGCTGCTCTTTCGCGAGCATTACGATGTAACGCAATTCAGTTAGCGTCATGAATTCAAGCCTCTTACCTTTGAGAACTATAGGCTAGTTCACTTTATCAGCTTTATGCAATAGTTTAAATCAATGACTCGATTACGATTATTTAGGCCGGTAAACACCCACATTTCGGTAGCCAGATTCCAGTAACAGCTCCGCATGCAGCCGACTCATGACACCCCGATCACAGTACAAAAGGTAGCGTTTTTTTGAATCAGTTTCGGCAAAATCTTTCTGGATGCGAAAGTAGGGCATTTGCAATATTTCGTTGTCTGAATGCGCGTCTTTTGGCACCGGTCGGTTTTGCGCCTCATCCGGATGTCGCACATCGACCAATACCGCCTGCGGTATTAAGGACTTATAGACATCCACGGGTATTTCACTGACTGTATCCAGTAACTTGGCCATGGATTCCGTTTTATGATTGGCAACAGCTCGCTCAAGGATAGAAAAGTCAAAGCTGGTTTCGGCATCCTCAATAATATGGGGCCGGGCGCTTGTTGTTGGTTTACGCGAAATCACCCCGCAGTATTCCGGCATGCTGGCGGCAAATTCTTCTGTACCAATCGCTCGCGCCGTTTTTATGATGTCGACTTTATCCACGGTCGACAGCGGCCTTAGCACCAGCATTTGTGATACGGAATCAATGACGGCGAGATTGGCTAATGTCTGGCTGAATACCTGGGCCACAGCTTCACCGGTCACCAGTGCCTTGAACCCGTATTGATCCGCAATTTGCTCAGCCGCCCTTAGCATCATGCGTTTCAATGCCACGCCCATATACGATTTTGGGATATTAACCAAAATCTCACTTACGACTTCTTCAAACGGCACCGTAATGAATTTTACCGGGTGCGATCGCGAATATTTCTGCCATAGAAAATGGGCAACTTCCTTTACACCTATTTCGTGCGCACGACCGCCTAGATTGAAAAATAGAAAGTGCGTTACCAAACCGCGCTTGGTTGTTAAATAACTGGCGACTGAAGAGTCGAATCCGCCGGAAATCAACGACAACACTTTTTCCTGGGAGCCCAGTGGGAATCCACCGAGCCCTTGCCAGGTTTCACCGATGATAAACAGGTCCTGATGACGGATTTCCAGCTGTACCTTCACTTCAGGGTTATGCAGATCCACGCCCCTGGTTTTGACGTTATGCAATAGATACCCACCAACATAGCGCTCTATGTCCGTGGATTTAAACTCTTGCTTGCCGCTGCGCTTGGCACGTACTACATAGGTTTTTCCCACAATTCGATCTGCCACATGGCTCAGGCACATCTCAGCAATATGATCGAGGTCCTCGAATTTAAAACTGAGGGTTTCACTAAATTGGTCAATTCCCGGAGTATTCGACAATATGTCAATTGCCCGCTCACGGTTGCCTTCCTGATCAGGCACGCTCACTTCGAGCTTTTCAAAATCCTTGTGAATTTTCGCGCCTTCAATTTCGCAGAATACATTCTTTAAGTTCTGCGCCAACATACGCGTTAACCGCTTACGCACTGGCTGACTTTTTACAAAGATCTCAGGAAAAATTTTGACGATAAAGAGCATAGAGAAGGAGATACTGGCTACTGGAAAGGCTGCGGATTATCCCTGAATCGGGCTCATAATGGAAAATCTGTGACCAAACAGTCAACGTAATAGCTGCTTTTTTCTTATGATGCAGGAATAATGATGCCGAGCCATCGAGGTATGGGTGAATCTATGAACCTCATGTACCTGATCCGTAGTCTTCCTGGCAATGCCAAAAAATTGTTTGCGTTGTCCCTGCTTATATTTTGTTCTGATTCAGTAATATCCCAGGTATACAAATATATCGACGAAAGTGGCAATGTTGTTTACAGCGATACACCCCCCGAAGAGCAGAAAGACCTTGCTCCCGCTGAATTGCCCGATCTGATTATCCAGCCGGCCGTTAAAGTAGAAGCCAGGGTTGGCGCAAATTCTTCGGATCCAAAAGAAGCCGCCGAAGTAGACGTCAATATTATCCAGCCCGCGAATGAAACGACGATCACGCCGGGGCAGATGTCTTTTACTGTTGCGGCAGAAGTCACAAGGCCACTTGCAAGGGGGGAAATGGCCATTCTCATGGTTAATGGACAAGAATTTGGCCGCAGCAATATGAATCTAAGCTGGACCGTAGACAATCTTGTACGTGGAGAAATGACGCTTCGCGTACGCATTATCGATCGAGAGAATGAGCAACTGGCCGAATCTGAGGCCTTGAGAGTTTTTGTAAGACGCCCGACAGTTAGCCGCTAGTCAAATTACCCAATATCACTTTCTGCCATATATTGAGGCAACTTTTCTCCCTATATGCACCATTTTTGTGCATAATTTCACGATAAGTCCACAGTTTAAATAAAAGTTGCAAGCTTTGTGCTCATGCGCGCCTTTTGGTCGCACTTTTTTTTGGCGCGAACCTTGCTTGTCTATCAAAGCTCGGCGTCTGTTTGACGCACGGAAAACCAATGA
>Ga0181595_10005089_pt1 | contig 11786 bp, 16 predicted proteins | sample 041ome_7_FD_145604 | JGI IMG/M metagenome (GOLD analysis project Ga0181595, IMG submission 145604) | Coastal salt marsh microbial communities from the Groves Creek Marsh, Skidaway Island, Georgia - 041401AS metaG (spades assembly) | ecosystem: Environmental > Aquatic > Marine > Intertidal zone...
TCGGTATTTTCGGTCTCATCGCATCTTCCATGACTTTGGCCATGACCAATGAGTGTAGTAGCACCGCTGATAAGTCGGCTCGAAACTTTGGTATTGTTTCGTTGTTGGGTCACATAGGTTTGTTGATGGCATCATTTTACTTCAAACCACCGATACCCGGTATGTCGCGCCGTAACACACCCAGAAATGTTATGCCGACTTACAACCAATATCCGGAAACAGTGTAAAGTGGCGTCGAATTTTAATGTGAATGTATAGCATATGGACAAAAGAGTCGTCTTAGTATTGTTACTGTGTATGTGCAGTTGTTCAATTTTCGCGATGAGTGCATTCGGTATTTTCACAGCTAAAAAATCAGGTGTGATCGAAGGTACCGAAGAATATTATATACAGAAATATGAACTCGACAAATTGAAAAAAATACTCGTAGATGCGATGGTCGCGGATACCACCATCGTACCAGAAGAAAAAACCGTGGGTGACTTTTTAGACATCGACGATTTCATCGAGTATAAAATACAATTTACCGCCACTGAGACACAACGAAACGAAACGATCGCGCGATCACAGCCACATATAGATCGTATAAAACGATGGTGTGCAAAACATTACGACGCAGTTGACACTTTTAAAAAGTCTACCACCATAAAAATTAATTATCTCGATGGTACACAGATTTCAGCAAAAAAATTTTACGATAGATACATGAACGGCGTATCCGATGAGGCTAAAGCGCTACTTTTAAAAATTTGTGGAAAGTAGATGCACGTATTGGATTCAATTCGAATTCTCTTAATGCTCATGTCTTATGTGATGCAGAAGACACGAAGATTAACATTTGAAGAAAAACACAAAATACTCGAATTCATGGGACGTTTAGTCACTCATTCAGATTTCACCACGCCGCGTCTTTCGCAGATTTACGCCGGATCTGAACCAGTGTGTACAGGCCAAGAAACGCACCTAATAGAGAATACATCGCATAATAATTAGAGCCACCTCTATATTGATATATACTCCACATCATACTCGCAATTATACCTGAGATTACATATTGCATATCGTATTCATCTATGTTTTTCATGTTATACACGTCTTTTATTTCGTTCATAAATTGATATACCCCGATCGATGTCGCCACAAAAAGTAGGGTGCTATCTACATCCATTACAATTATTAAAGAAATTATTTCTAAGATAAGTATATAAAATGAGCTCGTCCCCAGAAGCTGTCCTCGCTGGATATGACAGTAAGTCTAAAGAATCCAAACTCGTCATCGAGCGCGTGAAGGCGCTCGCGGCTCGCTACAAAAAGACTGGTATCAACAAGGAAAATATTTGCGGTGTGGTATCGTGTCTCATGATGGAAGTAAATAAGATTAAGGTCCTCACTGGTCCAGAAAAGAAAGAGCTCGTGATTGATCTCATTTACTCCATCATCGAAGAAATTGATGAAGGTGAAGAAGACTCCGAATTGGAAGTCGTTCTTAAGAAGATGGTTCCACCAATGATTGACAGCTTTTCGGTCATGCTAAAGTTAACTAAAGGTTGCGGTTGTTTTGGTAAGTAGATGCAGTTTCCTTCGCTTGAAACTATGGTAATGTACGGTGTTTACACTATACGTGATTTAATTTTATATTCAGAAAACAAACTGGTACAAAGGAACATACGTGTTTTAAATGAGTGTGAAGCATGTTCGTTTGTATTTGAGGGATGTGTATGTAATAATTGTAACTCTATTAAAAGAGACACACGAATGTTGATTAGATAAAATGACGCGATATCCTATCGTCACTACGCACACCACGCGCAACTTTTGTCATTTTCGAAAGTGATTGTATATGTTGCGCTGAGAGAAGACTCATAAAAACCCTTAAACATGAATGTTTAAAACGCGGAAATCGCATTCATCAATTTGCAACGTGGGTGAGGAGAAAGTTTGGTACACTCATCATACAACGCAAGACAAGTTATGGCCATGGTACGTCCCTTCCGTGTGTACTCTGTCGAAAAATGATAGACAAGTACAAACTGCGATGGAAGGCATACGACGGTGAGGCTTGGATAGATAGTCTCAATTCTAAACATGTACCAAAATCAAAACCAACAAACAAACAGCGCAGACTTTTACGTTTTGGGCTTAATGATTAACCCTAAAGCCGATTCTAGATTATTCTGGTTTCGTTTTAACGGTTTTTCACGCTTCAATTTAAGCGTTTCATTTTTACCAGTCGAACTGTTTATTTCATTCATCTTCTTTGTGTTTGAAATAATCGGTATAACCCTATCTTCTAATGGTGTACTATTTATCTCTTTAGGTTTCTCCTTATCTATAACGCTATTACTCCTAAATTCTTCTATGGAAAGATCACCACCGAATACATCGAGGCGTTCTCTGAGTGGAGCCATCACGATCGATCCCAATTTGTTATATAATCTTTTGCGCATAATTATGATATTACTACATATGATACCACCCCGTGTTATGCCGTATTTATCGATCGCATAACGTTTCATGCAACTCCAAGAGCAGAATATACCACACGTACTAAACTTGTTACGTTTCTCGTCATATCTATAAGGCAAACTTAAACGTTCACCTTCAAATGGATGGCAACACCACCAACACCACATAGTTTAGATGTGTATGTAAGTCTTTAAGTGTATATTTTTTTCTCAGTACATCACAAAATATGGGTGGTGGAGGAAGTTCAACCATCAATCAGGAATTTAACATGAGTGTCGTCAACGACATCATGTATAGCTCCGTTACGAATAATGAATCCATCAACGAAAATAACATGCAAAATATCCAAAATATGGAATTGAATATTTTGAAAAACGTTGGTTGTAATATAGAAACTGATCAAACCATTACATCGAGTTTCATGGCGACGACTGAACAAATTACAGACAGTTTCCAAAACGTTGAAAATGAGATCGTGAGTGAACTCCAGGCACAGGCGAGTGCGGCTTTGGATAAACAAACTCAAATGGGTAACCTGCAATTCGGTGATCGCCAAAACGTCAATCAAACGATCAACACAGAAATTGAAAACATCGTAAAAACACAACTCGAAACGAATAACCTCACCAAAACGATAAACGAGGCGGTAAATATTCAAGGACAAACCATCAATATCGGTGAAACGATATGTTTTAATGGCGAACAACTTTCATTCAAACAGAATATTTCGGCCGAACTCGCGGCTCAAGCTGTCGCGAAGAACTTACTTTCCGCTATGACGACCAATCAAACGACAAATGAAATCATAACCAAGGGTGAATCCGCCGCCGCATCCATGGCCGGTGGGTCCGCCCAAGTCATTGAATCGGCCGGTGAAGCTGTGACAGGTGTGGTCGGTGCGGTGACCGGTCCCATGAAGTTTGCGATCATTGGTGCGGTGTTGTCGTGTATTATGCTAATCATTGCCATGGCCATGATGGGCCTGTCACCCGCTGGTCAGAACAAACTCAAAACTGCCAACTTTTCTAAAATGAAAATGCCCGGTATGCGACGTTAATTTCATTTTTGTTCTCTGTGGTGTACTGTGACCACTAAAAACAAAAATACATTTACAAAGACTCGAGGTACGCGATCAATTTTTCACGATCGCCCGACTTCACGAGTGGGATGATCCGAGCGAGTTTTTCTTCATCTTCAGTCAACTCTTTCGCCATGCCGTAGACGATGAATGGGTTGATAAACTTTTCGGGAGACGCTTCCTTCACGTACTTCACCGCCTTAGAATCACTTCCTTCCAAATTCTCTCTCATTCTGATGGAACCGAGCCACACGACCAATGCGATGAGAGAAACAAATAACAAAATCGTATTAAGTTTAATGTTCTTCATTTACAGTAGATAAAGAAATAAATTTTCTTTAATTCAATGATTTTAAGTATAGATGTAGGTATACGAAATTTGGCCATGTGTCAATTTGACGAAACATCTAATTTAGTCGTGAACTGGGATGTATCGGGTGTACCGCCTGAACACAAGGATGGTATATTCGTCTCCATGCGCAATCACCTCGATGAAAAGCCGTGGGTATTAGAATCAGACATCATACTCATAGAGAAACAACCGGATAGAAATAAGAAAATGAAGATGGTAGAGAATTTTCTTCACGCATACTTTGTGATAAGATGCCCCAAATCTGAAACGATCATTTACGACGCTAAATTTAAGATTCCAGACGTGTGTGGACCGGGTAAAGCCCAGTATCTTAAACGTAAAAAGGTATCCATCGAACGATGTGAGGCGTTTTTGAATAGCAATCCCGTGAATTCACACTGGCTTCCCATATTCAAAGAATCCAAAAAGAAAGATGATCTCGCCGATACGGTCATGCAAGCGATCAGTTTTACGAAGCGCACGGAACCACTGAAGAAGACCGTGAACAAAAAATTAGTGCCGAGACGCCCGAACCAAAATCAAAAAGAGACGAGATATTCTAAATCAAACTTAGCTTGGATTTACGTTAATAAAGTGGACTGTGAATGTCTAGAGAAGAACAAGCGATTCATGAAGGATCTCAAGAGATACTACAGGACCATCGAAGATATGAAAAAAGAATTAGATGAAAAATATCTAAAGTAAATTAATGCTCAGGTATGCGGCGACATTCCGAGAATTACCACGTGTACTGGAAATAATACGTAACAGAGGTGAAAAGGTAATAGTTGATTACGCAAAAGAAAATTGTAAATCACGTGAAGCATATGAAATAGCTGAAACGACAAAAAGAATCATCACCTCGCTTCCCATTAATTCAATGTGTGCCATAAAACTTACGAGTTTTGGGTCGAGAGAAAATGAATCTGAAGCGAAAGATTATGCACATTCTATCATTAAATATGCGAAAACGCGTGGTGTAAAAATATGCATAGACGCAGAAGATGTGTTGTATCCCGAAATATGTTACGACATGATGGCGGAGCATAATACAGTGAATGACATCAATGTTTACAAAACGTATCAAATGTATAGAAAACACGCCATGCGAGAACTACTGTCTGATATAGACGACGCACACAAAGATGGATTTAAATTGGGGGTAAAACTCGTGCGGGGTGCGTATTTAAAACGACAACCCGATTTACTCGAAACAAAGGCGTGTGTGGATAATCAGTACATGCAGAGTATGGCGTATTCTCTCGTGTGCCCACATGTACACACCATGCTCGCCACACATAATGAACGGTCGCTCAGATATGCAAAACGTTTTGACAAAGACCGTTACGTGACCGCACAGCTTTTAGGTATGGGTAAAAACATAGGAATAGATTACAGGTATGTACCAGTTGGAAATATGTTTGAACTCGCCCCGTACTTAATTCGGCGTCTCAAGGAGCGCATGACGTGGGATTAAAACACCCATCGGCAAACAAAAACAAATAAGAAGTGCGTCCGGAAATTGTGATGATGTCATCACCACAAAATATACACCGTGTCGTCACACGACCGAATGGCAAGATTGGGGTGTGACCCGAGCTACAAAAATCCCGGGAAGTGGATTGTGTCGATGAATAATACGTTTGGTTTACGTCGTGAATGTCTTTAAAGATTTAAACCGTAGATGTACTAAATGCAAAGGGATGTCTTGGATCACGGGTTTGTTCGCCTCGTGGACCACATGCCTCGGGAAGATTTGGATGCGGCCATCGTACAATCCGCCCGAGTCTCGTATGGAGATGGGACTAAAACCTCAAGAGGAGATCGGGGACTTATTCGATATCTCCTTAGACACTGGCACACCACGCCATTCGAGATGGTCGAATTCAAGTTTCACATCAAAATGCCCATCTATATCGCTCGGCAGCATATGCGGCACCGCATGGCCAGCATCAATGAACTCTCCGCCCGATACTCCGTCGTACCGAAACAGTACTACGAACCAGACGTTGTGCGTGGACAATCGCGAGTAAACAACCAAGGATCGGAAGGGGTCGTCGACGTGGGTGATGAATTGACGTCTAAGGTTTCCGAAAAACTCAATGAATCGTTTGAGTTGTACCAAGATCTCCTCGATAGGGGTGCGTGTCGCGAACAAGCGCGTGGCAACCTCCCACAGTCGACATACACGGAATTCTATTGGAAGATTAATCTTCACAATCTCATGCATTATCTCCACCTTCGCATGGATGAACACGCCCAGATGGAGATCCGTGAATACGCCAACGCGATTTATGAACTCGTTCAACCGCTCATTCCGGTCACCATGGAAGCATTCAAGGACTTTAGAATTGATGCCATGCACTTGACCGGACCAGAGATCAGAGCCCTCGCCGGTGGTGAAAAGATTGAATCACCGGGTGAGCGCAGAGAGTTTGAGGAAAAAGTCAAACGTCTCAATATTAATTTGTAATCGCACCCCAAAAAAAATCTTAAGAAATAGTAAATGTTTGTCATCGCGGCCTCCACATCAGCGAATATCACGTCCATTCGTAAAAAGTTCAAAAAATACGGTAAACAAATGAAGAAACAGCGCGCGGATGATTTTGCGACCATTCGTGAGCGTCTTTCCGAAATCGCGGAGGGTGAGAAGACTCGATCCCGTGAGATTTTGGAAAGTCACAAAGCTTTCTTTATGGATGAAAAGAAACCAAAGAAGGAAGAAACGTCTATCGATTTTTATAAGAAGTAAATGCAAACCATGCACTCATGATGGATAACAACGTAAACATAGGTAAGTGTTCTATCATATTTCCAGCGAGTACCGCAGTCAATACACTGTATTGCGTGTATCGCATCTCTTTCCTCGTCTTTTCTAACGACCTTTTCATAGATGTTCTGGATTCCTCCAAACCCAGAACAGCTGTACTTATGTTTCGTATGCGCGACGGCATTTCCATGGACGTGGAGAGCGCTTCTTGTATGTCGAACGATTCTATGAATTGATCCTTTATCATGGGCTCTAAATATTCATAATAATTGAAATTTTCATCTAATTTTATACACGTACCTTCGACGGTAGAAAATGCCTTCGCGAGATACACGAATGATGTCGGTATCAAGAATGGTTTTTTATCCGCGAGAGACATGAGTATTTCGTCATCCAATATATCATTTTTAAATGCATTCACATCCAATGTTTCGAGATAATTTAACGTTGTTTTGAAGAATATCTCTATGTCATCGGTATCGGTGGTCGTTGGAACTATGATCTTCAGTCGTATGAGTGTGTCTACTACACCCTTTGTGTCTCGGTTTATTATACATTTAAAGAGTTCTTGAAATCCCATTTTTAATTCATCCGAAATATCTATGACGAGTCCGAAATCGTAAAATACGAGTTTACCCTTATCCGAAAATCCCAGATTTCCCGGGTGTGGATCCGCGTGAAAAAGCCCCTTTTCCATGGTTTGAATCACGTACGATGTGATCAACGCTTCACAAATTTTCTTTGAGTTTACATTTTCGTCTGTTATTTCGGTGAGTTTATCCGACTTTACGTACTCCATGACTATCATGTCGTGCGTCGAAAACGATTCGTATATCTTGGGTATTTTGACCCATTTAACATCTTTAAACGCTTTTCGCATGCGTTTGGCGTTGTGCATCTCTTTTTCATAGTCGGATTCCGATAAAAGGTACTCTATCGATTCGTGCAAGACTTGACCGGAGGTCGCACCGGTATCTATGCCCACCCGCTCTAAAAAATTAACAACGTCGATTATGTTATCTGTATCATTTTTCATTACGTCGTAGATGGCGGGTCTCTTTATTTTTACCACGACCTCTCTGCCGTCGAGTAATCGCGCCATGTGCACCTGACCTATACTCGCAGACTTGAACGGTGTGTAATTAAACTCGGAAAATACATTATTGGTGTTTACAACATCTTTTACACATACCTCGTCTATTGGAGGTACATTATCCTGTAAAGATTCGAGCTCTCGCGTAAACTCTACAGGGTAAAGGTCTGCGCGCGTTGATACAATTTGACCTAACTTTACAAAGGTTGGTCCGAGTTCTATTAATTGATCCCGAGTCCAGACACCGAGTTCGGATTGATTTTTTACAAAATTCTTCTTCCATAGGAATTCAGCCGCGAACTTCCACGTTTTACGTTTCTGTTTCACGGGTGAAGGTATCTTCAGTGACGCACATGTCAGCATCCTTACATTATTTGGATATTTTATTCTTTAAAGTCATGGCGTTGTACAGCGACCCGTCCGGTAGGTAGTGTATCGTCGTGTACGTCATGTGATTCGGATCCCAAACATATTTAGTCGAGAGTTTCACTCTACTCTGTCTCACGGTTCTTTGAATCATGTCTTCTCTGCTTCCGACGACAACACCCGTGTGTCCCGGGACGACGGTTTTGAGCGCTCGTGCTAACATTGTGTTCATCTATACATGGTTGGTGGTAAATCTTTAATTCTGATAAAATTTAAAAAATAAAAAAATATTTTTTTCACTTTCTTTTTAAAGAAAAAAGTTTTGAAAAAAATATTTTTTTTTATTTTACTTTTCAAAATTTTACAAAATTCTCGTCATTTGATATAAAATGGGTGTACTCTCTACATAAAAAGTTAAAAAAACCATGGTGTTACTTTAGAGTTCTACTCCGTCGATTGATTTGAAATAGATATAATCACTACATAAATTTATAAAGTAACACCATACTTTTTGGAAATTTAAAAACAAAAAATAAAAAAATATTTTTTTCACTTTCTTTTTAAAGAAAAAAGTTTTGAAAAAAATATTTTTTTTATTTTTTTTTCTATCGATATTATAAAATGTGGTACATTTTCTTAATTCTGTATGTTTCCTACTTGATCCTTGGTCCACATTGGGAGTCGAAACTGATAGAGAAAAAACCCATGTTAATAGTCGACAGCGTGAGGGAGCTTTTCAGGAGATCTATATTCATATCTTACGTTTCACTTCTGTATACCGCGTGGTTCCTATATAGTCCATCGTACGCCACCGCCGTGAATGCCATCATACTTTCGGCGGGTGCGACGTACGGCTTCTACACGAAGTATGGACCAGAGAAACCGTTTCCCATGCACATCATACTAAACGTATTTCTCCTATTCGCATCCATGCCGTACCTCGATTTCCAAACCGTGTTGACGGTGTGTCTCATGATTTTCTATCAACTCACGCGCGATGTGTTGTATCTTCCGGCATAGTTTAACACATTCGGGTGACGTAATATAAAAATACTTATTAATAATATAAACATGAGTGTGACTATAGAGGGTGTCAATTATAATATTGAAACAACACAAACACTTATTTTAAATTTTAAAGGATTGACCAGAGTTCCCAAGCGTATTGGAAACCTTACCAATCTTCAGGAACTTTATTTAGGAGGTAACAAGTTGACTAGTCTCCCCAGATGGATTGGCAAACTTAAAAAGCTCCGGAAACTTAAATTAGGGGGTAACAACTTGACCAAACTCCCCGCAAGCATTGTAAAGCTTACCAAGCTCGAGCAACTTAATTTAGATGGTAACGAATTGACCTCCTTCCCCAAAAGTATTGGAAAACTTACCAATCTCCGGGGACTTTATTTAAAGTGGAACAAATTGACCAGCCTCCCCAAAAGTATTGGAAACCTTACCAATCTCCAGGAACTTTATTTAGAGGAGAACCAATTGACCAGCCTCCCCGAAAGTATTGGAAAACTTACTGGGCTCGAATATCTTTTTTTGTCTAAAAACCAATTGACCAGCCTCCCCGAAAGTATTGGAGACCTTACCAAGCTCAAGACCCTTTTTTTAGGTGAAAACAAATTGACCTCCCTCCCCGAAAGTATTAAAAAATTACAAACTGCACGTATAACGTATAAGGTAAAAAATTTTGATAATGGTAAAAGCTTTTATATTCATTTTTATAGTCTAAATCGTAGAGTAAGAATTTCATCTGGAACTGAATTAATCACTAATACTTTCAATGCTACCAATAAGATATCTAATATCCCCCCTAATAGGAGAGTTTATATAAACAAGAATTCTAATGTAAAAAATAATGGTGAATTACGTCGTTTATATAATAAGAAAGGTATAAATGAATATATGAGGGAACGAAACCTTGGTCAGTTACATGGTAATAAATTTAATATGAATAATGTAAAAAAAATAAAAAATACAAATATTGTGAATAAGAACGTTTATTTGGTAAACATTCGCACTCGTTTATCTAACATTCCATTGAAAAATGTAATGAATGAAGTTGGAAAGATTAAAAATAGTTTACCTTCAAATGTATCCCGTAATGATGTGAATGGTACATTTCGTAACCTGAAACCAAAGATAATGGAAAGGATTTACAATAAAATGAGAAATAGTCCTCCTATCAATCGTCGCAACTTATTGAATAATTATCAGCGTCAGGGTTTGATAAACAATACAGATAAAAACTCTCTTCTTTCTCGATTTTAATGAATGATATTTTTTTGGTACTCTATTATAAATGCGAGTCCACGTAGTGGGTGCTGGACCCACAGGCATGTCTGTCGCGTGGGAACTTCTCAGGTCCACGGATCATGAGGTCATCGTATACGACCGCAAACCATCGGCGGGTGGTTCGTGGTGGGAACCCGAAACAGATACCCGTGATTTACACGCACACAGAATCGTGTTTGATAACGCCTTCGTAAACACCGATAGTCTCTTCAGGGAAATGGGAATCGAATGGGACGATATATTTCAACCCGCGAAGACGGATGTTTACAAAACCATATTTAAAAGTCTCGGTATCAAGGATTACCTCGCACTCACAGCACTCGCGGGTAAAGTCCTCGCGAGACAATCCAAATACAAATCCGTTTCACTCAAAGACGCCATTGGGTCTCTCACGGAATCGGGTGAACGACTCATACGCACACTCACGTTTATCATGGATGGTGTCGATTGGGAAACCATGTCGGCATACGAGTTCGTGAATAACTTCGATCACGTGGGGCTCTCGAAACAGTATACACAGCGTGTATCGGGTAAAGTCATGTGTGACGCCATGCAGACCGCACTCTTAGAAAATGGCGCGACATTTATGTTTAACACCCACCTAGAAGATGTGAATTATCTCGAAGATGGGTACGAGGCGACTTTCGCTGATGGTGTAAAAATAAACGATGGTCTCCTCGTGTTATGCGTGGATAACAGTAAAGCACTCGAACTCGTGGGTGACAATTGGGGTGAAGATGTATCCAAAAAAATAGGTCCGAGTACATACGGGTGTATAAACGTGTTACTCGACTACGACGAACCAGTCACATTACCATCCGACCTCGAATTTGGTATGAACACAGAACTCCGATTACAACCAGTGGTCTTATCCGACGGAAAGACCGTCTCGTGTGTCATATGTGACCTCACGGAAGATGTGTTAACTACAGATCCAGATATACTTAAACCCGAGGTGATTCGTCAACTCAATATTCCAGAACCTAAGAATGTACGCATAGGATGGGGTGCTGATTGGAAAGATGGAAGATGGGTATTCGAACAATCATCGGGTGTTTTGAGTCTTCACGGACAAGTCCCTTTCTTCGGTCAAAATAAACACGTGGCTTTGTGTGGTATGATGTCTCCTAGAAATACACCTTACTCGAGCATAGAAGCATCCATAGAAGTGAGTCGTACTTTTTGTAAACAGGAATTCAATACCAGAGGCCCTTTACAACCTATACGAGTCACACTCGTACTATTCGTACTTATAGCTTTAATTCTAATAATCATATATACTAGGAAATCATGATTCCCATGGATTGTGAAGTGTACGAACCCATGTATGAATATAACGACAAAAAGTACATGCGTGTCGTGG
>Ga0181595_10005096_pt1 | contig 11778 bp, 9 predicted proteins | sample 041ome_7_FD_145604 | JGI IMG/M metagenome (GOLD analysis project Ga0181595, IMG submission 145604) | Coastal salt marsh microbial communities from the Groves Creek Marsh, Skidaway Island, Georgia - 041401AS metaG (spades assembly) | ecosystem: Environmental > Aquatic > Marine > Intertidal zone >...
ACCGGTGCCAGCCCGAACCGGCCTCGCCAATTTGCGGTGCCATTTCTTGACCTGTCGGCCAGTGCTGGCGGCGGTGCAGAAGTTGACATTGCCAGTGAAACAACATCCGATCCGAACAATCAATGGATCTTTCCGCGTCACTGGCTTGCTAGGCTTGGAGGCAGACAGCCATCAAGTTTGCGGATGATTTCGATAAGTGGTGACTCGATGGTGCCCCTTCTTGAACATGATGACACGGTAATGCTTGATTGCAGCCAGACCCGCCCCTCACCGCCGGGCATTTTCATTCTTGATGACGGCGTTGGCCTTGTTGCCAAGCGCCTTGAGATCATCCCCAACACCAATCCGCAGATGCTTCGCATCGCCTCGCAAAACTCTGCTTATAGCAGCTATCAACGACGGATTGATGAGGTACATATCATCGGGCGTGTGGTATGGTTTGCGCGCCGTCTCTAATCGGGGGCTCAATTGCGCATTTTTATGCATCCTATTTCTAACCAAAGGGCGATCAGCATATGGCACGCCATACCCACAGAAAATCTGGCAAAAAACGGTCGATCAAATCCAATCAGATGGCTGGTCGATTGCCGCGAAATGCAGCACCGATTGAGGTGACAATCAGCCATATTGGGGCGCGCGGCGATGGTATCGGCAAGGCGCTTTACACGCATAATTACAACGCTTTGGAATATGATGTGTTTGTTCCGGCCAGCCTTCCGGGCGAACGGTTACTGGTACAGCCACTATCCTTGACCGCACAGGGTATCAAGGCGCGCATCATAGAGCTGCAATCCCCGTCGCCACAACGCCATGCACCGCGCTGCAATGCGTTTCCGGCCTGTGGTGGATGCCGTTTTCAGCATTGGGATGAAGCTGAAATTGGCAGGTGGAAAACCGCACTTGTCGGCAAGTTCCTCGACCGCGCCAACGTCAGTGCGGGCAGCATCAGACCGTTATATAGCTCGCCAGCAAAAAGCCGTCGCCGTGCCAGCTTTCACCTCAAATGCCTTGCCGATGGGGCGGTTGTGGGGTTTCGCGAGCATATGGGCCAGCATATTGTCAGCCCCGATCAATGCGCCATTCTGCATCCCAGTCTATTGGAATTGCAATCTGCCCTGCAGAAATTTGCCAGCGCCCATTTGCCAGCTGGCTTTGCCGCCGATGCGCACGCCAATCTCCTTGATTGCCGCACGGGCAGCACGGATGACAATAATATATGCCTCTATCTTGAGCCAATTTCGGGCGCGCAGCCATGGAACCCGGATATGCTTGCCAGCCTCGGCGATTGGGCTGCCACGCTTAATCTGGCGCGTCTGTCGGTGGCCGATCATGGCAGCCCCATGACGCTATACGCGCCCGAGGTGCCGATGGTTCAATTTGGTGAAACGGCAGTTTCACCGCCGCCTGGCGCCTTTTTGCAGGCAACCCGTGATGGCGAGGCTGTCTTGCAAAGTGCGATCGCCGAGATTGCTGGCACCTCGCGGCAGATTGTTGATCTGTTCGCCGGATGCGGCACGCTTAGTTTGCCACTTTTAGGTCAGCTATCACATCTTTTGGCTGTCGAACAAAATGACGATGCCCTTGCCGCATTAAAGGCCGGTGTCGATGCAGCCGGTATTGGCGGGCGGGTTAAAATTGCCAGCCGCAATCTGTTTGATGCACCATTAATTCCGGATGAATTAAGCGGATTTGATCTGGCGATACTCGATCCACCACGCAGCGGCGCAGCCGCACAATGCCAGATGCTGGCACAATCTGATATCCAGACCATCGCAATGGTATCGTGTAATCCGGCAAGTTTTGCGCGTGATGCTGCCATTCTGAACGAAGGCGGGTTCGAGTTGGACTGGCTTCAGATCATTGATCAATTCCTGTTCAGTAATCATCTCGAGCTTGTCGGCGCCTTCCGCCGTAAACCCTAGCCATGTGCGTGGCAACCTAAACAGACTGACGGCGACATTGCCAAACACAATATTACCAGCACAGGATAGCCATATGATGATAAAGCGATCCATGACCATTCACGGCCACCGAACAAGTGTGTCTCTTGAGCGCTCGTTCTGGGAGATGCTTGACGAGATGGCGCTGCATCAGGGCCGGTCACTTGCCAGTTTGGTACAAGCGGTTGACCGCAAACGCGAAGGCAGCCTGTCCTCTGCACTCCGGCTATATGTTTTGGCCGAATTGAAAAAAGAAACCGCCGCAGATAAGACAGATACAAAGCCGCTGGATCACTAACGTTTTTGGGATTATAACGCTGTTTAGACAGGCTCTTTGGCGCGGCATCTCTGGTAAACACCCCATACGGCAAACGCCATCAAGGCAAACGCCAGCAAGGGACGCCAAAGCAAGGCGAGTGTTAAATTTGATAGGAAACCAAGCGCATGCATATCGCAATTCTTTTGGCGGGTCATACCAACAAAGCCATGCCAGCACGCTTTCAAGATTACAATGATATGTTCAGCGCGCTGTTCACCAGCCTGCCGCAGGGCAAGACATTTCACTTTACCACGCTGGCGGTGGTTGATGATGTGTTTCCGCAAGATATCAATGATTATGACGGTTTTCTGGTGTCGGGTTCGGCCTATGGCGTTTATGATGACGCGCCGTTCATTCCAAAATTAATGACCCTTATTCACCAGATTCACGCTGCCGGCAAGCCGCTTGTCGGGGTCTGTTTTGGCCATCAGATCATCGCCCATTCGCTGGGCGGTCATGCCCAGAAATGGGATCATGGCTGGGGCATAGGCGTAAAAGAAATGACCATGCTTGACCATCCGGACTGGATTGATAACAAGGCCGAGACGATTAACCTCATTCATGTTCATCAAGATCAGGTGACCCGCCTTCCAGATGGTGCGCGGCCAATCGCCAGCGCCGCACATTGTGCCAACGCTGCCTTTGCCATCGGCGATAACGTATTTGCTGTTCAAGGGCATCCGGAATTTGACGTTGATTATACTGATGCGCTTGCAGATTTGCTGACACCAAAGGCAGGTGCTGACTGCATTCAAGCGGCGCGTCAATCCTTGACCACCCCACATGACGGCAAAATGGTGGCCGGCTGGATTCTGGCCTTTTTTGCCAAACACGCTGCATAAAAGATGATGACGCCAGCAGAGCGATGCCCCAAAAAGCCAAGCTCAGAAAAGGAATGCCATGTCACTTGTAATCGGCCTTGATACTGGCGGCACCTATACTGATGCAGCTCTTCTTGATGTTGATCGGGGCGTTGTTCTGGCAACTGGCAAGGCCCTAACAACCCGCGATGATTTGTCGGTTGGGCTTGGTGGTGCCATTGCCAAGGTACTGGCTGCCTATGACGGGGCACCGGCTGATATTGGCATGGTCTCGCTGTCAACAACGCTTGCCACTAACGCCGTTGTCGAGGGTGTTGGTGGCCGCGTTGGCCTGTTCTTGATCGGTTTTGACGAGATGGCACTTGAACGCGCCGATCTAGCCCGTGCCCTAGGCCAAGATCCGGTGCATTTCATTACCGGCGGTCACCGGCCCGATGGTGGTATTCAGGCACCGCTTGACATCGCCGCGCTAGAAGCCGCAGCACAGCGCCTGAAATCAGAAGTATCCGCCTTTGCTGTTGCCGGTCATTTTGCCACGCGCAACCCGCTTCACGAGACCGAAGCCCGCGATATGCTGCGCGACATTACCGGCCTACCGATTACCTGCAGTCATGAATTATCTTCATCACTGGGTGGCCCAAGACGGGCGCTTACCGCCGTGTTAAATGCTCGTCTGATTAATTTGCTGGAACGGTTAATTGCCGCCACCCAGTCGATCATGGATGCGGCGGGGTTGGCTTGCCCGCTAATGGTGGTAAAGGGTGATGGATCGCTGCTCCAAGCCGATTTTGCCCGATCACGTCCGGTTGAAACAGTGCTATCGGGGCCAGCGGCCAGCCTATCTGGCGCCGCGTTTTTGGCCGGTGCTAAAACCGCGTTGATTGCCGATATCGGCGGCACCACGACCGATATTGCTTTTTTGCATAATGGCACACCGCGCCTCAAGCAAGACGGGGCATTTGTTGGCGGCTGGCAGACTATGGTCGAGGCGGCCGAGATCCGCACCTGTGGGCTTGGCGGCGATAGCGAGGTAACGCCGATCTTGCGCGGGCGCACTGGCGGGCTAACACTTGGCCCGCGGCGGGCAACGCCGCTGTCATTATTGGCAATGCGCTGGCCTCAGATAAAGACCCATCTTGCCAGCCAGCTTGATCTGGCTGTACCCATGGCAACTGATGCGCGCTTTGTGTTCCCGATCATGCCTGATGGGGTGCCAAAATGGCTTACCCGATCTGAGATCCGGCTGGCCGAAAAGGCTATTGCTGCCGGCCCATCGCCGGTTGCCGAACTGGCCGCGACCCAATTGGCGCTTGGTGCCGTTGACCGGTTGATCAGCCGCGGCCTTCTTGGCCTGTCCAGCTTTACCCCGACCGATGCCGCCCATGTTACCGGCGCCTTTACTGAATTTGATAGCGAGGCGGCAATGCTTGGCGCAAAATTAATGGCGCGTCAACGAAATGGTGCTGGTGTTGCGATTGCAGCATCACCAATGACGCTGGCGGAAATGACGCTTGGCGAATTGCATCGGCGTTCGATATTGGCGCTTATGGATGCAGCTTTGGCGCATGAAGGCGGCGGCGAAGCGGCGATATCGAATAACGCTATTCTGGCGCAATCTTTTCGTGCGGCACCGGAAAACAGCAATCCGCCTGCGCAGCCGCTGGTGTCGGTAAAAGTGTCATTGAACAGCGATCTTATCGCGCTTGGCGCATCGGCTGCAACGCATTACCCGCCAATCGCCGCCGCGATGGGGGTTCAGTTAAGCGTGCCTGATCATGCCGATGTTGCCGGGGCGGTTGGTGCGGCCGCCGGATCGGTTCGCCAGCGTGTGATGATTTCGATCACCCAGCCGGCCGAATCCAAATTTCGCGTTCACCTTCCCGATGGCCCGCTGGATAAATCCAGCCTTGATGACGCGCTTGCGACGGCGCGCATTGCTGCCAAACAGCTCGCCGAGGCGCGCGCCCAAAATGCAGGCGCGACCAAGATTGACCTGCATTTGGACGAAGATATCAAGCTGGTGCCACTATCATCGAACAAGGATCTGTTTATCGAGGCCCTGATCTATGCCACCGCCGAGGGCCGCGCCGCCTAGACCATTTCGCATCACCTGTTTTTTGATCAGCAATCTGGCTTATGACTAAAACAGCCGCTGCTGCATCACATCACAATCGGCGGCGAATGATTTGTGATCACTATAGCGTTTTTTGATGCTGCGAATGGCGCCAACCGGCAGAAAATCGCGCACTTCATGCCAATGCCAATCGACCTGCACGCGGCCCGAAATGCGATTTAGCTGAACAGTCATTTCATGCGCATTTGTCGGGGTCTCGACATAGGGGTCACCACCAACAACGGCATAGACCATTGGGCCTGACTGCGATGTCTTGCTGATCCGCAGATCATCATCACTTGCCACAAAATCAATAATATCGCCATCGGGTGAAAGCGGTGCATTCTGGATAAAATCAAAGGCTGGCAAACGGCGACTGCGCTCAATGGGAACCATGCGCACCCGCGATACGTCACCACCGTCAACATCGACCGTGACATAGACCGCGCCTTGAAATGAATCGGTTTCGGCATTTTCGCCACGCATCTGTTCAATTTCAAACAAGCCGTTACAAACCATGAAAACCGATTTTGCAGCGGCTGATGGTGCGGATAGCACCGCCATCAGCAACCCTCCGGCCAGCGATATTTCCAGCACGCGCCATCTTGCAAAGATGTGCCCTATCAGTGACGGCGTTATCAACAACCGCCTTGTTAAAGGCCCGAAATTAGCCACCAATCGCATTTGCGTCATATAGCCTCCTTTGCCACGCGCCAGCCTGATTGACGCATAAGGCATTTGGGTTAGCTTAATTAGATTAAACTTTTAAACAAAATGCTGGTTTTAACTGCTGGCGTTTACAGGCCGCTTGGTCATAGACGGCATGGCCTGATGTCTTCAGTGACGGCCCGTTGCCCGGGGTTAACAGAAAATTCATCTCATTATGCCAATCTTCACTCGACGTTTTTGGGTTTAGTTTCTGCGGCGACATCACAGCAAACTGGGGATGCCTATGATGACCTTTCTTCGCCGTGACGAGGCACTGTTCCTCTTATTTTGGAGCTCTGGATATATTGGGGCAAAGCTTGCGGTGCCGCTTGCTGGGACGTTTACGCTGTTGTTCTGGCGCTATGCGCTGGTCATTGTCGTCGTCGGTCTTATTGTCACCTGGCGCGATGAATGGCGGCGTCCGAATGCTGGGACTTTTTTAACTGGCTTTTGGGCACATTTTGTCTGGCTGATCGCTATCTTAAAGGCCTTGGAATTTGGCATTGGCGCTGGCGCAGCTGCGCTTATCGCAGCGATGCAACCGGCATTTACCGCGCTACTTGCTCCACTTTTCCTCAACGAACGAAATAGCATCCTTCAATGGGTTGGGGTCGGTGTTGGCTTTGCCGGGGTGGTAATCTTTATTGGTGCTGACAGTGGTGCCTCTGGGGCGGCGTTATGGGTCTACGCACTTCCTGTGCTAGCAACCGCCAGCCTGACCTTTGTCACCCTTTGGGAACGCCGCCGCGCTTCGATAAAGCTGGAAATAGCTGCAAACACATCTTCGACATCAGAGCCAGATATGCCGATTTTTACGTCACTTTTCTGGCAGGGCGCGTTGACGGTTCTGCTTCTACTGCCGCTCGCACAACAATTTGAGAACTTCGCTGCTGACTGGCGGATTGAACTATTCCTTGGGGTAATTTGGCTGGCAGTAATTGCGTCGGTTGGTGCCTATGGGTTGATGTTCCACCTCATCCGTACACGCGCGGCGACACGGGTTTCGGCACTGCAATATTTCGTGCCGCCGGTGACTATGTTGATCGCTTGGTTTGTTTTTGGTGAGGGTTTGACATTGAACGGGCTGGCTGGGCTGCTCGTTACATCAGCCGGACTTTGGCTGATGGCACGCGGCGAGAAACATTAAGCCTGTTGATGGTGCCACTTCGTTATCTGCAACATTCTAATCGACGGTGGCTGGGTATTTGGAAGCAAGGGTTGGTGGGCCCGGCAGGACTCGAACCTGCAACAACACGGTTATGAGCCGTGGGTTCTAACCAATTGAACTACAGGCCCCACCTTTGATTGCGGTTCGTTCCGCCGGCCAAAATGCCAGCCTTCATCCCCGCACCTGATCCCCTCGACAAGCGGCCCTTTCAGGCCTGCTATCTTGCCTAGCTTTCGAGGAAGCTACGCAGTTTGCGCGAACGTGACGGATGCTTCAACTTACGAAGCGCCTTTGCCTCGATCTGCCGGATCCGCTCGCGCGTCACGCTAAATTGTTGACCCACTTCTTCAAGCGTATGGTCGGTATTCATGCCAATGCCAAACCGCATCCGCAGCACCCGCTCTTCACGCGCGGTAAGGCTGGCCAGAACCCGCGTTGTGGTTTCACGCAAATTCGCATGGATCGCCGCATCAAGCGGTTGAACAGCGTTTTTATCCTCGATGAAATCACCGAGATGGCTATCTTCTTCATCGCCGATCGGGGTCTCAAGGCTGATTGGTTCTTTTGCGATCTTTAAAACCTTGCGCACTTTATCAATGGGCATTGACAGCTTTTCTGCCAATTCTTCTGGCGTTGGCTCGCGGCCAATTTCATGCAGCATCTGACGCGATGTCCGTACCAGCTTGTTGATCGTTTCGATCATATGAACCGGGATACGGATCGTGCGCGCCTGATCGGCAATCGACCGGGTAATCGCCTGCCTGATCCACCATGTGGCATAGGTCGAAAATTTATAGCCGCGCCGATATTCGAATTTATCAACGGCTTTCATCAGGCCGATATTGCCCTCTTGAATCAGATCAAGGAACTGGAGGCCGCGATTGGTATATTTCTTGGCGATCGAGATCACCAGCCGCAAATTAGCCTCAACCATCTCGCGTTTGGCTCGTGCCGCCTCGCGCTGGCCGCGCTGGATGGTCTGGATCACTTCACGGAATTCAGGGATAGACAGCCCCACATCATCGACCACAAGCTTGATCTTGTCGCGCAACTCGGCAATCTCGTCGGCGTTCCCCGCCAACAGCTTTTTCCACGCCTTGTTGTTATAGCCACTGCCGGGCCAATCTTCGCATACTTCGCGGCCGTTCCAAGCATCAAGAACCTGTGCCCGGGTCACACCGCTATCGGTGGCAAGCCGCATCAACCGGCCTTCGATCTGGGTGACATGACGGTTCAGGGTAAAAACCTGCTCGCTCAAGGCTTCAATCCGGTTGGGGTTGAAAATCACCCCTTCCATCAATTCGCACAGCTTGACCTTAATTTCGAAATGTGCCGCTTCGCTCTTGGCAACCAGCGGTTGTTCCTTTGTCATCCGGGCAAGGCGACGATCCTGACTTTTCACAAACGCCTTATAGGCCGTACCAATCTCATCAAGAAGCGTCATCACATCGTCACGAACCGCATCTTCCAAGGCGGCAAGCGACAGGTTCAGATCGTCATTTTCGTCATTGTCATTATGCGAGTCACGGGTCGATGTGTCGGTATCGCTATCACCACTGTCATCATCCTCGTCATCGACATCTTCTTCCTCAACCTCATCATCTTCCAGATCATCATCCGGAATATCATCTTCAAGCGGGTTGATCGTGTTCTGGTCGATCAGCGGGTTACCGTTAATCTTGGCATAGGTTGCCTCAAGATCAATGATATCGCGAAGCGGCACAACGCCATCGGCGATCTGGTCACGCCAATGCAGCAATGCACGAATGGTCAATGGCGACTCGCAAATGCCGCCAATCATCATCTCGCGGCCAGCCTCAATACGTTTGGCAATGGCAATCTCGCCCTCGCGCGACAACAGCTCAACACTGCCCATCTCACGCAGATACATCCTTACCGGATCATCTGTTCCCGACACATCGCTATCTGACAGGTTACCGGCGGCGCGGCCGTCTTCTGATGCCTCATCCTCGTCACTATCGCTCTCGGCGCTATCGACAACAGACACGCCCATTTCGCTTAGAGATGACATCACATCGTCAATCTGCTCGGACGTGTAATCCTCGGCAGGAAGCGCCGCATTCAATTCATCATGCGTGACAAATCCGCGTTCCTTGCCAAGCTTCATCAAGGTCTTGATGGTTTGCTGAGCAGCGTCAAGGCTGGCCGCTTCGGCTGCCTCTGGGGTATTCTGATCAGGTTCGGCTTGTTTTTTTGCTTTACTGGCCATCTTGTTGCTCATGTTCCTGTCCGGCTTGGCACGCAACCGGAGGTGCTTGCCCCGGCATTGTTGCATCAAATGTCATTCAAGTGGCGATGTTGCCATCGCTGTGGGCGGTGGCCCGTTATTATCTATTTTTTGGGGCACCGGTCTGTGAAAACAGCCCGGACTTACCGCCGACAAGTTGAAGTAGTTCATCTAGATGTATCGCGGCTTGATCGCTTGCCAGCGCAACCGGATCAAATGGCAATCTGGCTTTCATGTCATCCCCCGTCACTGCCGCTAACACATCACCCAAATTCAATCCTTGTAAATGATAGCTTATCGCTGCGGCGTCAAGGTCTGGATCACGGATTACCGCGTCAATAAGTGCTTTTTTCAGGCTTTCGAGTGCTTGATCCCCCGAATCCAGCATCGACAATGTCTCAAAATTCGCAGAAACCAGCGAAGGATGCGCCAATAACAGTGCCAGCACCGCCCGATGCCGATTAATTAATCCGGTTTGCGGCCGCGGTGTGCGTCGCGGGGCGACCACCGACGATACCCCGCGGATTTGATTACGCATCGCAGCGATTCGGCTTTCAATTTCATCGCCATACGCGCTGCGCACCTGATTATTGCCGATACTGCGGACATAGCCGCGAACCGCTTGCCAGAATTGCGCCCGTGTTTCGGGCTGGCGCACGTCAAATTCGGCCCCTACTCGTTCCCAAAGACTATCAACCAATGCGCGTGCAGTGCTGATCACTTTGCGAAACCCTTCCGGCCCGCTTGCGGCGATCAAATCATCCGGATCAGTGCCCTCAGGCAGCACCGCCAAGCGCGCCGAACGCCCCGGTTCTAAAAGCGGTAATATCCTCTCAAGTGCCCGCATTTGCGCGCGCTGGCCAGCGGTATCACCATCAAAACACAATACCGGTTCATCATGCAGCTTCCATAATAGCGCAATCTGCTCGGCGGTTAATGCTGTCCCCAGCGGCGCCACCGCCGCGGCCGCACCACTCCGGTGAATGGCAATCACGTCCATGTAACCTTCTGCAACAACCAGTGGTAGATTACGCCGCAATCCTTCACGCGCCTGCACCCATCCGTAAAGCACCGCCTTTTTGGAAAAGGTCGGCCCCTCGCCCGAATTCAGATATTTGGGTTGGGCATCGCCTAGCGCCCGCGCCCCGAATGCAATGACTTTGCCTTGCCGGTTTTCGATCGGGAACATGACGCGATCACGAAAATAATCAAACAGGCTGCCATCACGGTCCGATTTACGGATCACACCAGCAGCAAGCATATCATCGTCGGAGAACCCCTTATCCGTTAGCGCAGCGCGCAACCCGCTTCGCGGTGAATAGCCAATCCGATAGGTCTTAACAATGGCCGCATCCAGCCCGCGCTGTTTTAGATAGCGCGTTGCATCACGGCCTTCGTCACGGCGCAAAGCCGCTTCGAAAAACAGGGTTGTTTCTTCAAGAATATCAAGTGCTGCCTTGCGCTGGCGCGATGCCGCAACATCTTGTGGCGCGCTCCGAGGCATGGCCAAGCCGGCCATTTCGGCAAGCCGCTCAACGGCTTCCATGAATTCCAACCCATCCATCTCACGCAGAAACGAGATCGCATCACCATGCACACCGCAGCCGAAACAATGGTAAAAACCATCATCATCAACTACGGAAAAAGATGGGGTTTTTTCCGAGTGAAAGGGGCATAGGCCGCTATGACGGCGCCCTTTGCGCACAAGTTTGACCCGGCGCCCAACAACATCCGATAGCGGCACACGCTGACGAAGATCTTCGATAAATTCGGGCGGCACCGCCATAATTCAAAGCTCCGCTTACTAATTTAGCCGGTTGGTCATCGACGGGGCGCATCAACCCCAATATTCATACCGTTATCATAGACTGCCGCGGCAAAACCATCAAATTTCATGGCAAGTGGCCGCAATATTTGGCCCCAATATTCGATCATTTTGAGTGAGGCTCGAAAGACCTTCGAGTGAAGCCAATAATGGCGCCAGTAATCTTGAATGGGGCCAGTAATCTTGCCATTATTTGGCGGCAGGCAATGTTTCACATGATTGCTGGAATGTGCCTCAGCGCCTCTGAAGATCCTAATCCTTTGCCATCAGGGCTGTCTTAACTGCCTGACTAGCCGCAGAAAAATCCATCTGTCCTGCATAATTGCCTTTCAGATAGCCCATCACCTGCCCCATATCCTTGACCGACGATGCGCCGGTTTCGTCTATCGCTGCCGATATCGCCGCCTGCATTTCGGCGTCATCCAGCTGGGCTGGCAGAAACCCCTTAATGATGGCGATCTCGGCTTCTTCGGCATCCGCAAGCTCCGGCCGGTCACCATCACGATACATCTTGGCCGATTCTGTCCGCTGCTTGATCATGGTCTGCAGCAGGCCAAGGATATCATCGTCACTGATCCCATCAGGGTTGCCATTACCTCTTGCGGCGATATCACGGTCTTTCAGGGCAGCCATGAT
>Ga0181595_10005102_pt1 | contig 11770 bp, 10 predicted proteins | sample 041ome_7_FD_145604 | JGI IMG/M metagenome (GOLD analysis project Ga0181595, IMG submission 145604) | Coastal salt marsh microbial communities from the Groves Creek Marsh, Skidaway Island, Georgia - 041401AS metaG (spades assembly) | ecosystem: Environmental > Aquatic > Marine > Intertidal zone...
CCACGTGATCCGCGGCTGGAAACATCCCCCATACCGTAGACTATCATACGATCATACCTTGAGCAAAGCACTCGTACCCATCGGCACACGAAAGTTAAGCCTCAATGGGCCGAATTAGTATTGAGTGGGGAACCACTTGAGAATCCTTGGTGTCGTATGGTTTTTGGTTTTTTTTTCGATTGATTGATTTGCGTGTGTTTTAATGATGTTTTTTGTTTCGGTGTTTGGTTAAGCGATGTGCGTTTGGCGCGTGACGATCGATATCCACATTGTGTGGAGGACGGTGTCGTAGACCGGGACACATGGCGACGACGACGACGATGGAGGTGGCGACGAGCGTGGAGCGATTTTGTGCGTTGAATGGGGATTTATGCAAGATTGAAGCCGAACGAGACGCGCGAAGCGGCGTCATGCTCGCGGTGGATATTGGCGTTTTCGTGTTTCTCTTGCTCGGGCCAATCGTGTCCATGATTCCAAAGATGCGCGGGCCGTGGGTGGTGGCAATTGAGCTCACGCTCGTGATTTCGATTGCGTTGTGGTGCGTGGAGTTTGGCGCTCGACGGGTGGTTTGGTTTACGTGCTGTGCGCGTGGGGTGATTTTAAAGTTTGACAAGACGCATACGATTCGCGCGTGGGCGACGCAAAAGCCAATGTTTTTGGCGTACGCGTTTTTGTTCGTGCACGCGTTTGTGAATTACCTTGGGCTCGACCCGACGTTCACTCGGGGCGATTTAGCAGATGTTCTCACCGCGGTGCTGTCGATATTAGCCGTGTTGTTCGTGTTGCTGATGACGAAAAATTTGATTGATATCGAAGGCGCGAATTCGTTGCTCACGGTGAATATGTTTTTGTTCTTTTTTGACGACGCCGTGCTTCGCGAGCGCGGCTTTCACGTCACTTCGTTTCGGAATCTCGCACAGTACATCTTAGTTGACCGTCCCAAACGCGTGAAGGAAGCGTCATCCAAGCAAGATAATGAATTTTCATGGAATGAAATTCACGCGTTAACCGAGGACGAATCGCAGGCGCGAGAAACGTACTTTTTTGACGGCGTTCGCGTCGCTTTATTTTTACGACCGTACAGACATTTGAAATCTTAAACGATGCGCTACGACTATTATTTGTGCGTTGCACCTACAAGTGCTAATCTTGAAGCGGCAACGTGCCGCAATCTATGATGCTAACTTGCCCGAGCGGACCGCCACCCTCGGTTCCGACGGCGTCGCACGCGTCCAAGACATCCATGCCTTCAATCACGCGTCCGAACACGACGTGCTTGCCGTCTAAACCCGGCGTTGGAACTTTAGTGATTATGAATTGTGATCCGTTGGTGTTCGGCCCGCGATTCGCCATGGATAAAGTCCCAGGCGCGTCGTGCGGAATCCCAAACGCTTCGTCCTCAAACGTCAACCCGTACACGCTTTCACCGCCTTGACCATTCTGCAAGGTGAAATCACCACCCTGCAATGCCAGCCCTTTAACGATGCGATGAAAACAATTACCTTTATACGTCAATGGTTTGCCGCTTATCGCACTCACCCCCTCCTCGCCGGTGCACAGCGCTCTAAAATTCTCCACCGTCTTTGGGACGTGAGCGCCAAACAACCCAAATACAATCCTCCCCGTGCGCTTTCCATTGATCGCTATGTCGAAGAAACACCTCGTCGTCACCGTGGTGTCTCCTGGCGCGGGCACGTCGCGCTCGAGCGTTAATCCCCAATCATCTGCGCGGTTAAGTTTTTCGAGCGTCACGCGCAACGTCGCCTCATCCTTGTCCCAAAAGCATCCATCCACGTCTACGGCGTGCGGAAAGTCACCTTCCAGCGCAACATCATCCATGCCATCGACTGTGACGCGCATGCTGGTTTTGAAAATGTTCACGCGCACGGCGTGTCGCGGAACGTCGCGTGGAAGGGTGAGCGTGAGTACGATGTCGCGGCTGTCCCCGACGGCTTGGAGCGCGACGTCGACGTCCGACGCGTGTCGAAGGAGCGATGTCGTCGTCGTCGAGCGGCACTGGCGATGACGACGACGTTCATTGAGCAAGCATGGTACTGACGACGCGGCGCGCGAGGCGAGTGACATGATGATGCGTGCGCGAAAGTGCGGTGGTGTATTGTTACAAAAGTGTCTCACACGACGAGCGCCGAGTACCTGTCCGCGGTACCATCCTCTTGCTTGTGTTTCTGCTGACGAATGTGCGCTAGGGTATTCGCGTAGGACTGCTCGACTTCGCGTAGGGCGTTGATGGCGTCGCCGCGCGTTTCAGTGACGCTGACGAGCTCGGAATTAATCATATCCACGAGCGCTTGCAACGTGTCCACGGTGACCGCCGTGCATCCCTCTGGGGACTTGTCGTAAAAGTACAGATACTTGTTCAATATGCCAACATACAGCCCAAGGGCTTCGATGCGATGCGTTGCGTTGCCTCCAAATGTATCGCGAACGGCGTTGGCAATCTTAACCGACTTTTTCAAACACGAAGCCACCGAGGCAGAATCCTTGACGGTGTCAGTCCAAAACAAGTGCGCGCACGTGTACGCGCCGACGCATTGGTCTGGTTTTTTTAGCAGTCGCGCACTGTATCCAGTGGTCTTATGCACGAGCGATTCGCGACTTTCTGCATCAAAGACGTTGACTTTGTGCAAAGTACCGATGATGATGAAGAGCAAAGTGACTTGCTTTTTGGTGTCGGTGATGGATTCTTCGTAGAGCGTAAACGCGCGCTCGAAAAATTCATACGCTATGGACTCCAAGTTTGCCACCGCTGCGAGCTGTGCGGCTTCTAAATACAGCTTGAGCGCTTTTTCGTGCCTTTCAGCGATTTCAGTCAACGCAGTGATAGCTTTGTGGACAAAGTGTAGTGACTTTTTCAAACCAGGAGACTTGACTTCCATTGGCGTCGTAAACGAAATCGCCGCCGTTTTCTCATCCTCGGCGTTGGCGTCTGCGGGAACTTCAGTGTCTTCAGACACGGCTTTATCGCCACTTGGTGCTGTGGACACCACGCGTTCGGCAAGCACGATATCTCTACCGAGGGCGATTCCGGCAAATACCAATGCAGGAAACGTATAGCGCATCCGACGCGGTCCGCCCGCCATGAGAATGTCGTACGCCTGGTTTAACATTTGGAGTTGAATTTCGTAATCGTCCCCCGGTGCCTTGAATAAATGCACCACTCGAGCTACGATGGTTTGCTCCTCCGCCAATCGCGCCGCGGTCTGTTTGTCTTCTATAAAGCTCCCCGATGCGATCGCTACGTTTTCTTCCTCGGGGGCACGGATGACGCAGTCAATGAATTTGTACAACACGTTGACTTGTGCCGTCGACGTGAGCGTGCTTCGATTCCTCACCAACGTCTGCACGATACCAAGCGCAATCTCGCACTTTGATGTATGTTCTAATAATTCCATCACCTTTGGGAACGAGTTCAGTGTCAACACTTTAGACACGTCACATGTCTCCAACGGATCCGTCAGCAACACCGTGAGTTGCTTGACGGCGTCGGTATCGACGATGGGCACTTTGCTCTCCAACGACTCTGCGAGCGCGAGTAGAATGTCATCTAATGTGCCAGCATCGGTAATCTGCAACTTCTTTGCGAACGCCATGAGCGCAGCGTACATGCCGATGATTTCCTTCGCAGGAACGTCGTCGTGCGCCTCGATGACTGCCCGACAGCACTCGAAAGATTTCGGAAAGACGTTTGCGGCTTCAAACTCAACCTTTGCCTTGGGTGTTTCCTCGGCATACGTCAACAATCGTCCTAAGAGCGCATTCAAGATTGAACCAACGCGCACACTTGGTCGTAACATCGTTAGCGCCGCGAAGACTTCGGTAAACGTCGCCAGATGGTACTCATCTGGGAACACTTGAATCAACACGTCGAGCAAATACGGCTGCGCGAGCTCATCCTTACAGTTCACCACCTGTTCTAAAATACGTGGCAACACTCGCTCACGGTACAGATCCAAATCCACACCATCAAGTTGCGCGATCGCCAATAAGTTCTTCCCGACTAAATCCCGCAACTCTTGACGTTCGCCTTCGCGGCGTGTTCGACCGCTCGCCGGCCCGACGTGCTGCATGCGCACCCAAAGCTTATTCATCTCTGTAAAGTTCTGCAACAAAAACTCAACGGCGTCATCTATACTTCCACCCTTGCCTTCGTAGCGCGAGCCTTTATCTGGTAATAACGCCTTGCTCATCTGCGCCAAGTACGCGCGCAGGAATAACCCGTGAATAGGCTGCTGCACGCCTCGCGTCATTTCAACCAAATCCATCAACACGTCCCTCGCCCGTCCCTCCTCACTCTCCACATACGTCGCTCCCACTGTGATTAGCAAATACAAGCGAGGTAGAATATTCCCCGCGTGCTGCACGAGCTCGTATAACTCCATGCACGATCGACCGTGCCGAGATTTATCCCCAAAAAAGCTCTTCAAATACGTCAACTCGTCGCTCGCGGCGATGTAGAGCTCGTAGTACTCGCGCGGGGCCAAAGCAATCGTTCGCAGCTCGCCGAGCATGAGTGACGCGTTCTTAAGCGCTTCGCGTAAATTATCGTCATCCTGCGAGGTGAATATCACGACGGTCGAGGCGTCAGTCGACGGTACAGCCGAGTCGGGCGCTTTCGAGATCCAACAGAATCCGCGCGCCGACGCGAGCTCCGTAGCCGCACGCATCGTCACGAATATCGCACGCACCACCGCACGTTTCATGTGATAGGCGTACTGCTTCACCATACTTTTCGCCTCTGTGTGTGCGTGCACGTCATCACCGCCGTCGTCAGTCGTCGTCAACATCACCGTCGCCAGCTCGCGACAATCGATTACCAACCAATCCTTCTCACGCGCGCGAGAGCCGACGCGCGCGAGAGCCGACGCGAGTCGAGCGTCGCATCAATGTCGCACGCGAACGTACCATCGAGCCAGCGCGTGGTGTCCGCGGCGTCGCCCGTCGCCGTGCGCGCGACGTCTGGTCCCATATCAGCGAGCGTGTGGCGTTCTGAGGCGCGACATTCCGTCGCGCGCGCACGCACGCCAGTCGTCGCGCGTAAGTAAGACACAGCACGCGCCATGCACGCACTCAGTACGTCGTCTTTCGTCGTTCCCGCGGCGCACCGCGCGCGCGCTGTTCGCCCGCGCGGTGCGGCGCGGGCGCACGCGACGCCGATGGGTCTATCCGATGGGTCTATCGCGCGCGAGGCGCGAAGCGCGCGCGGTGTGGCGCTCGCGGCGCGAAATGCGCGCGCGCACCGCGCGGTGATTAAGACGCACGAGACGGCGCGCGCAAGCGTGGTGACGTACGCGTCGAGCGGCGCGGCTACGGCGCCGGGAGGTTCAGACGCGAGCGCGAGCGGCGCGAGCTTGGGCTCGAGGATCCGCGCCATAGCCTTCTTCGCCACGTCGTTTACGCTCGCTATTCCGTTGATTTGCATCATGGTGTTGATTTTTCCGTTTTGCTGGGTGTTTGATCGCACGCGACGCAGCGCGTTGAGCTTTGTGAACGACGTTTGGGCGACGGTGTCGACGTCGTTGTTCTTCCCGGTAAAGGTCAGCGGTCGAGAGAACTTACCGCCAGCCAACAAGGCTGCGGTGTACGTGGCTAATCACGCGAGTTTTATGGATATTTATTCTATGTTTCACTTGCGCCGACCGTTCAAGTTTATTTCGAAGACGAGCAACTTTTTGATTCCAGTCGTTGGTTGGTCGATGTTTCTCACCGGTCACGTACCGCTCAAGCGTATGGAGCGTCGTTCACAAATGGAGACGTTGAAGAAGTGTCGCGACATGTTGGCGGATGGTGGCTCGGTACTGTTTTTCCCTGAAGGTACGAGAAGCGTCGACGGTACCATGGCGCCGTTTAAGAAGGGTGCGTTTAGTGTCGCCGCCAAGGAAAACGTCCCAGTCATTCCAGTTACCATCGTTGGCGCGCACGAAGCCATGGCGAGCGGTAAAGAATACGCATTGAACAATGGCGGTATTAAGGTCATCGTTCACCCCGCGATTCAATCCACAGATGCCGATGAGCTTTGCGCTCAGGCGGAAAAGATCATCAAGGAAAGCTTGGTGAACGAGTCGTAGTCAAAAGTCGCGTCGACGTAATAACGACGCCAGCTTGTCCGTCCGTCATCGAGCTCGCATTTCTTGTAGTACAATTCATGACACACATAATAAGATTTACACGCATGCGTGAATCGAACCACATCACGCCGTACTTCGCGCGACATCGAATCGTACTTTGGCTCGTCTCGTCGCTTTTTCGGCGCCCTGAAACCTCAAAACAAACGAGCTCAACGCAACGAAACGCCATTCGCGGTCGCGACTCACTCGCGCACGCGCGCGCGGCATCGGCGTCATGTCACTCGCGCTGCGACTGCGCGATTACGCCTCGGTCGCTGTCGATGTCGTCCATGCGCTCGCGCCAGTATCGCTGGCGCTCGCGCTGCTCGTCGTCGCCCTGGTGTCAGCTTTAGCCCGCGTGTGCCACGCACGCGCGACGCTCGCGCGCGCTGGCGTCGGCGCCGTGCCTTGGAGACCGAAGGTGTTGTGGACGGTGTACCAAAAGTCTGCGCGCTCGCTGCTCGCGCGGGTGGAAGGGAGGTTTGCGAAGACGACGCGAGGCGACGGCGGCGGCCGACGGGCATTCGGCGCCGTCGTCGGGACGTGTCCATTCGTGCATATAGGCGAGGCAAAGTTAGCGAGGGATGCATTGCGAGGGACGACGACTAAGGCGCCGTTGTACCACGCGTTTGAGGCGTTTTCAGGGACGGGGATATTTACGGCGGAGGGCGGCGACTGGGAACGCAAGCGCGCGGAGGTTTTACGCGCGTTCGCCGTCGTAGGATTAGCGTCGCTGCGCGACCGTGCGGTTGATGAATCAAAACGCATCGTAGATGAGTTGAAGCGCGCGCTGAAGCTGGTGACGAATGATGGCATGGAGGTCTTGATGTTACCGGCGTTGCAACGTTTGGCGTTGCGCGTAACTTTTGGATATCTCACCGGGAAATCCCTCGATGAGGCGTGTGATGAGATTGGGCAAGATCGAATCGCGTGTGAAGCAGAATATCTTGCCGCGGCGACGACGTTGCGGCACTTGATTCCCGCGCGTGCGCGCAGTATTTGGATTTTTAGTGATTTATTGTACGGCTTGACTCCAGTCGGCCGTTTAGAAGCGCGCAACATTCGGGCTACGCGCTCGCTTTCGAGTTTAGCGCTTCGAGTAGCGAAGGATGATTCTCCGCTCGGGATATTACGCCAAGGCGAGGCGCATCTTCGGGAACGTTCGGTGGATGTAGATGGCGACAAGTTCCCCAAAGGGTTACTCGATGAAGCGACGACATTGTTATTCGCCGGACACGATACGCAAAGTGCGACGCTCTCGTGGGGACTCTTGCGCCTCGTCGACCATATGAATATTCAGAATGACCTCCGCGCGAGTTTGAAGGATGGATTAGTCGTGGAGGCGCTTGGCTTGCGTGCGAACATTAAGCCGCCGAAGAAGAAGTCGAGCGGCGCGGCGACGACCCCAGCGTGGGCGACATCGGCGTTTGCGCCTATGCTGGAGTCTGTCATTCGCGAAACGCTCCGCTTGCATCCTGTCGCACCACTCGTGGTTCGAATGCTCACGTCAAACGTCAAAAGCGATGGGATGAAAATCTCTCGAGGCTGCGCCGTCGGCGTGTGGTTGAGCTCGGTTCATCGAGACCCGGCGGTATGGGATGACGCCGAAACGTTCAAACCAAAGCGCTGGCTCGATGCATCGCTACACATGCGTTCAGCATCCGTTGAAAGCGCGAGCGATGAAGGTAACGGATCGAATGACAATAGCCCGAGTGGGAAGGAGGATCACAAATGCGGCGCCGAGCGCGGATTAAAGCGCAAGGGAGTGGGCTACATGCCCTTTGCGCACGGGCCGCGTTCGTGTGTGGGTCAGCATTTGGCGCAAGTCACCATGCGAGTTGCGCTCGCACACTTGATAGAGGCGTTTGAATTCAGCGCCTCGGTCACGACGGACGCCGCCACACCTTCAGTCGGTTTCACCGTCACGCCAGCTACTGGCGCGCCGATGACGCTTCGCAACGCGCCATGATTAAAAACAAATGCAGCATTAAATTTGTGAACATAACGATAAACTAGGCTAGGAAAAGCAAACGATCTTCACTCGCAATCGATCCCAGCTTCACGCAAACGACGCCGCAGCTCGACAAATTTTTTCGGCGTCGTCGGATACATTGCGGATAGCGCGTCGATATCAGTATACTTCACCCCACCCTCATCCGCCTTGATCTTCGCGTCGTGGTACCTGACGCGTCCATTAATCTCTTGCGACATTCTCCCCGCGCCGTACTTGGCGTCCCCACGCTTCGGTGCGCTCCACGGTCCGATCAAGTACCACCGACTCTCGGCGTCCTCCGCCCAGTACAAGTCGGAGCAATCGATTCCACGTTCAACCGCCATCGCCGTACCGCGTTCGACGTCGCTCCCTTGCTTAGCCTTACCCAATCCCAACGCCGCCACGCGCACGCCGAGGACGATGAGCCCAGCCTTGGCGGCAGAGTCCACGCTCACAATGTCACCCAAACCGTTCGCGGCATCCGCGACCGCGCGCACTCGAGGAAATCCGCGATGCGGCGCCCGCGCCCATCGCCGATCGAAGACGGCGGCGCGAACGTGGACGTTATGTGCCGCTCTCACCCGCGCGCACGACATCGCGCACATCTCTACGTCGATGCTGCGCACCGGCGAATGGCGCGCCATTAATCAGCGCACCGCCCGTATCGACATGGTTTTATACTTTACCCCTGCGGGCGGCGAGCAGAGCGGACACGTCGTCTACGTCGGTGCGGATAAACACGAAAACGAGCATCTCATCAAATGGGGCCTGCCGCACGACGTGTGGTTTCACGTGGATAAGATGAGCTCGGCGCACGTGTACTTGCGGTTGTCCCCGGGACAAGGCATGGAGGACATTACCGCGGAGGAGTTGGAGGATTGTGCGCAGTTGGTGAAGGCGAATTCGATCGCGGGGAATAAGATGAATGATATTAGTGTGATTTATACGCCGTGGGAGAATTTGCTGAAGCGTTCGGATATGGATGTGGGACAGGTGAGCTTTAAGGATGACAAAAACGTGGGGAAGACGCGAGTGAAGACGCGAAAGAATGAAATTGTGAATCGATTGAATAAGACAAAGGAGGAAAAGTTTCCTGATCTTCAGGCTGAACGTGAGGCTTTTGATGCGAGCGTGCGCGAGGAGAAGAAGGAGGCGTATCGATTGGCTGAAAATGCGAGATTGGAGGAGGAAAGGGCGAGAAAGGCGGAGCGCGACGCGAGAGACTACAAGCACATCATGAAGGAGGAAAGCATGATGTCGAATAAGGAAGCGGCGAAAAAGTACGCATCGGTGTCCGATGCCGAAGACGACTTTATGTAACTCGGTTAAGGCGTTTGCGCGAGATGTTGTGGTGATTTTGAGTGTTGATAGGTGGCTAAACGCGACTTCGACGCTCGTAGTATTTTGTAGCCCGCTTAGCGGCGACTGAGAACGTTTGTCGACCAAACGTCAGTTTAATAATAGTGAATTGTTGGCGTCGTAATTTTTTGTTATTTTTCTCTTCTTTTCTCATTACTCGTATAACTATGCAGCGAACCTGGAGCTAAGGGTGGTTCTTGAGTACACGGCGAGACCAACCTTGGTGATAACGCGGTTGGATTTTTGGGTTTGCGGGAAGACGCGACGGCGAGTCATGCGACGTGATGACGCGCCGCGCGCCTGCGTTTGAGCGCGCGCGAACTTAGATAAGGTCCGCAACGTTGCTCGGGAGTTCCTCGATGACCGTTTGGTAGAAACGTTGGATGTCTTGGAGGAGACGTTCATCTTCGGCGGTGACAAAGTTGATGGAGACACCCTTACGACCGAAACGACCGGAACGACCGATACGGTGCAAGTAGTTTTCAGGCTGGGTCGGCAAGTCATAGTTGATGACCAAAGACACTTGTTGGACGTCGATACCACGAGCGAGCAAATCGGTGGTGATCAACACACGGGAAGAACCAGAGCGGAACTCGCGCATAATGACGTCACGAGTGTTTTGGTCCATGTCACCGTGCGTGGCGGACACGGTGAAATCGCGGGCGCGCATGTTATCAGTGAGCCAGTCGACCTTACGACGGGTGTTCGCGAAGATAACGGATTGCGTAATCGCGAGGGTTTCGTACAAGTCGCACAAAGTGTCCAACTTCCATTGTTCCTTGTCGACGTTGACGTAGAACTGCTTGATACCTTCAAGCGTAAGTTCGTCGCGCTTGACCAAAATGCGCACCGGCTTGGTCATGAACTTGCGGGTAATCTCGAGCGCTTCTGGCGGAAGCGTCGCGGAGAAGACACCAACTTGGATCTTCGGCGGCAACAACGTGAAGATGTCGTAAATTTGATCCTTGAAACCGCGGGAAAGCATTTCATCGGCTTCATCGAGAGCGAAAATCTTGATAGAATCGCTCTTCAACGCGCGGCGGCGAAGCATATCGTACACGCGACCCGGGGTACCAACAATGACGTGCACACCAGCTTGGAGGATGCGGGTGTCTTCACGCACAGAGGTACCACCGACGCACGCGTGGCACTTGACTTGAAGGTAGTCACCCAACGCGCGCATAACCTTTTCGATTTGCTGCGCCAATTCACGCGTCGGCGCCAAAACGAGCGCTTGGCACTCTTGAATGGAGTAATCCAAGCTTTGCAAGATACCAGCGCAGAAAGTCGCCGTCTTACCAGTACCGGATTGCGCCTGTTGAATAACGTCGAGACCCTTGGAAAACGGCACGATACCGCGTTGCTGAATCGCAGACGGCTTTTCAAAACCGTACGCGTAAATACCACGCAACAAGTTTTCATGCAAGTTCATCGTATCAAACGATTCGTGAACTTCCGTCCATTCCGTAATCGTAAACTCCCCATCCTTGTCATCCTTGAGGAGTTCCTCCATCCCGCGATCGTAGTTCGCGTCGTCAAATCCACCTTCTCCAGACATGTTGAAGGACTACTATCTCGCGCGCGCGCACACACACACATCGTCAGTCACCGCGAACACACACCAACCCCACCGCACACCTTCCCACGCGTTCCTCGCCCCACGCACGGCGAACATCCCACCGCAACCCACCGCCAGGCGCCAAAGATCATCACCCGCAATCCATCACGCGATCGCGCCGCCAAGCCCATCCCGCGCGCGCGACCATTCCACCCCACGCGCGTTCGCGCGACCGCGCGCGCGCGCGCCCGGCCCCACCCAGCGCGCGCGAGCATTCCACACCACCCAACCCCGCGCGCGCGCCACCATTCGCGCCACGCCCGTTCGCGCGACACCACCGCGCGCATCGCGTCACCCCAGATGGCGCGCCGCCAACCTCGCCATCGCACGATGCGCGTCATGCGCGATGGATGTCACCCGCATCGCGTACGCGAACGCGACACCACCGCGGTGGTGTCGCTGTGTCCTTACGACACACACACAAAAAAAATCGTGCGTACCTCGGGGTGTGTGTGCGGTGTGTGCGTAAGAAGTGCGAAGGCGTCGTGCGTCGAAACGCGACTGTGTGGCGCATCGACGACCGACGTCGATCGATCGCCCCACTACATGAGGGTTTAGGGTCTGGACGAGCCGAAGGCTCGTCTAGGTACCCTACCCCGGATCAGGGTTTACAAACTTTTCGAATTATAATTGGTCGATGAGTCCCCCCCCTAGGGTTTAGAATCACTCCACCAA